>UOFH01000048.1_pt1 | contig 13067 bp, 13 predicted proteins | sample 1988451 | NCBI WGS metagenome assembly UOFH01 (sample SAMEA4712194, study PRJEB27164) | hydrothermal vent metagenome | biome: marine basaltic hydrothermal vent biome; feature: marine hydrothermal vent; material: mineral | place: Pacific Ocean | collected 2011-06-14/2011-07-23 | depth 1689 m | reverse complement strand
GGAGCCTAGTGACTTTGAAATCAGTAGCGTACACATGTAAAATACGCATTGTGTATTTTTTCATACCGTGCGCCTTAAAAGCGCAACTTAAACTTTTGAGCAACGCAACAAAATAACTCAACGTGAACGCCCTACCCCAACAATTTCTCGCCAATATAAAACCCAACATCGAACAATGGGCTGCCGAATTTGGTTTTTCACAGGTCGCCATTACCCACGTCGATTTATCCCAGCACGAAGCACATTTAAATGAATGGCTGCAAAAAAACTATCACGGCGAAATGGGTTATATGAAAAAACACGGCACAAAACGCAGTCGCCCCAATGAACTCGAACCGGGCACTTTACGCGTTATCTCGGTGCGCATGGATTACTTTCCCCCCGAAGCTGCCTCCATTAAAACCGTGTTAGCCAATAAAGAACTGGGGCTAGTTTCACGCTACGCCACGGGGCGTGATTATCACAAACTGATTCGTAAACGTTTGCAAAAACTAGTTGATAAAATGCAACAGGAAACCGGTAAATTTGGTTACCGCGTTTTTACCGACAGCGCACCCGTATTAGAAAAAGCGCTGGCGGAAAATGCGGGGCTGGGCTGGATGGGCAAGCACACCAATTTAATTAATCCCAAAGCCGGTTCGTGGTTTTTTCTCGGCGAGATTTACACCGACTTACCGCTGCCCATAAATGAAACAAAAATAAAAAATCACTGTGGCACCTGCAATGCGTGTATTGATGTGTGCCCCACAAAAGCCATTATCGCACCCTACAAACTCGACGCCCGTCGCTGCATTTCGTATTTAACCATCGAATTAAAAACCGCTATTCCGGTTGAGTTTCGCAGAGCCATTGGCAACCATATTTACGGTTGCGATGATTGCCAACTGGTTTGCCCGTGGAATCGTTTTTCAAAACCCAGCGACGAAAAAGATTTTCAAGTGCGCCACGGATTAGATGCACCCAAACTTCTCGATTTATTTGCGTGGACAGAAAAGCAGTTTTTAGACACTATGCAAGGCTCACCCATTCGACGAATTGGTTATATGCAATGGTTAAGAAATATTGCTGTGGCATTGGGCAATGCACCGTATTCAGATGAGATTGTGAGTGCGTTAAAAAATCGTCGCGCGGATGCAAATGAAATGGTGTTAGAACATATTGATTGGGCGTTGAAATCATTAATCGAAAAAAAACTTTGATTATTGCGCGAACCCATGCCAACTATAAATAAAATTATTTGTTAAAACTGTTCCCCCACAAAATACCAGTGCGTTTTTTTTACACTTTACTCTTTCTTTAACTTACGTTTACGTTTAAAAAACGCCTGTAGCAATTGCTTACATTCATCTTCCATTACACTGCTCAGCACTTCAATTTTGTGATTATGAATCGAGTCGTGAATTAAATTAATTGCTCCGCCAGTTGCGCCGGTTTTTAAATCGCTAGCACCAAACACTAACCGCCCTATCCGTGCGTGAATCATTGCACCGACACACATTGAACAGGGTTCTAACGTGACATACATTGTGGTATCAATTAAGCGATAATTTTTTAAAATTTTTCCGGCATTTCGAATGGCGATTATTTCTGCGTGTGCGGATGGGTCATGATTTTGAATCGACTGGTTCCAGCCTTCTGAGATAACTTTATTGTCTTTTACGATGATAGCACCGACGGGGACTTCGTCTTCGTCAGCGGCTTTTTGGGCTAGTTGGAGTGCGTGTTGCATCCAGTATTGATGGGTAGGGAGCATAATATCACCCTTCTCTTCTTAGAAAAAAATAACAAGATAGCTTTAAAGTTAGAAGAAAAAGATAACGCAAATGACAGCTCCTGCGCATCCATGCGCTCGCTGAATTAGTGCATCCATACACGTCAACGCGAATAGCCGCAAATAAACGCAAAAAATTATTTTGTACATCAGCAGAATTTAATATATAAATATTTTTTCTTTTATTTGCGGTCATTTGCGTTTTTCGCGTTGTCTTTTTCTTTTTTTAAAATCACTCCCACTCAATCGTACCAGGCGGCTTACCCGTAATGTCATAAACAACCCGTGAAATCCCATCCACTTCATTAACAATTCTACGGCAAACCAAATCTAAAAACTCATACGGCAAGTGCGCCCAACGTGCGGTCATAAAATCAATGGTTTCAACTGCGCGCAATGCAACCACCCATTGATAACGTCTGCCATCGCCGGTTACACCCACAGACTTCACAGGTAAAAATACGGTAAACGCTTGCGACACCCCGTGATACAAATCGTGCTTATATAATTCTTCAATAAAAATATGATCGGCTAAACGCAATGTATCTGCATATTCTTTTTTCACTTCACCTAAAATGCGCACGCCTAAACCAGGGCCGGGGAATGGATGACGGTAAACCATGTCGTAGGGCAAACCTAACTCAACGCCAATTTCGCGCACTTCATCTTTAAATAATTCGCGCAGCGGTTCGCACAGTTTTAATTTCATGTAATCGGGCAAGCCGCCGACATTGTGATGCGATTTTATTAAATGCGCTTTGCCAGTTTTTGAACCGGCAGATTCAATCACATCAGGATAAATGGTGCCCTGCGCTAACCATTTTGCATTTTCTAATTTTGCCGATTCTTCTTCAAAAATATCGACAAATAAATTACCAATAATTTTACGTTTATCTTCTGGATCAACCTTGCCTTTAAGCGCAGATAAAAAACGATCTTCCGCATCCACACGAATCACTTTTACACCCATGTGGTTAGCAAACATTTTCATTACCTGATCACCTTCTTGAAAACGCAGCAATCCGTTATCAACAAATACACAGGTTAATTTATCACCAATGGCACGATGCAATAATGCTGCCACTACGGATGAATCTACACCGCCGGATAAGCCTAATAAAACTTCATCGTCGCCAACGAGTTCTTTTATTTTTTTAATTGAATCGTCAACAATATTATCGGCAGTCCATAAATTTCCGCAGCCACAAATGTCATGGGCGAAGCGTTCGATAATTCGTTGGCCTTGATTGGTGTGTGTGACTTCGGGGTGAAACTGCACGCCGTAGAATTTTTTGGCTTCATTGGCAATGCCAGCAACCGGTGCGGAATCGGTTGATGCCATTAATTTAAAACCATCGGGCATTTCAACGACCCTATCGCCGTGACTCATCCACACATCTAAAATGCCGTAGCCTGCTTCGGTAACATGATCTTCAATGTCTTTTAATAAAGTCGTGTGTCCGCGGGCGCGTACTTTTGCGTAACCGTATTCGTGGTGATCGGCGTTTTCAACTTTACCGCCGAGTTGTGCAGTCATGGTTTGCATGCCGTAGCAAATACCTAATACCGGCACGCCTAATTCAAACACAATACTCGGTGCCATCGGTGATGATTCACCTTCGGTTACCGACTCTGGGCCGCCAGATAAAATAATGCCTTTAGGATTAAATGTTTTGATGTCTTCGTTGCTCACATCCCAGGCGTATAACTCACAATAAACGCCGGCTTCACGAATGCGACGGGCGATGAGTTGGGTGTATTGCGAACCGAAGTCGAGGATTAAGATGCGATCTGTGTGGATGTTTTGTGTGGTCATGGGATATTTCAGTTTATTAGAAAAATAAAAAGCCTGTCATTCCGGTATGCTTTTGAGCCGGAATCCAGTGTCTGTCAGTTGTTCAAAGTCACTGGATTCCAGCTACAGGCATGCTGGAATGACGAAACCGTTTAGCACCTTTCTAAAAAGGTTAAGTACGATAGTTAGGTGCTTCTTTGGTGATCGTCACATCATGCACGTGACTCTCTTTCATACCCGCACCCGAAATACGAACAAACTCAGGCTTACTACGCATTTCTTCCAAATTAGCACAACCAACATAGCCCATGCTCGAGCGAATACCACCAAGCAGTTGGTGCACGATTGCCGTCATTGGGCCTTTAAATGGCACACGCCCTTCAATGCCTTCCGGCACTAATTTTTCTGCACCTGCATCTTTATCTTGAAAATAACGATCACTGGAGCCCTGCTCCATCGCGGCAATTGAACCCATGCCTCGATACGATTTATAGGAACGCCCCTGAAATAATTCAACTTCACCTGGCGCCTCTTCTGTGCCGGCAAGTAAGCCACCTAACATAACGCAGTGCGCACCCGCTGCCATCGCTTTTGCAATGTCGCCAGAATAACGAATGCCGCCATCGGCAATTAATGGTACGCCGCTGCCTTCTAATTCTGCCGCTACATTGGATACGGCTGAAATTTGCGGAACCCCCACACCGGCAACAATGCGCGTGGTGCAAATTGAGCCTGGACCAATACCGACTTTTACTGCATCGGCACCGGCTTTAACTAAATCGCGTGCCGCTGCCGCAGTCGCAATATTACCGCCAATCACCTGCACTTCAGGAAAGTTTTGTTTAACCCATTTAACGCGATCGAGTACGCCTTGCGAATGACCATGTGCGGTGTCGACCACAATAATATCCACACCCGCATTAGCAAGTGCGGTGACTCTTTCTTCTGTATCCGCGCCTGTGCCCACCGCTGCGCCTACGCGTAAACGGCCTAAATCGTCTTTGCAGGCCATGGGAAAGTCATCGGATTTTTGAATATCGCGCACTGCAATCATGCCACGTAATTGAAAATTATCGTTAACAACCAGCACTTTTTCAATGCGGTGTTTATGTAATAAGGCCAGCACTTCTTCGCGCTCAACGCCCTCTTTCACCGTTACCAGTTTTTCTTTTGGGGTCATCACGCTGGAAACAGGTTTGTCTAAATCGGTTTCGAATCGACGATCACGTGAAGTAATGATGCCGACTAAATTTTCACCCTCTAAAACCGGTAAGCCCGATATTTTATTTTTGCGGGTCAGCTCAGCCACTTCACGAATAGTGGTGTCGGGTGAAACGGTTATTGGATCACTGATTACACCGGATTCGTATTTTTTTACTTTTTTAACATTTTTGGCCTGCAACTCAATCGACATATTTTTATGCAATATGCCTAAGCCGCCTTCCTGTGCAATGGCAATTGCCAGTTTTGCTTCGGTGACCGTATCCATTGCAGCGGATACTAAGGGGATATTAAGTTTAATGTCTCGAGTGATTTGAGTGCCCAGTGCAACATCATTGGGCAGAACCGTGGAGTGGGCGGGGATCAGCAGCACATCATCAAAAGTTAGTGCTTCCTGGGCTATACGCATATCGGCTCCTGTTGGGTCTGGTTAATCGAACTAGTATATAAGAAAACGCTGAATAATTCATCCTCAATTTAAAATTGATTTGATTCGCGCTTAAGCGGCAAAATACACTTGTATCAAAACACCTCTGGGTTACAATCCCCTCACTGATTATAAAATCGGGCAGGGATTTTCAAATACACGGATATACACTATAAAAATACATTTATGAGGTCACTATGAATCACGCTAAAATTTTTGCCGGCGTTGCGCTGGCATTTGCACTCATGTTGGGCAGCGCTCACGCAAGCTCATCAGAAGCAGAATATAAGTCTGCTTTAACCGAAGCTAAAACTGCACTTAACAACGCCAAAAAAGTACAATTTTTATGGCGTGATAGTGGGAAAATATTGAAAAAAGCAGATAAGGCTGCCAAAAGCGGTGACTTTGCAAAAGCCACTAAACTGGCTAACAAAGCAAAACGTCAAGGCGAGCTAGCCCTGTTACAATCTAAAGAGCAAGCTAACGCAGGCCCTTACTAAATTTAAAACACGGTCAAGCAAGTTAAAAATCAAACTGGGTCTGTAGCTAGCCCAGTTTTTTTACGGCTTAGTAAAAACCACAAAAGATAACAGATAAAAGCATTCACCACGGGTACACGGCGTTATTGGGTGATGACACAAATAACCCGCCCTTTGCTTCTGCCCCTGAGTTTTTTCATGCAAACCCCACTTCACTCACCCGAATGAGTCATGCCATACATCACTGCAAGTGTGCGTTTTGTCACATAGGCGGCCCTGTTTTTATTAACGTCTAAATATACCGCTTAGTGTATTTAGATCCCGTAATATTTATAACTTAATGAAAAATATAATATTTTTAATTAAATCTAACTCCATGTTTATTTTTATTTTAAGAATCCTCTCAATATTTAAGCAAAGCGGAGTCTGAAGCTCATTTGACTGTTAGTGACTATAGATTATATTTAAATCACGCAGTTGAGTATCCCAATACCACTTGCCACTCTCTGGCGAAATGAACCCATCATTGTTGCTAACGTATCCATTAATTATTGAAAGAGGTTTTTATAATGGCCTGTAGTCACGTGAACAGTTGCGAATTGTTTGTTCAGTTTGCCATGAATTCAGCACTTGAACTATGGAAAGTAAGCTACTGCAAATCGGCTGATTATGCCCGTTGTGAGCGCTATAAAGCCTCTTTAGAAGGCAATCCCATCTCGCTGACTTTATTACCCAATGGCGTTATTTTGACTGAAAGCGACAACGAAGGTATCGGTGCTGCCGGTTTATTCAGCGCCATCATTAAACATCAAACGCATATGATAAAAACATTGCTGCGTGTTGGTGTTGATCTTAATTTAAAAAATATTGAAGGCACCACTCCCTTAATGGCAGCAGCTGAGTATGGCACGGAAGATATCGCAAAAATCCTAATTGAACATGGTGCAAATATTAAGGCACAAAATAATGCATCAGAAACGGCTTACGATATCGCAATGAAACATCATCATTATGATCTTGCAGAACTGATTTCCACTAAAGATAAATCGTAGTTCCTCGCCCTTGTTAATACAATCCTTTATGGAGAGACATTATGTTTGAATATTGGTCATGGTGGTTTAGCGCGTTGATGTTAGCGGCTTTAGCTATGGGGTTTTTTATTGCAACACGCCGTACCATTAGTGGTTCGGGAAACTGGACTCGAGTCGTCGCACGCGATAATCGCGATGATATTATTCAGGCAGAAGGCCCGTTTAGAGACAATCCCGAAATGCTGAAAGACGCTTTAATGAAGGCGACTATCGAAGAATTTGGTTATAAAACCGTGGTCGATTTTCTAGCTGAGCGTAAAGGTGAGACACTACCCGAGGAACCCACAAAAACCATTAAAACGGCAGAGCACACGCCCTGGTCTGTACATATGTTTTTTCTATTCATGCTAATTGTTGGCGGGTTTGTTGCGGCCAATATCGCCGGCACATTTGAATTTCGTGTTGATTTAGGCGAATTGCACACGTCATTATTTGGTGGCGGAATGGGCTACTGGATTACCCTGATAATCGGCGGCGCGATGCTCGGCTTTGGTTCACGACTCGGTGGCGGCTGCTCCTTTGGTCACGGTTTAGGCGGCTGCCCACGGTTTGTACCCTCAAGCCTAATTGCAACCATGTCCTTCTTTACAACCGCCATCATTGTATCCGTTGCGATACACTTTATTATCATGGGAACGCTACAATGAAAAATTATATTATTTACGGTTTTTTTGGTTTTTTAACTGGCATTGTAATGAGCCTGATTGGCTTTTCAGATTTCAATGAAGTACATAAAATGTTCACCTTAAGTGACTTTCGTATGATATTTGCCTTTATGGGCGCGGTGGGTTTGCTCTCAATCGGCTTTCTGATTTTTGATCGCAATAAGCAAACACCCAGAAGAAAATACAACAAAGGCACTGTTCTGGGAAGCGTGATTTTTGGTGCGGGCTGGGCGATTACTGGATCCTGCCCCATTATTGCGATGATTCAATTAGGCGAAGGCCAACTGGCCGCTGTATTTGTTATTCTGGGAATCTATTTGGGTGTTTGGGCTTATCGACACTTAGCCTCAGGCATCAGCGGGCTTGATTCTGGCGTTTGTGGCGAAGACTGAGTTTGCACGCCCGTATTTTTCTTAACTTACTGGCGTTACGCCTACCCCATAAAAACATTCACCACGAAGGACACAGAGGTACACGGCGTTATTGGATTATGTACAAATAGCAACAACCATCACTTTCTCTGTGAACCTCCCTCTGTGAACCTCCGTGACCTCTGTGATTCAAACGCGTTTGCTGTTTTATTATCAGAAAAAACACAACAACATATTCACAAAACCAGAATCAATCTTATATCCTCAAACAAACGAAACTGATAATATCCGCAATATGTCAGCTTCCAACCGAAATGAACGCACTGTTTATAGTGTTTCAGAATTAAACAAAACCATCCGCGGATTACTGGAAAGCCAATTTCCGTTACTGTGGATTGAAGGCGAAATTTCCAATTTAGCCGAGCCCGCCTCGGGGCACATTTACTTTACTCTCAAAGATGCCAAAGCACAGGTGCGTTGCGCCATGTTTAAAGGTCGCAAACAGTTATTGCGCTTTAAACCCGTTAATGGTCAGCAGGTTTTGATTCGCGCGAAAGTGGGTTTATACGAAGCCCGTGGCGAATTTCAGCTGGTGGCGGAGCACATGGAAGAAGCCGGAGACGGCGCACTGCGTCGTGAATTTGAAGAACTTAAAGCACGTTTAGAAAAAGAAGGCCTGTTCGATGAAGCGCTCAAACAACCTCTGCCTGAACTTCCCAAGTGTATTGCGGTTATCACCTCGGGCACCGGCGCGGCGATTCGCGATGTGTTAAGCGTGCTTGCTCGGCGTTTTCCGTCGATCCCTGTGCAGGTTTACCCCGTTGCCGTACAGGGCGAAAATGCTGCCCCGCAAATATCCAAAGCCTTATATCGTGCATCAAAAAGTAAAAGTTGCGATGTGATTTTATTAGTGAGAGGCGGCGGTTCACTGGAAGATTTATGGGCGTTTAACGAAGAGCAAGTGGCCCGCGCCATCGTGCTGTGTGATGTGCCGGTGATTAGCGGTGTCGGCCACGAAGTGGATGTGACCATTGCCGATTTCACTGCAGATTATCGAGCCGCCACCCCTTCTGCCGCTGCCGAGTTAGTTAGCCCTAATCAACAAACGTATCTGCACAAATTTCAATCTTTTCAGCGCCAACTCATTCGACTTATGCAAAACAATATGAGCCGTTTGAATGAGCAATCACAGTGGTTGCAAAGCCGTTTAAAAATGCAGCACCCACATAGCCAGCTAATGCAGCAAAGCCAGCAACTGGATGATTTAACCCGAAACTTGCAGGCCGCATTTGAAAGCATTATTAGCGAGAAAAAGCACGATTTGAAATACCATGTGCAAAGTTTGTTAAACAATCGCCCCGATCAATTTATTGATTACCAAAAAGCCCAGCTCGCCGATTTGTCTAGCCGACTCGTGTATGCATCGGAACTCAATATTGAAAACAAACAACAACAACTCGCCAACCTGTCGCGCACAATGCAAGCGGTGAGCCCACTAAACACACTCGCACGCGGCTACAGCATTACACGCGATGCCAACGGCGAAACCGTTAGCAATGCCAGACAATTACGCAAAGGCGATGTAATTACCAGCGAATTTAGGCGCGGAAAAATAACCAGCCGTGTCGAATAGAAAATATAAGCTATAATTTTCAATTAGTTGAGAGCTTTGCACGAAACACGAATAATTAAAAAACATCGCCATCTCCGAATGCTTCTATCGGAAATGACGAAAAGCACTTCGTGCAAAGAGCCCTAGTTATAAATACTGTGAATATATATTCGCAAACTGAAAAATAAAAAACTCGCAAAAAACATTAAATACGAGTAAATTATCGGGTTTGGTTGATTTGCTTCGTGGAAGCGTCAATCATTTTAGATAGAATAACGTGCGCATGAGCTGCACCAGAACACATAATCGGAGATTATCGATGCCCGCAAACACGGCACCCATACACGGTTTTAAGCCCTACAAAGAAAAAAAGGGCGAAGAATACATGAACGAAACTCAGCTTGAACATTTTCGTAGCATTTTAAATGCGTGGAAAGACGAGCTGATGGAAGAAGTGGATCGCACAGTTGATCACATGAAAGACGATGCGGCCAACTTTCCCGACCCAGCTGATCGCGCATCACAAGAAGAGGAGTTTAGCCTTGAGCTGCGCACCCGAGATCGCGAACGCAAATTAATTAAAAAAATCGACGAGTCAATGAACGAAGTCGACACAGGCGAATACGGTTATTGCGAAACCTGTGGCGTTGAAATTGGCATTCGCCGATTAGAAGCTCGCCCCACGGCAACACAATGTATTGATTGTAAAAGCCTTGATGAAATTAAAGAAAAGCAAAATAAAGGTAAATAACATTTATCTAAATCGGCCGGGTTTAACCCGGCTTTTTTGTGTCTGTGATTTACAGCTGAAAATTTTAAAGAAAAAGAAAACGCGAATGAACGCAAATGCACGCAAATGGCCGCGAATAAATTCTTTAATATTTGTAATTTTGGTGTGTTTTTATAGTTTAAACTTAATATGTTTTTCGTGTAGTGCGCCGCAGGCGCACAAACTAAATATTTGCGTCTATTTGCGTTCATTCGCGTTTTCTTTTTCTTATGCTTTTTCTTGTACTCTTTTTTCTCAATGCAAATGACAAAATCATACCGCGGCCGCTTCGCCCCATCCCCCACCGGTCCATTACACAAAGGCTCATTAGTTGCCGCTATCGCCAGTTATTTAGACGCAAAAAAAAATAACGGTCAGTGGTTGCTGCGCATGGAAGATGTTGATGAATTGCGCAATGTAAAAGGCGCAGCCGATTCTATTTTACGCAGCCTCGAAGCCTATGGTTTTGAATGGGATGAAGAAGTACTTTATCAAACACAACGCAAAGATGCGTACGCTGATGCACTGCAATCTCTCAATGAAAAAAAATTAATTTATCCCTGCACCTGCAGCCGAAAAAGTTTAAAAGCCAAAGCCGCCGCGGGAGAAATAAAATCGAGTTCATTGGGCTTAATTTATCCTGGCACCTGCAATAAAAACAACTTCGCTGATTTTCATCCCGCAGATTACGCTGTGCGCATCAAAACACCCGCAGAAGATTTTAATTTTGTTGATTCATTACTCGGTCAACAAAGCCAAAATTTAAAAAGTGAATTAGGCGATTTTATTATTCGCCGCCGCGATGGTTTATTTGCATATCAACTTGCGGTTGTTGTTGACGACGCGTTTCAAAACATAACGCATGTAGTTCGTGGCGCAGACTTACTTGACTCAACTGCACGGCAAATTTATTTACAACAGTGTTTCAAATACCCATCATTGCAATACACCCACCTGCCATTAATCGTACACGAAAATGGCGATAAACTTAGCAAACAAACTGGTGCAAAAACCATTGGTCACAACGCCAACATCCCTTTACTGATAGACTGCCTGAAATTTCTTGGGCAAAAACCACCGCAAGAGTTAGCACACGAATCATTAAATAATGTGTGGCAGTGGGCGAAGGGTAACTGGTCAATCAAACCCAACATATAACAATCACATAAAAAACTTACACCTTCGCCAACTATTTACTATCTAATATTTCACTCACCACTTCAAGCAATTCAGATGTCTCAACTGGCTTTATTAAATATTTTCTAATTCCTGTTGCCTTAGACATTTCTTTATCCATTTCAGCTGAATAACCACTGCACAATATTATGGGAAATTCGGGAATTTCTTTAAGAATATTTTCTGACAAGGTACCACCACTCATCTCCGGCATCGTCATATCTGTAATTAACAAATCGACTTCATCTCGGTGAGTTAATATATAATTCAGTGCATCGCCCCCCCTGTTAAAAGTTGTTACCGTTGCCCCGTGAAGGCTTAATAATTCTTTTGTGAAATTAATAATAAGCTCTTCATCATCAACGATAATAATATTCCCTTTAATCGTTAAATTCTCAGGACTGGAGGTTTTAGTCACTGCAACTGATTTTTTTGTGTTTTCTGCCACAGGAAATAATATATTAATTTTGGTGCCATTATACGATGAACGAATTAATATATGACCATGGCATGAATGCACTATTCCGTGAACAACCGACATCCCCATGCCGGTTCCTTTACCCACTTCTTTAGTCGTAAAAAAGGGATCAAATATTTTAGGTAAAATTAACGGATCAATTCCACTGCCATTATCTTCAATCGTCAAATTAACGAAATCACCGTGAAAACTTTCATGACAAGCATCGCACTTTGTTGATTGATAAGTGGTTTGTAGCGATATAGATATACTTCCTAAATCACCAATCGCATCACGCGAGTTAACGCATAAATTAATTAATATTTGCTGAGCCTGAATAGGGTCTGCAATAACATCGGGAATATCGTTATCAATAAACGAACTGATTTTTATACCTGAAGGTATGATCGACGAAAGTAACTTTATACTTTCTTTAACGATAGGCGCTAAAGAAATCGGTTCTTCCTGATGCTTATGCGTACGACTAAAGAGCGACATTTGTGCGACAAGATCTTTGGCTCTTTGACCCGCGGTATAAATATTATCTAAATACTCAATCACTTTCGTATCTTTTATTGTCGACACTTTTGCTTTTGTAAGTTCAGTGCAGATTTGTCGAATTTAAATCGAGCGCTTTTCTTTTGCTAATAATCTCATAAAAAATCATGTCTAATTTATAATAATCACTTCTCCAATCGATAAATTGAGTTGTATCATTTATTTCTTCTGGTGATAAATATAAACACTGATAACTATTATTAATGGATTTTTTTCTGATTTTTTAAGCGATCAAAATAAAACGGGGATAATGGTGACTTTGTTTTTTGCTGCATCGTAAAATATATGATCGGGTCTTAACGTGTGCGACCTGCAAGATAGGCGATGGCTTTTTTTATATACTTTACTAACGCCTGTGTTATATGTATATAGCCTGAATACTCGACAAACTATTTAAAATGTATAGGTAAAATATATGCCTCAGGGCACCTCAATTAACTCGGGTTTGTTTTTCAGAATATCCAGAAAAAACCGGCTTAGTTCTGGATCTAACAAGCCTTTCTTTGTTTCGTCTTCAAAAATTTCAATCACCTTTTTCAGGGGAAAAGCGTCTTTGTAAGATCGTTCATTAGCAAGCGCATCATAAATATCAATAAACTGAAACACTCTCGCTAAAAACGGAATATCTTCTCCGGCCAATCCATCGGGGTAACCACTGCCATCCCAACGCTCATG
>UOFH01000028.1_pt1 | contig 13317 bp, 13 predicted proteins | sample 1988451 | NCBI WGS metagenome assembly UOFH01 (sample SAMEA4712194, study PRJEB27164) | hydrothermal vent metagenome | biome: marine basaltic hydrothermal vent biome; feature: marine hydrothermal vent; material: mineral | place: Pacific Ocean | collected 2011-06-14/2011-07-23 | depth 1689 m | reverse complement strand
AAGGGAGAGGGGATTGTGCAAAACGCCGAGGGAGTTGCAATACTCTATTCATCTTTGCTCCCTCTCCCTTTGGGAGAGGGCTGGGGTGAGGGCAGCAATAATCGATTAATTAGAATATCAATACGGCGTAGCCCTTACAGGCTCCTTCCTGATAAAAGCATTCGAGGCAATGATTAAAAGTTATTTACAATGTGTTTTTGTAACAATTATTTTCATGTCGTCACATATAGATTTATTATATTATTTTAAATTTCCTTAACGGAACATCAGTAAAAATAAATAATTAAAAGTGACTTCGTATTAAACTGTTTGCATTTTTGTTAAAGCCTAAGCGGATTAAAATCTACAGCTGCATCTACTTCTGCTTCGTAATCTATGCCTTCTAAACCAAAACCAAACAGGCGCATAAACTCATCTTTGTAACCTTGATAATCGGTTAATTCTAGTAAATTTTCAGATGTGACTTTCGGCCCTAATTCTTTAATCGCATTTTGCAGGTCTTCTTTTAATTCCCAATCATCCATGCGAATGCGCGCAGTATCATCAAGCTCTGCCGTTTTATTGTTGAATAATTGATTACGAAACATGCGATTAATTTGTTCGATGCAACCTTCGTGAATACCTTGCTCTTTCATTAATTTAAAGGCCATTGAAATGTACAAAGGCATAACCGGAATAGCTGCAGATGCTTGCGTCACTACGCTTTTTAACACGGCCATATTTGCCGTTCCGTTGATGTCGCTTAATACATTTCGCAATGCGGCTGCTGCACGATCCATATCTTCTTTGGCTTTGCCTAATGCGCCGTGCCAGTAAATCGGCCAGGTTATTTCTGTACCGATATAACTATAAGAAACAGTTTTAACACCGTCGGCTAACACGTCTGCATTTTTCAGTGCGTTAATCCACAGCTCCCAATCTTCGCCGCCCATGACCGTAACCGTGTCTTTTATTTCTTGCTCGGTTGCGGGTTCAACTTCGGCGGCAACAATTTGGTGAGAACTTAAATCGATGGCGCGGGTTTTATAAACCTTACCGATGGGTTTTAATGCAGACCAAATGGTTTCACCTGTTTCGGGTAATTTACGCACGGGTGAGGCGAGGGAGTAAACAACTAAATCAATTTTGCCCATGTCTTGCTTAATGGTTTCGATTGCTTTGTCGCGCATCTCATTTGAAAAAGCATCGCCCATTATGCTTTTAGCGTATAGGCCTTCGGCGTGTGCGGCTTTTTCAAATGCGTAGGAATTGTACCAACCAGCCGATGCCGATTTTTTTCCTTTGGGCGGCTTCTCAAGAAAAATGCCCAGCGTTGCCGCACCGCAAGCAAACGCAGCGGTAATGCGTGACGCTAAACCATAGCCGGTTGACGCGCCAATCACTAAAACATTTTTTGGGCCATTTTCAATTGCACCGTCTTTTTTTACGCGTGCGATTTGTTCGTTAACATTTTTTTCACAACCCGTTGGGTGTGCTGTGGTACAAATAAATCCACGCGTTTTAGGTTTAATAATCACGTTTATATTCCGCTTAAGTTAAGTTGTTTTTAATTTTACAGTGATGCTGCTACGGTTTTTAATTTGCCTTGCACGATGGGTGCAACTTCAGAAATTTTAGGATTGTCGACGATGCCGAGTACCGCAACCGGATCCATAAAACTCACGTTGACTTTGTTGCCTTCTTCGCGCAATAAAACATTGCAGGGTAGCAGCAGGCCAATATCGGGTTCAGCGTCAATGGCTTCATGGGCTAAATTTGGATTGCACGCGCCGAGAATTTTGTAGCCAGTGCGATCGATATCTAATTTGGCTTTCATGACTTTTTGCACATCAATTTCGGTTAACACGCCAAAACCTTCAGCTGCCAGTGCGTCACGAACTTTTGCTTCTGCTTCTTCCATTGTTGCGTCAATGGTTACATCAAAACCGTACATATCTATTCTCCAAATTTTTGTGTGGAAACGAATATTATCATATTCAGTTATATTTTAAATGCTTGCGAGTTGCCAAATATCAAACGCCGGTTCTTCGTAGGGATGAGCCCGTTTCATATTGGTAATCACGGCTTTTATGATCTCGTCACGCACCACGAGTTCCACTTTATATTCCTCTACTTTTTCGAGCTGGCCGCTTTGCCCAATATAAGGCCGACTCTTTTCCAGCGGCTTAAACTGGCCTTGCCCGCGAGTTTGCCAGCAGCAATTTTCATAGTTGCCTATTTTTCCTGCACCGGCTTCGAACAGGGCGTCTTTTACTGCTTGTAAGTGGCTTTCGGGAACGAATACACAAAGTTTATACATAATGAAATAATCCCTGATAATTTGAAATGATATAAATTTGGCGATTCATGTAGAATGCGCCTTTAACCTCTATTTTGAACCAACTTCAGGAAAAATAAAATGAGTGATGACGGTATTCAACTATCACCCGAATTAATGGCAGATTTGCGCGATGTGTTAAAAAAACAGGATGCACGCACCACGGACGACGTGATGGCGATGCAATATATGGTTGCAGCAGCGGGCATGATGCTATCAAGCATCGACAACGCGCAAATGAATAAGCAAGATGTGCTCAATGAATTAAGTGGTTTTATGACCCATGTGTTTGAATATATGGAATCACAAAAGCCCCAGTTTACACCGCCCGCGCAAGATGCATTTGGTGTGTGGAAGCCGAAGTAGTCTGTTTAAATAAAATATTTTTACTGCCGGTTTCTGCCGGCAGTTCCCCCCCCTAAGTCGAGATGCAATTTAAGAAGAGCTATCTCTCATGTCATTATTTTTTGAACGCGCCGCAGAATGTTTAGATGCTTGCGAGCCATCACAAAAAGTGCGTTTAACCGCTGCACTTTATGAAGATTGGTGCGCGGGTAAATTGCAACTCGATTCGGATTTTGTTGCACCGCCTATTGCCAGTGTTGGGCGACCGGCGTTACCCAAACTGGTTGCGCCGCGCGATGTTTCAAAGCGCAGCATGAACACAACCGAAGGCAGAATTATTTTGTGCCATGCGTTGGCGCACATTGAATTTAATGCGATTAATTTAGCGTTGGATGCGGCGTATCGATTTAATAATATGCCACACGAATTTTATACAGACTGGTTAAAAGTGGCGGCTGAAGAGGCGTATCATTTTACTTTGTTGGAATCGTATTTGCACAAACGAAATGCCAAATACGGTGACTTTAATGCGCATAACGGTTTATGGGAAATGGCACAAATCACCGCGCATGATGTTATGATTCGCATGGCGTTAGTGCCCCGTGTGCTGGAAGCCAGAGGGCTTGATGTAACGCCGGGTATTTTAAAAAAATTAACACAAACAAAAGACGAAGAATTTATCGCGCATTTAAATATTATTCACAAAGATGAAATAGGCCATGTGGCCATTGGCAGCCACTGGTTTAAATTTTTATGCAAGCAACGGGGTTTAAATTATCGTGATACATTTAAACAATTAATTAATGATTATATGCACGGTTCTTTACGCGGCCCCTTCGATGAAGTGGCGCGATTGCAAGCCGGGTTTAGCGTAGAAGAAATAGCCGATTTAAATGCGTTGGAGATTTAATACACATGATTAAAATAATTTATTTATTACTGATGGCTTTTTTAATTAACGTTAGCGCATCAGCAAAAGGCATTAAAAGTTTGGTGTTGTTTTATGATGAAATAGAGCAGGGCGTTGGTGTGCAAAACATGCGTTATATTATCAATGAAAACTATTTAAGAATTGATGACGGAAAAGATAATGCAGATTTTATTTTATTTGATGTAAAACAAAAAATAATTTTCAGTATAAATCACGAAGACCAAACTATTTTAAAAATTGAAAATAATAGTTGGCAGCGTCCGCAATTAAGTTTTGAAGTTGATATTAAACAACAGCTTATGCCAGGTGCGCCCAAAGTATTTAATCAGGCAGTATATAGTTATGTTGTAAATGCAAACGATATGGCGTGTACGCAGGTGTCGTTTGTAAAAGATAAATATTTAAAAGATATGCAGGTGCTGTATTTATATCAGCAGGTGTTGTCGGGTCAGCAAGTGGCAACATTAAAAAACACACCCAAAGACATGCACACGCCGTGTTTTTTAATTGATCAAGTTTATCATGCGGGTGAATATTATAAGTTAGGTTTGCCCATTCATATTAGTTACAGTCGGGGCTATGAAAAGTTTTTGAAAAGTTTTAAAGAAATGGAATTAGATAAAAGTCTGTTTATAAAACCAGAAAAGTATGAGGAATATAAAGCGGCGTTTTAATTTTTTTATCTTCCTCTGTGTCTCTGCGTCAAAACATATTACCCTTGACGCAGAGACACGGAGACACAGAGTTCTTAGAGGTCATTCCTGCGTAGGCAGGAATCCAGTGACTGGTGTTGTGCTACTGAATTCAAAGTCACTGGGCTCCTGCCTTCGCAGGAGCGACGGGTTTAGTCTTTTAGCTATTTTAATTTTCTCTGCGCCTTAGCGTCTCTGTGTCAAAATATATTACTATTTAACGCAGACGCAGACTTTTTAAGTTAACGCAACAGCAATGAAAATTTTTTATGAATTAAAGCGGTGTAATTTATAGTCATCAGCACTATTAAGTTCAAGCACGCTACCCTGTGAATACCAATCGCCAAGTACAATACGTGTTGCGGCTTTGTTGTTTATTTTAAGCTTATGAATGTCGGGGCGGTGGGTGTGCCCGTGAATCATTAATGTGACTTTATTATCTATAAATGCATTTTCAACGGCTCGTGCATTCACATCCATAATATCCGTGTTTTTAAGTTGGGTTTCTTCTTTGCTTTGTTTGCGTAAGGCTTGCGCCATTTGTTCGCGCTCTTCAATAGGCTTGCTTAAAAATTCAGTTTGCCACGCGGGGTTTCGCAGCATTTTGCGCAGTTCCTGATAACGTAAATCGTCGGTGCATAGAATATCGCCGTGTAATAAAAGTATGGGCGTGTTATTTAAATTGGCAATGTAGGGTTCGTGTATTAATTCACAGCCGCAACGTTGTGCAAATTGCTCACCCATTAAAAAATCACGATTACCGTGCATGACATAAATTTTCAAACCTTTTTCGGCTAATTCTTTCATGGTGTCAAAAGCGGCATTTAAACCGTCGGCTTTGTCATCATCGCCTAACCAGTATTCAACTAAATCACCCAATATATAAAGTGATTGTGCTTGAGCTGCCTGATTATTTAAAAACTGAATAAACAACTGAATAATGTCAGGTCGTTCTGGCGCGAGGTGTAAATCAGAAATAAATAAATGTTTTGTCATTGTATTAAATTATTTTTGAGATTAAGGGGGGCGCTAAAAAATTAAATGTTGTAGGTGCGAATTAGTTCGCACCTACAATTTAAATTATACTACGGTTGCACTGTTAATAATAACCGCTTCAACAGGAACATCGCCGTGCCCTGATTGATTGCCCGTTGCAACTTGTGCAATGCTGTCAACCACATCCATGCCTTCAACCACTTCACCAAAAACCGCATAACCCCAACCCTGTGCTGTGGGTGCGCTGTAGTTTAAAAAGTCGTTGTCTTTAAGATTAATAAAAAATTGCGAGCTTGCTGAATCGGGATCAGGTGTTCGTGCCATTGCTAAAGAGCCGCGTTTATTGGGCAGGCCATTATCGGCTTCATTTTTAATGTTTGCATTAGTTGGCTTTTGTTCCATGCCTTCAATAAAGCCGCCGCCCTGAATCATGAAGCCGGGAATAACACGGTGAAAAATAGTGCTGTTGAAAAAGTCTTCTTTCACATAAGTTAAAAAGTTTTCTGCAGAGATAGGCGCTTTTTCTGCATCCAGTTCAATAATGATTTTTCCGTGATTAGTGTCTAAACATATTTTATCTGACATGGTGTTTGCTCTCGTGTAATGGTGTTATTTAGCTGTTTTTGAGCAGCCGATTTAATTGTTAATATGGCGTCCCCGAGACGATTCGAACGTCCGACCTACCGCTTAGGAGGCGGTGGCTCTATCCTGCTGAGCTACGGGGACAAATCTGCGGTGAATTATAACAGCCATATTGATTTAATGAAAATGTAAGATTTATTTCATTATATGACGTTTCTGTCGAGGCCGGTTGCGTCGTTCATTGCGTTTAATATATTGATGAACCTTGCGCCATATAAAGGCATCGGGAGTGTCTTCGTAAGTCATAATATAATTTAAACTGTGCAAATCATTTTGTGACCATTGCATGCTGCGCAATGCGCCAGGGGTTCCGCAAAAGAGAATTTGGTCGCCTGATTTTATGGCGATATCATTGGTGGGCATTAATAATAATTTTTGTTTGCGTTTTAACATTAAGGGCACGGCGGCTATTTGGTTTTCTCTTTGTCGTGGATTTTGCAATATATTGCCAACACGAATTACACGACCTAAACGTAATACCTGACATAACGCGCGCGCTTCATTTTCATTAACTTGTAGCGTCCAGATGCTGGGTAGTGATTCTCCCATTGCGCCCACAATTCGACTAATCGTAATGTTTGCCCACGATGGATCTTGGTTTCTCGCTTTATTTAAAAAGGCAATCATTAACGGTGAAACTAATAATGTACGAATTTTTCGCGCAATAATTTCGCTGGGTTGCATAATTAAATTGGCTTGTGTTGCAGAAAATAATTTTTCATTTGATTTTTTGTTATGTCGAGCAACAATAAATAAATCGGGTTTAAGTTCTTTGGCGGTCATTATTATTGATAAGTTATTGGTGTCGTTATCGGTGCCAGAAATCAAACCCACCGCATCTGTGATGCCGGCAACGGTGAGTGTGTGTTCGTCGAACCCAGTGCCGATAATAAAATCATTGTGTTTATTTTCGGGGCGGCTTAAAAATAAATCGCGTTTTTTTTCAGACGGATCGATTACAGTCACTTTTATATTACTTTTTAAAAGTTGTTTGTATAAGTCACCACCAAAGCGACCAAAGCCGCAAATAATCCAGTGGCCTTTTTGTACATAAATGGGATTCGTTAAATCGGTGTTGGGCACACCGGTGAGCCAGTCGTATAATAAATGTAATGCGGGGGAGTGCATGGCCATTGCAAAAATATTGGCAAAGGTTTCGAATGGATTAACCACAAAGTCGGTGCCAAATGAAAACATATTGTTTTCATATTCTTCAAGTTCAGAGCGACACACAACGCAAATATCTGGGTGCAATAATTTACTGATAACGGCAATTTTTAAATTGGCTTCATCTGATGCGGTTACCGCGATAACCGCTGCACATTTTTTATCTTTTAATCCGGCTTGAATTAATTTTTCTGGGTTGCGTGCATCGCCTTTAAAACCGGGAATCACTAATGAAAAATCTTCTAACGGCAGGGTTTGAATGATTCTTTCATTGTTATCAATTGCAACCGTGTGAATGTTATGTTCAGTGAGTGCTTTTGCCAGCGCGTGCCCAGTTTCTCCAAAACCACAAATTAAAATAAAGGTGTCGGGAATGCGTGCAAGCTGTTGTGAAAACTGACTTTCTTTTAGCGCCTCTTTAAAGGTTGGGTCTTGCACTAAAGAAACTATTTTACCCAGCGAATAAAACCAAGCGATAACCGTTAAGTAAATAGTAATTAATGCCCAAGTGCGTTGTGCATTGGTGAGCGGGTAGGGGATTTCACCAAAGCCAATGGTGGTGGCGGTGTAGCTAACAAAATAAAACGCATCGAAAAAAGACATGTGCCAGTGATTGCCCTGCGCATCTATTCCGGGTGTGAGTACCATGCCTAAAATGGAAATGGCATAACCCATTATTAAAATAATAATGGGGATGCGCATTTGGCGCATAATGAGTGATGTCACTAGTGACATATTTTTACGCGGCTTTTAGTGACGCATCATTGAGGTTTCAATGATGAGTAATATAACAGAAATAAAATTGGCAATCATGGCGCCACCACTTAATGAAATGATGGTGGACATGGTGTCGGGGGTCATGACTTCGCCCTGAATATTGACCGCGTAAGTCCACACTAAAGAGGCAGAAAACAATTGCACGAGTGCAACTAAACTGGTGGCTAATAACATCGCGCCCATTTGTGAGCGATCACCAAATTTAAGTACCGTGGCAATTAAATTAACCACAACAACGGCAAACAATTCGTAAACATTGTGGTGGTTGGGGTTGTCGACTTCACCGGCAAAAAAACCGAAGTTTAGGGTGAGTGCTAAAATCATAAAAAAACTAAAGACAACTTTTTCGCGATTCATTTTATTGGCCCTGTTATTATTTTATTTTTGTTATTTATTTAACGTTTTCTGTACGAAAAAAAATATCAATAACGTTATTGTGTTTTGCATTATTAAAGCATACCAGAATGACGATGTTTGTTTTTTATCATTACTGCTTCGCTAACGATTTAATTACTATTAAATATGTAGGCTATTGCACAAGTTTTTCATCCGTTTTATGGATGGGTTAAACATGAAAATAAAAAGCATTATATGTCATTCCTGCGCAGGCAGGAATCTAGTGACTTTGATAAAGAGCAAGGCGCTGGATACCTGCCTGCGCAGGTATGACATAATATTCAAGTTAACGGAATTGTAATGTTTTTTATAATGTTTTCTGTTGTGCAATGCTCTCTTATTATAGTAGTAGATGCTCCATCATGCGCTGATAAATTTTTGTCAGGGTGATTAAATCGTTGGCATTTACGTGTTCGTTTACTTGATGAATTGTGGCGTTAAGCGGGCCGAGTTCTAGCACCTGTGCGCCGGTGGGTGCAATAAATCGGCCATCAGATGTGCCACCGGCGGTAGATAATTCAGTGGCGTATCCGCAAATATCTTTAATGGCTTTGCAGGTAGCTTCAACCAGTTCGCCTTTGGGGGTTAAAAACGGATGCCCTGATAATACCCACTCTAATTCATAATTTAAATGATGTTTATTTAAAATCGCTTCGACGCGTTGTTTTATTTCGGCTTCGCTTAACTCAGTGGAAAAACGTAAATTAAAGCGTATTTTGCAATCACCGGGGATGACATTATTGGCGCCGGTACCGGCATTAATATTTGAAATTTGAAAGCTGGTGGCGGGGAAAAAATCGTTGCCCTCGTCCCATTTCTCCTGTGTTAATTCAGCCAGCGCGGGTGCGGACGCGTGAATCGGATTTTCGGCTAAATGCGGATAAGCAACGTGACCCTGTTTTCCTAAAACCGTTAAGTTGCCCGACAACGAACCGCGGCGGCCATTTTTAACCACATCGCCAACCTGGTTGGTGCTGGAGGGTTCGCCCACTAAACACATATCGATTTTTTCATTGCGCGCTTCGAGGTGCTCAATCACTTTTACCGTGCCGTTAATTGACGGGCCTTCTTCGTCGCTGGTAATTAAAAAACCGATTGACCCTTTGTGTTCGGGGTGCTCGGCAATAAAATTTTCGCAGGCAACAATCATGCAGGCCAAACTGCCTTTCATGTCCGCCGCGCCACGGCCGTATAAAATGCCGTCAATAATTTCGGGTTTAAACGGATGCACATCCCATTGCGCTACAGGGCCGGTGGGCACAACATCGGTGTGACCGGCAAATACCAGCAAGGGGCCGGTGGTATTTTTTCGTGCCCAAAAATTATCGACATCAGCAAAGCGCAAGTTTTCGATATTGAAACCCAACTTTTGCAAGCGCTCGATCATCAGGGGTTGGCAGCCTTCGTCTTCGGGCGTGACCGAGGGGCGAGAAATTAAATCGAGGGCAAGTGCAAGGGTGGGATCATTTTCTGGATTGGGCATAACGCGTTAATCATTAATTATAAAGGATGTCATTATAAACGATTCGAAAAGTAAAAGAAAAACGGAATGTGTGTTTGTGGTTGGGGTGGTTTTTATAGAAGAAAAAAACGCAAATAGAAGCAACAGAAAAAATGCCGTATGCTCCTGTTAATACACATGGGTCGGGATCCAGTGGCTTTAAGTCCGGCAAAGTCACTGGATTCCCGCTACAAGCACGCGGGAATGACGAAGTTTGTTGTTTATTGTTTCAGCGCGTTAGTTAAAACGGGCGCTTTAGTGCAAGGCTTTAGCTTTGCCTTTTGATGCTATTTCAAATAGTTCTATTAAGATAAAAAAATACCGTCATCCCAGTATGCCACTATTAATATACATGGGCTGGTATCCAGTGACGGTAAGTCCGGCAAGGTCACTAGGCTCCAGCCTACGCAGGAGCGACAGGCTCGGATGACTTTTGCGGGAAAATTTTACCTTAAACACGATTGCTTTTATTCGCGTTCATTTGCGTTTTCTTTTTCTTTAATTCTTTATTCTTTTAAATTAAAATCAACGCCAAACCACAGCCACATCAAGCTTTCAAAAAATAAGCCGAAATTCCGCTAAAAGTGCATTGCAGTCTGTGCGGCGAAAAGGCAAAATAATCAGCCGCAAGATAGTCAGCCATTGAGCGTTCACGAATATTATGTCCGAATCTTTTACTTATCCCGAGCATCTCAATTATCAGGTGGCCGATGCGCCAGCACAAAACGCATCTGAAAAAAACTTTAAAGTGCCGCCGCACTCTATTGAGGGTGAACAATCGGTGCTGGGTGGGCTTATGCTGGATAAACGCGCGTGGGAGCAAATTGCCGACCGCATCACCGAAGACGATTTTTATCGTCACGATCACCGCCTTATTTTTCGCAGCATCGCCAAATTAGAAGCCGCCGATAAACCCTTCGATGTGGTGACGCTATCCGACGAATTATCAAAAACCCATGAGCTGGCCGATGCCGGTGGATTAGCCTATTTGGGGCAGCTCGCCAAAGACACGCCCAGCGCCGCGAATATTCGCGCCTATGCCGATATTGTGCGCGAGCGTTCGGTGTATCGGCAGTTAATTGAAGTCGGCACCGATATCGCCGGCAGCGCTTTTAACCCCGAAGGGCGCGAAAGCAAAGAGTTGCTCGACGATGCAGAGCGCCGCGTATTTGAAATTGCCGAGCAGGGTAGCCGCACCGGCAATGGCTTTAAGGGCATCAAACAATTGCTCACTTCAACGGTTGAGCAAATCGATAAACTGTTCGAGCAGGAAGGCACGCTCACCGGCGTAACCACCGGCTTTAAAGATTTCGACGAGCAAACCAGTGGCCTGCAAAAAGGTGATTTGGTGATTGTCGCGGGGCGTCCGTCTATGGGCAAAACCACTTTCTCGATGAATATTGCCGAAAACGCAGCCATCGCGCAGGGCATTTCGGTGGCGATTTTCAGCATGGAAATGCCTGCTGAATCGCTCGCCATGCGGATGATCTCCTCTATGGGGCGCATCGACCAACATCGTTTGCGCACCGGCCAGCTTAACGATGAAGACTGGCCGAGAATCACCTCGGCGGTGTCGTTGCTGTCTGAGGCCAAGGTGTTTATTGACGATACACCGGCTCTGTCGCCCACCGATTTACGCGCCCGTGCGCGCCGTTTAAAGCGCGAACACGGTTTGGGTTTAATCGTAATCGACTACCTTCAACTCATGCAGGTGGCGGGTTCCTCTGAAAATCGCACCAATGAAATCTCTGAAATATCGCGCGGTTTAAAAGCCCTGGCAAAAGAATTAGAAGTGCCGGTTATTGCCTTATCGCAGCTTAACCGAAGTTTGGAGCAACGCCCCAATAAACGCCCCGTGATGTCAGATTTGCGTGAGTCGGGTGCAATTGAGCAGGACGCCGATTTAATTGTTTTTATTTATCGCGATGAAGTGTACAACGAAGAATCGCCCGACAAAGGCAGCGCCGAAATTATTGTTGGCAAACAACGTAACGGCCCCATCGGCACATCGCGTTTAACCTTTTTGGGGCAGTACACCAAGTTTGAAAATTTCACCCCAGAAATGTATTCATCAACATCGGGTTTTGAATAACGCCTGCTTATGACTGCCCGCCGCGCCGCAAAAATTTCAATTAATTTAGCTGCTCTGCAGCACAATTTTCAACAGGTAAAAAAACACGCCGCCAACAGTAAAATAATGCCGGTGATAAAAGCCAATGCTTACGGTCATGGCCTGTTGCAAGTGGCGCAGGGTTTAAGTGATGCCGATGGTTTTGCTGTGGCGCAAATAGCCGAGGCGATTTATTTGCGCGAGCAGGGCATCGATAAACCGATTAGCGTTTTTCAGGGCTTTGCAAACGCAGACCAATTACAACAAATTATAAAATATAATTTACACCCAGCTATTTTTCAAACTTGGCAAATTGATTTGCTTGAATCGAATCAAGCAGCTTCAACGATGGATGTGTGGCTAAAAATAAATACCGGCATGGGGCGATTGGGGGTTCAACTAGATGAAGTCGATCAAAGCTATCGACGCTTACAAAAAATCAAAAATATAAATCAAATCGGTTTAATGATGCACTTCGCCAATGCAGATGAACCAACCCACACATCCAATCAATATCAAATAGAAAATTTTTTAAGCCTGTCAAAAAAATATAAAGCGGTGACCAGCGCATCAAACTCAGCGGCTATTTTAAGTGATTTGGTTGCACAGCAAGACTGGTTGCGACCGGGCATTATGTTGTACGGTGCATCGCCGTTGCAAAATAAAACCGCAACCGAATTAAACTTAAAACCGGTAATGCGTTTGCACGCAGAACTCATTGCAATTAATTATTTAAAAAAAGGCCAAAGCGTGGGCTACGCAAATGCCTGGGTTTGCCCCGAAGATATGCCCGTGGGGATTGTGAATATAGGGTATGGCGATGGTTATCCGCGCCACGCGGTTAACGCACCACTGGCGGTTAATCATCAGCGTTGTCAGTTAATGGGTCGCGTTTCAATGGATTCGATTGCAATAGATTTGCGAGACATTAACGCGCAGTGTGGTGACCTAGTTGAGTGCTGGGGCGAGCAGGTTTCAGTGGATGACGTTGCAGCGAGTGCGGGAACAATTGCTTATGAATTACTTTGTCATGCTGGGGCGTTGGTTTAAATTAATTCGCATCGACTTAAGTCATGGGAAGATAAGAAAAATAAAACGCACGCTAAATTTTGCAAATAAACGCAATGAAAATTAATTTATACATTTTATCCTTCAGGCAAACTTTGCGGTATGTAGGTGCGAATTCATTCGTATGTAACCTGTGCGAATAAATTCGCACCTACATGGTTTTCATAAAAACACAACTTCGTCATACCTGCGAAGGCAGGTATCCAGTGTCTTGTGAGTTTTAGTGCGAAATAAAAATAAATTAATGTGATTTTAAAAATGCTTTGATGCCTGGGTTTTCGGGTGGTAATCGCTTTAATTTCTGTAATTGATTTGATGAAATTAGCGATTCAATGTGAGTGATATTTTGAGTTAAATATTCTAAATATAAATTGC
>UOFH01000254.1_pt1 | contig 13404 bp, 16 predicted proteins | sample 1988451 | NCBI WGS metagenome assembly UOFH01 (sample SAMEA4712194, study PRJEB27164) | hydrothermal vent metagenome | biome: marine basaltic hydrothermal vent biome; feature: marine hydrothermal vent; material: mineral | place: Pacific Ocean | collected 2011-06-14/2011-07-23 | depth 1689 m | reverse complement strand
ATCGCAATTTCTTCGATGATGGGGGATATGGATTTACTGGAATCGGCTATGTCATCTATGTTTGGCGAAGTACAAAAGTTTGCCGGTTTTACCGAAGAGATCAACAACCTCACTGCAACCGTTCGCGACATTGCCAACCAAACCAACTTGCTTGCATTAAATGCGGCAATTGAAGCGGCACGCGCGGGTGAAGCGGGGCGCGGTTTTGCCGTGGTTGCAGACGAGGTAAAACAACTGGCGTCAAAAACAGAAAGCGCGACGGTTGAAATTGAATCGGTTACCAATACCATGAATTCACTTATGGGCGAAGTGGGTAATTCAATGACATCCAGCCAGGACAGACTCAACACAAGCTTAGATAGCCTGGAAACCGTTGCCATCGCTTTAGGCGATGTTACTGCTGTGGTAAATGATGTCACCGAACAAGTGCAAACTATTTCATCATCCGCCACTGAGCAGCAGGCGGTATCTGCCGAAATGGCGTCAAAACTACATGAAATCACCATCGCCGTGCAACATGAAAATGAGCAGGTTAATGATATATCACATCACGCCAAACAATTGAATGCGGCTATTTTAGCTCAGTTCAACCATTTAGCAGGCTTGAATCAAGATCAAATCTTATTGCAAACCGCGAAAGCCGATCACGTTACCTGGAAAATCAGGTTAGCTGCAATGGCCATGGGCGGTGATATTATTCCGGATGAGGAACTAAAAGATCACACACAATGCCGCTTAGGGCAGTGGTATTACAACAAGGGCGTAGCCAACTTCAAGAATAATGAAGCGTTTAAGAAGATGGAACACCCACATGCCAAGGTTCATGAAATTGGCAAAGAAATTGCATTGTTAGCATTACAGGGGCAAACAGATGCTGCGAGTCAAAAAATTGTTGAGATGGAGGGCTTCAGCAAACAACTGTTTGAACACATACATGATTTATTAGACGAGGTTAATTCGCCATGAATATGAGTTCTGCAAAATACAATAAATTCTTTATATTCAGTCTGTTATTCATCTTTAGCCATTCAATTAACGCAGAACCCGCATCACCACCTGCCCCTTCACTTCACAGTCATCAAAATATAATCGACACCGCCAGACAATTTATTGACGCGAATATCGACAAATCGCAATTTTCCAAAATCAAAATTCAAATGAGCCAGTTAGACCCCAGGCTCAGATTAGTAAAGTGCCCACTTCCCCTAACCGCCACATTAGCGCCAGGCAGCCAGTTTGCAGGCAAAAGCACCGTACATTTACGCTGTAACAGCACCACGCCGTGGACGGTTTACCTTGGCGCACGCATTAAACTTTACGGTCTTGTTATTCAAACCGCAGAGCCTTTAACCAAGGGGCACGTTTTAAGAGCAGATGACCTTATGGCGGTTGAAAGAGATTTGAGCCAAATAAAATACGGTTACTTTGTGAATAAAGACAGTTTGATTGGAAAGCAATTAAAACGGCGTTTGCCACAAAATCGGGTGATTAAAGCCAACCATGTGAAAGCACAAACTCTTGTTAAAAGAGGCGAATTGGTTTCAATCATCGCAGAAAATACGGGATATTCTGTAAAAATGACAGGAACCGCTATGGGAAGCGGCGCCAGAGGAGAACGTATCCGCGTCAAAAACACCTCATCTAAACGTATTGTTGAGGGCATTATTAAAGAAGCCGGCGTGGTCAGTATAAATTAATGGTTTTTTTATCTAAAGTTATTTCAGGTTTGGCCGATAAAGACTGCGAGAGAGTAAAATTAGGTGTTCACACCGGAGAGAATAATGTCAAATCCAATTAATCCATTAAGTCGATCTTCAGCGGGATCTGTAAACAGCAATGCTGAAAAACCACAGAATAATGTTAGCGCGAAAGGTGCTCCTGATAGCGGCACATCAAGTATTAGCTCCCAAGATACGGTGAGCTTGTCTCAGAAATCACAACAGGTTTCCGGTTTGCAGCAACAACTAAATAGCAGCCCCGCCATTGATCAGGCAAAAGTAGATTCCATTAAACAGGAAATCGCCAATGGCAACTACCCACTCGACGCAGAAAAAATTGCAGAAAATTTAATTAATTTAGAACGCTCACTACTCGAATAAAAAACGGAAACCATTATGACGGCTTTACTCTCTCTTCTACAAAACATTCAGCAACACAGCCAACAATTACTTGATTTTTTAAATCAGGAAAAGCGGGCATTAAATAATAACGAGTTGCAAAACCTTAATGAAATAGCCATGCAAAAACAGGCTATTGTTGATCAGCTAAACCAGTTAGATAAACAACGCGAAAGTTATTCCTCCAGTAAAAACTTTAATCAATTTATTAAAAACAGTAACGATAAATCATTAATTAAGCAGTGGGATATCACACGAAATGCTATTGCCAGTTGCCAAAAACAAAATGAGATTAATGGGCGATTATTAAATAAGCGCAGCAAAATAAATCAGGATATTCTTACGATTATGACGGGGCGCGATCAGCCTGCTGATGAAACCTATAATGCGGCGGGAAATCAGACTCATGGTACTTCTTTGCTTAGTGGGATTAAAGCCTAGGCTGTATAACTAATTTTTTCAACAAACACACTCATAGAATTAACGAAAAAGCTCTCGGCTTTTTATCGGTTTTCCTTCTAAGTAATAATTTAAAATAACACGCATTAATCGCTTTGCATCTTTAAGTGACTGTTCGGAATCGAGTGTGTTTTCATTTAAATCTAATAAACTTTTCCCAGACAATTTTAAAATATACGATTCATCATGCACAGACAAAACATTAACTGGGCCGTGTTCTAAATAATATGCGTATTCATCATTCGGCAAAATAGCTTCACCTGTTCCTGTGTTTACCGATAAATTCAATCCAAAACCAAGCTCTTCTAGAAGCTGTTTTTCGAATAACCTTAAAACGGGTTCAATTTCATTTTTGTCTGCGAGCAAACGGATTACGGATTCGTAAAGAAAATAAATACGTTTATTAACATCGTGCTTATGAAAAAGTTTTATAATTAATTCATTAATATAAAATGCGCTGGGCAGCGCTTTTCCCATTAAGCTTAGCGCTTTAACGGTTTGCGATTCTGCGCTGGTTAACGTTGGCATTTCGCCTTTTCCCGACCAACTTACGATTAAAGGGTGAAACGGTTGTAGTATGCTTTTTAATCTTGATTTAGCGCCACGACTACCTCGACTCATTAATGACAAGCGACCGTGTTCTGGGGTAATAACTTCTAAGATTTGGCTAGTGTCACGAAAGGCTCGATGGTGAAGAATATAGGCAGGTTGATCTTGAATACGCATGAAGCAAACAATTAAAGGGTGACTGGGTGCAACACTAAAAGAGAAAACATTCTTTCCGCTAATAAACGCGAATAGACGCAAATAAAATAAACAGCATTAACAATATATTCTATTTCATATTTATACAAAAAAAACATTTGCGTTTCTTTGCGTTTATTAGCGGCAAAAGTGTTTTCATTAATCCGCATCATAACCCAAACTGCGCAACGAAGCTTCACTGTCTGACCAACCCGATTTCACTTTAACCCATAATTTTAAAAAAACTTTTCGATCAATTAGTTCTTCAATATCTTTACGCGCCTTTGTGCCGATGCTTTTTAAACGTGCACCTTTATCACCAATAACAATTATTTTTTGGCCTTTTGTTTCCACTAAAATAAGCGCATGAATTCGTGTGATCTTTTCTTCGTCTTTGTAACTTTCAATTTCCACTGTTGTTTGATACGGCAACTCATTACCTAATTCACGCACTAGTTTTTCACGAATTATTTCTGCTGTTAAAAAACGTGTACTTCGATCTGTAAATTCATCATCGGCAAAAAAAGCAGGCGCGACAGGCAGCTGCGTTAATAAATATTTTTCTAACTGATCAATGTTATCACCTTGCGTTGCCGAGATAGGAATAACATTTGCAAAATTATATTTTTCACTCACTTCACTTATAAACGGCAACAGCTTGTCTTTGTGGCTAACCTTATCTACTTTGTTCACCAACAAAACAACCGGCACATCAATCTGTTCTAGTTTTTTTAAAACCAGTTGATCTTCATCTGTCCACTTTAATGCCTGCACTAAAAACAAAACAACATCAACATCGTGTATGACAGAACTCGCTGCACGATTCATATATCGATTAATTGCACGATTGCCGCCACTGTGAATACCTGGCGTATCAACAAAAATGTACTGTCCATTTTTTACGTTTTTAATGCCGAGTATTTGATGCCGAGTAGTTTGCGGCTTGCGAGAGGTAATGCTTAACTTTAAACCTAATATATGATTTAACAATGTTGACTTACCCATATTAGGTCGGCCAATAATTGCGATGTAACCACATTTAAAATTTTCTTCTTTCATTAACTACTTCTTACTAAATTTATTTTTTACTAATGGGATAATTTCATTCGCAGCCTGTTGCTCTGCTTTTCTACGGTTGCTGGCTTTGCCTTGTGTTTCTAATTTCAGTTTATCAATTTTGCATTTTACGGTAAATTGTTGATTATGCGCTTTACCTACAATTTCAATCACATCATATTCGGGTAAACCCATTTTTCTGGATTGTAATAATTCTTGTAATTGCGTTTTAGGGTCTTTCAACGAATCCGCATCGGGCACGTTTTCTAGCTGTTCATTATATAGTTGCAATATTAATTCACGACAACGTTCCAAATCACTATCTAAATAAGCCGCGCCAAAAATAGCTTCGACCGTATCGGCTAAAATTGAGTTTCGACGATAGCCACCGCTTTTTAACTCACCACTGCCTAAAATTAAATACTCGCCTAATTTCAAATCTTGAGACACTAAAAATAAGCCATCTTTATTTACCAGACTTGCACGCAGTCGGCTTAAATCGCCTTCTGATGATTTTGGATAACGGGTAAATAAGTCGGCTGCAATAACGAAATTTAAAATACTGTCGCCTAAAAATTCTAACCGCTCATTGTTTAACGCACCTGCACTTCTGTGTGTGACGGCCTCTTTTAATAAGCTGATATTTTGAAATGGGTAACTTAATGACTTTTCTAATTTAGATAAATTGGGTCGAGATATATTAGAACGATTTGAATGAGACTTTTTAGACATAAAGTTTATCGAGTTTTAATATCAACTTCGTATTCAAAATCAGCTACAAATTCAAGATTACCCCAAATTGGCCCTCTTGATTCATACTTAACAAGCAAGTTATAACCATTTTTTATTTTTTTAAATTTGTATGTATCTTTTTTATTTGCAATATCATAAAGATTATTAATTAATAAGCGTTTACGAAATAATTTAGAAATTCTTTTAGCGGTTAAACCTTTAACAGTGGGGTCGGTTGCCATGGTATCCATTATAGATTTTAATGAATGGTAATTCATGTATACAGGAATAATACGCATCGCCAAAACGCCTTGAATCGCTAAGTAAGCGATAACAACCATCCAGGAAATCATCGTTAAACCTGATTGTCTTTTTTTTATCATACTATCAAATCCTATTTTATTGATTGACCAATACGTTCGAAACTCACTCCATCAAACAACTCACCATTTTTTAAATGCATCCAAATCATAAAGGCTTTGCCGACTAAATATTTTTCTGGTACAACGCCCCAGTAACGACTGTCATTACTGTTGTCTCGATTATCACCCATCATAAAGTAATGCCCTTCGGGTACAATGTATTCTGCATCTAATCCGGTGCGCCCAGGGATGATTAATATATTATGCTCAACGCCCTGCAAGTCTTCAACATATTCTTGTGCGGGATTAAATTCACCCGGACCACTGTATTCGCCAACACGTTTGCGATCTATCTTCTTACCATTTACATAGAGCAGTTTATCGTAATATGCAATGTGATCACCAGGTACACCGATAACCCGTTTAATATAATCTACTGCTGGGTCACGTGGATATTTAAAAACGGCAACGTCTCCGCGTTTGGGTTTTTCAACTTCAAAAAACACTTTGTTAAACACTGGCATTTTTACGCCGTAAGCAAATTTATTTACTAAAATAAAATCGCCCACATATAAAGTTGGAATCATTGAACCCGACGGTATGCGAAACGGCTCGACTAAAAAACCTCTTAATAAAAAAACAATTAATAAAACCGGAAAAAAAGATTTTGCATATTCAACAACAATAGGTTCGGTGCGGCTTGATCCGCCACCGTGAATATTGTCTCCACTGTATTCATGCGGATTATTAATTTTACGACGCGGCGCAAGCACCAACGCATCGAACAGCCAGATAGTACCGGTTAATACCGTTCCCGCTAAAAGAAAAAAAGCAAAATCATATATGATATTCATGGGTAATTTAATACTCTGTTTTTATGTCATTTCCAATAATAAATTTGGTTGACGGTTTAAATTGAATTTTAGTTACAGCCTTAAATTAGCTATCTACTTTTAACACAGCTAAAAACGCTTCTTGCGGTATTTCAACTTTACCAAACTGCTTCATGCGTTTTTTACCTTTTTTCTGTTTTTCTAATAATTTTTTCTTGCGACTCACATCGCCTCCATAACATTTTGCGGTAACATTTTTGCGCAATGCCTTAACGGTGCTACGTGCAATAATTTGTCTGCCAATTGCCGCTTGTATGGCAATGTCAAACATTTGCCGAGGAATAAGTTCGCGCATTTTATCGGCCACATCGCGCCCCCTTTTTTGCGATGCATCGGCATGTGCGATAACCGCCAGTGCGTCCACTCTTTCGGAGTTAATTAATATATCCACTTTAACCAGTTTAGCTTCCTGAAAATGTTTAAATTCGTAATCAAATGATGCGTAGCCTCGACTCACTGATTTTAAACGATCAAAGAAGTCCAGCACAACTTCTGACATCGGCATGTCGTAGGTTAACGCAACTTGCGCACCCATGTATTGCATATTGGTTTGTACGCCGCGTTTTTCGATACACAAACTAATGACATTGCCCACGTATTCCTGCGGCACTAAAATATTGGCTTGAATAATGGGTTCACGAATAATATCGATGTAATTCACTTCGGGCAAATCAGACGGGTTATGAATTAGAATGGTTTCACCGTCGGTTTTAAGCACTTCGTAAACCACCGTGGGGGCGGTGGTGATTAGGTTTAAATCGTATTCGCGCTCTAATCGCTCTTGCACAATTTCCATGTGCAACATGCCGAGAAAACCAATTCGAAATCCAAAGCCTAATGCAGATGAAGATTCTGGTTCATATTTTAATGCCGAATCATTTAATGTTAATTTATCTAAGGCTTCGCGAAAGTTTTCAAAATCATCGGCTTCTACCGGAAACATGCCTGCAAACACCCGCGGCTGAACTTCTTTAAAACCGCCTAATGCGTCTGTAGCAGGATTGTCGGTTAAGGTGATCGTGTCACCCACTTTTGCGGAGTCGATTTCTTTAATGCCCGCAATAATAAAACCCACCTGCCCACAATTTAAGGTTGGCGTACCGACACGTTTAGGCGTGAATACACCGACAGAGTCGACACCGTAATTTCGCCCAGTCGACATAATTTGCATTTTATCGCCTTTAGAAATGGCACCATCAATGATGCGCACTAACGTCACCACACCAACATAGGAGTCAAACCACGAATCCACAATTAAGGCTTTTAACGGTGCGTCGGGATTCCCCTCGGGAGCGGGAATGATTTCAACCAGTCGCTCTAATAACTCATCAATTCCAATACCCGATTTTGCGCTAACTCGGCAAGCATCTGCGGCTTCAACGCCAATAATATCTTCAATTTCCTGCGCCACTCGATCGCAATCTGCGGCGGGCAAATCAATTTTATTTAGCACCGGCATCACTTCCAGCCCTAAGTCGATGGCGGTGTAGCAATTGGCTACACTTTGCGCCTCTACGCCCTGCGAAGCATCAACCACCAATAGCGCGCCTTCGCAGGCTTGCAACGAGCGCGAGACTTCGTAGGAAAAATCCACATGCCCTGGCGTATCAATAAAATTGAGTTGATAGATTTTGCCACTATTCGCTTTATAATCTAATGACACACATTGTGCTTTGATGGTGATGCCGCGCTCGCGCTCTAAATCCATTGAGTCTAAAACCTGCGCTTCCATTTCACGCTCAGATAGCCCCCCGCACACTTGTATAAAACGATCGGCCAGAGTGGATTTGCCATGGTCGATGTGGGCAATAATGGAAAAGTTACGAATATTTTTCATGCTTATAGTTTTCTTAAAATCTTTACAATAGGTCGACTGGGCAAAGCAAAATCGACATTAAATTTAGACTCGCATTGAGTTACGCTTTATTAACCCAGTTTACTGACTATTTTCTAGCTGCTGCAATATAGCGGCCTGATCTAAAAAATAATGACAAATCTGTTCGTCTCCGCAGGTCACCAGCGGCACCTGCGAACCATACTGTTCAATGAGTTGGGGACTGGAATCAACATCGACTTCTAATATGCGGAAGTTGTGCGCCTGTTGCAGCTGCGATAACTGCTGCACTAGGTCTTCACATAGATGACATCCATAACGTGAATAGACGGTGAACTCAATCACTCGCGGTCGGAAATCTTCATCACAATAAACTGATCTGCCCCTTGGCGATGAACCAGAACGGGAATCATACGGCCTGTGGGCAAATTGGCAACTTTTTTACGAAAATCAGCCACATTTTTTACATTTTTGCGATCAATCTGTAATAAGACATCACCTGGTTTTAGACCCGATTGCGCTGCTGCGCTACTAGGCAGCACTTTTCTGACTAATACACCACGGCCTAATGTGGCCATAGAATCAGCATCTAAATCAATCACTTCAACACCCATGCTGTTTGATGAGGCGGGCTTGGTTTGCGCTGCCGCGATTGGTTTATCCGCAGAAGGTAATTCTTCAATGGTTACCATTAGTGTTTTTTTGCGGCCATTGCGAAGAAAGTGGACTTTAACTTCCGTTCCCACCGGCACACGCCCCACTAGTGGCGGTAAGTCTGATGAATCGAGAATAGGATTTCTATTAAAAGATAAAATAATGTCACCCGCTTTGAAACCCGCTTTTTCCGCTGGGCTTCCTGTAATCACCTGTGAAACCAAGGCGCCCACAGGTCTTTTCAGATTAAAACTCTGCGCTATTTCGTGGGTAAGTTCCTGAATATAAACCCCGAGCCAGCCCCGATTAATTGAGCCGTGGTGCTTAAGCTGGTTAACCACGTCCATTGCCACTTCTACTGGAATAGCAAACGACAGCCCCATAAACCCGCCTGTACGGCTATATATTTGTGAATTAATACCAATGACTTCACCGTCTAAATTAAACAGTGGCCCGCCAGAGTTGCCTGGGTTAATAGCCACATCGGTCTGAATAAATGAAACATAATTTGCTCTCGGTAAACTCCGCCCTTTGGCGCTCACAATACCAGCTGTAGCCGAATGATCGAACCCGAAGGGCGATCCAATCGCCAGCACCCACTCGCCTACTTGCAACTTGTCTGAATTACCAATTTTAACAATGGGTAAATCACTGGCCTCGACTTTAAGCAATGCTATGTCACTGTATTTATCACTGCCAATGATTTTTGCAGGCAATTCACGTTTATCGCTTAAGCGCACAATGACTTCATCTGCCCCCTCAACCACATGGTGATTAGTAATAATGTAGCCATTTTCAGAAATGATAAACCCCGAACCTAAAGAGGTAGCTTCCCGTTGCCGTCTGGGGGCGTTACCCTCACCCAAAAAATGTTTAAACAGTTCACCGAAGGGCGAGCCTTCTGGAATTTGCAGCTCTTCGCCAAGCTCTTTTCTTAATTTATTCCAGGGGTGCGACGACCCCATCTTTTGTCGCGTACTAATATTAACCACTGCCGCGCCATTATCTTTCACTAAATCAGCAAACTCAGGCAACGATCGCGCCTGCAACTGAAAACTACTAAACAAGAAAATTAAGAACAGAAAAAAACGCTTATTTAATAACATGAAAACCTCTTTAAAATAATAATATAAACATTTGAGATATTTTTAAATTTTGAAGATACGACTACACTCGACGCAATAAATGGGGTTGAACGGATTTTTTTAAACGACTATTTGCAAGAATCGAACGTATTATAACTATTGCAAAAACAAAACTAACGACAACAGATAAAACAGTAATAAGTTCATCGGCCAATAAAAGCTCAACCAACACCCCCACTAACATCATAAAAACAATTGGAAATAAATAAATTAATAACGAACCCTGTACTAATGCATTTTCATCAACACCAACAACCACTTCATCACCTACCTGCACTTCTATATTTTTATCAACGGTAAATTGCGAGCTACGTTTTCCCACAACTTTGGCCAGTGTTGATGTACCACATCCAGATTTAACTGAGCAACTCTGGCACACAGATTTTCGTTGTGTTTGCAATAAAACATATTGCGCATTTACCTCAATAACCAGTGCCGTTTCTTCAATCATTTTTAGTGCGCGGCATGAACCGATTGTGCAATCATGCGCACGGTAGGTGCCGGCACTTCACCAATTGCAGTAATGTATTGATTATCAATAAACGCACTATACACATTAACTAAGCCCATATTAGACTGCCCAATATACTTTTTTTGATTTTCATTTGTTGATTCTATAAACACCGAAACAGAAGCCATGCCGTCACTAAAAACCATGTGATAGGTGGGCGGCTGTTGCGCTGTTTTTACTGATCGAATTAAAACAAAACCATTGGGAATATTTTTTGCGTGCCAGCGCTCTGCATCTACATCCGTTTTATTCGATAGCGTAACTTTCTTAAACGTAGCTAACGTAGCCGCCTCGATATTGTTTTTTGGCGCGGAAGACAGTAATTCAATATCACTGTACATGAATTGCTCTAACACTTTTCCTTTATTATCTTTTAAATCGCACTTTAAAAGTAAACCGCTATCTTTATCTAACCAAAAAGTATAACCATAACGGTATTTATCTCGCGGCGTCATGCGAATAACTTGCGTGATTTTATTCGCCACTCGCTCTTCATTGCCCAACTCAAAAAGGTAAAGCTGTTTTAGTTTATCTTTATTTTTGGGTAGCGAATGCAACACACCTTTAACCGGTTTGCTATCCATTGCGGCTGAAATAGTAACCAGTTTTTTAGCTGGATAGATAGTAGTAACTTCGGCGTTTTTACGAAAGATGATGTGGTTTTCACCGGTCTGTGATTCCATTGTTTGCCAACTCTCAGTCCCGTTTATGCCCTGCGTGACTTTTATCGCCTGCAACTCGTCTCCCTGGCGAATAATTAATGTGCCTTTATAACTTTGCTGCTTCATGGACTGACCCATTTTATCGAGCCAACTATCCACTGAAGCGGCATTAACCGCCAATGACGTAAAAATTAAAACGAACAAAAATATATTTTTAAACAATTCCTAACCTTCAATATGTCGGATTAAAGAGGGGATTAAGCGGTGTTAATCTCCTCTAAAATTTAACGACTTTCCTGTTTAATTTCGTGAGACTTAACATCTGCAGCACGTACATAAGGCATCATGCCCTGCATTGTAGATTGGCTCGCATAACCCGAATGCTGCAACATATACTGGTTTAACTGCCTTTGCTGCTCAGCCGATTGCTTATTGATATTTAACGTTGATGCTACCTGCACATTACGCGAGATTTCAGGGTTAACCCGTTCAATATGTGTAGCCTGAGCCAATTGAGCAGACGTTGCATTCTCACTATTTTGCACCGTATTAAACGTAACCAGCGTCACCATTGCCACCGAGGCGGCTACCGCTGCACCGGTTAGTGGTTTAGTCCAGCTCGATAATAACGCCGACAACCCTAACGGTGTTTTTTGTTTGATCGGCGATTGTGCTTCATTGTGTGCGGGCTCTTTTTCAATTGTTCGCTGCACGGCTGAGCTGATATCCATAAAAGAAGATTGATCCAGCTCATCACGCATGGCATCACCCATTAAACGATAACGTTGCGCCGCTTCCGCATCCGCAATGGGATCACGTTTTAAATCTTGCATAAAAGACTGCAGCTGCTGCTCGTTTAACGCGCTGTCGATTAATGCTGACAATTGTTCATCTCGTTGTTGTTTAATGTCCATGACCTTCACCTAATAGTTACCATCTAGCAGGGGTTTAAGCTGCTTATCAATTGCTTCGCGGGCACGAAATATACGTGAGCGCACCGTGCCGATGGGGCAATCCATCACATCGGCTATTTCCTCATAAGTCAAACCTTCCATTTCTCGCAAAGTCACCGCCTCTTTTAAATCTGAGGGTAGTTCAGAAATAGACTTATGTATGACCTTTTTTATTTCCTGCGCCAGCAATTCTTTTTCGGGGGTTGCATATTCACGCAACCAGTCGCCATTATCGTATTGTTCAGCATCTTGCGCGTCCACAGCCGATTCGGTTGCTCTGCGACGTGCAGACACCAAATAATTTTTTGCGGTGTTAATCGCAATGCGGTACATCCAGGTATAAAAGGCACTATCACCACGAAAGTTTTTCAATGCGCGGTAGGCTTTAATAAATGCCTCTTGCGTTACATCTTGAACTTCGTCGCTGTTTCTTACAAAGCGCGCTACCAATTTGATAATGCGGTGCTGATATTTCAACACCAATATATCAAAGGCTTTTTTATCACCTTGTTGTACCCGCTCTACCAGAGCCTGGTCAATTTCACGCTCGCCCATACGGGCTTGTCCTCCACTAGATACCTCAATTTTAGACGGTATCTTATCGTTTTGAGCTTTATTATTAACGCCCTGATTATTTAATGTATCGCTCAAACCATTTCTGGCTTGCGAAGTTCGTTTAGGCGCAACTACCGTATTTGGTGTAGTATCACGGCTAAAACCAAGAACCATACCTGATTCGCATACTGACATAAAGACTTACCTTATATTTTAAAATGTTCAACACTCTAAATGATAGACAAACCAACCGCTTCGAAGTTCTAATTATTGGTGGTGGCGCAGCCGGTTTAAGCCTTGCACTGAGTTTGCCCTCTAGTATGAATATTGCGGTCATCACCAAAAATCGCGAAACCGAAGTCAGCACCTTTTATGCGCAAGGCGGCATCTCTGCCGTATTGCGTCCGAACGATTCATTTGAATCGCACATTGAAGATACCTTAAACGCCGGTGGCGGTTTGTGTGATGAGCAGGCCGTAAAATTCACCATCGAAAATGGCCCCGATGCCATTAACTGGTTATCTAATTTAGGCGTACCCTTCACCACCGACAAACACAAAAACGGCAAAAAATCCTGGCACTTAACCCGCGAAGGCGGGCACAGTCATCGACGCGTTATTCACGCGGCAGATGCCACCGGGCAAGCGCTGGAAACCACGCTAATTAATCACGTAAAACACAGCAGCAACATCAAACTGTTAGATCACCACATTGCGGTCGATTTAAT
>UOFH01000328.1_pt1 | contig 13426 bp, 10 predicted proteins | sample 1988451 | NCBI WGS metagenome assembly UOFH01 (sample SAMEA4712194, study PRJEB27164) | hydrothermal vent metagenome | biome: marine basaltic hydrothermal vent biome; feature: marine hydrothermal vent; material: mineral | place: Pacific Ocean | collected 2011-06-14/2011-07-23 | depth 1689 m | reverse complement strand
CAGGTAATGCGCGAATGAATTCGCACCTACATTTAAGTATGTTGTTAATTTATTCTAAATCGTTATGCGCATTCGCAGACACGCCTTCTCTATCGGCACCGTTCAGTCGCGCATTTAAATTTTTTAAAATCCTATATGGAAACTTACGCTGAATAATATTTACAATCCAGTTCGGCACCCAACCTTTGGGGTCTGCATGAAACGTTAGCATCACCGCCGTATTTTCTTTATCTAGTGCCGTTAAGGTGTAAACTGTTTCAAACAAATCAGCTCTAATTTTATCCTCATCTATTGGCATTAATGTCGATTCAACTGATGCCATTTTATAAATTAATTTATTTTCTGTTTCTAAAACCAATTCAATTTCATAAACAAAGTCTCTATCCGATGCCGGCCACGGCGTTTTAAAATGACTGTATTCTATTCTTTTATTATATTGATATTCTGAGAGTGCTTTCGATATTTTTAAATACGGAATCCATTCATGACGGTGATCGATATCATCTATAATGCTTTTTATTTTATGCAAAGGCGCGTTAATGCGACCTTTTACTTTCGCTTTAACGATGTCTGAATGGTCTGTATTTAACACATAAACCTGTATATTATTTTCATCAGCCACCAGTTGCCAATTATGCTTATCTGCACTAAATGCCTGTGTAGAAAATGGGCTCGCCATTAAAAACCATATTAAGTAATTTTTCATATTTTATTGTCGTAATTTTTTAATTGGTTTGCTTTGAATATAATTTAAAAATTCTTTTGTGACTTTTATTTGTTTTGATTGTTTTAGAGTAACTCTTAGCGTTTTTTAAAGTGAGATAAAAATTGGCCGTCGCTGCAACGCACAGTTCAACTTCATTATTATCTGCACTGTATAAATTGCGGCATCAACAGCAAAATAAATCACAAAAACTTAAACATCATTAATCGTTCACTTGCTCAATATACGTGCGCGCAATAGGTGTTTGCACATAGCGTTTTTTACCGTTGATATTGGCCCAAAAATAATAATAGCCTTTTGCTGGCTCGGCGGTGACTTTGCCGTTTTTTACCACCCAACTTTTTTGATGCGCGCCTTCGGTAAACGTCACTTTATAATCACCTTCCAGCCAGGTTACGCCCAATCGAGAAAATTTATTTTGCTGCTCTTCGCTACAGCCGGTCACCATTAAAAATAGCAGCCCAACTAGTATTATTTTTTTCATTTCATCTATTCCTGTGTGCATATTTGCACAAATTTTAAACGGTTGTTTGCCAAATATTGACTATAGCATGTTTGCCCCATTTTCTATTTCACGCACATTTCTCTCACCTCTTTGCCTCCTGCTTATTCATCATTTACAGCCACTGGGTTACAATGCGCCCCATGGATGTTTCTCATATACTCGACGGTTTAAATGACGCGCAACGCGAAGCGGTAACCGCCCCCCCTGGTCCGATGCTTATTTTGGCTGGCGCCGGCAGCGGCAAAACCCGCGTGCTGGTTCACCGCATGGCCTGGTTAATTCAGGTTGAAGAGGTTTCCCCCTTTAGCGTGATGGCGGTGACCTTCACCAATAAAGCCGCGGCAGAAATGCGCAGCCGAGTGGAGCAGTTACAGGGCGTGTCGCCCAACGGCATGTGGGTGGGCACGTTTCACGGCATCGCGCATCGCTTATTGCGCGCGCACTGGAAAGAGGCTGGGCTGCCACAGCAATTTCAAATTTTAGATTCCGACGATCAATTTCGGATGATTAAACGCGTGCTTAAATCGCTGGAGCTAGACGAAGCCCGCTGGGTTCCACGACAAATTCAGGGTTTTATCAATGGCCGCAAAGACGAAGGCCTGCGCCCGCAACATGTGAATGCGGGATCAGACCCGATTCGCCAGCAACTGGTGGCCATTTACTCCGCTTACGAAGCCGCCTGCAAACGTGCAGGGGTAATTGATTTTGCCGAACTGCTTTTACGTTGTTTAGAACTTATTCGTGACAATAAAGACTTAAATGAACATTATCGACGACGTTTCAAACATATTTTGGTTGATGAGTTTCAAGATACTAATGAAATTCAATATGCTTGGATTCAATTACTTTCCGCTGACCCCAAAGCCCCAGGTGGCGGCGGAACCGGCGCACAGCTATTTGTAGTGGGCGATGACGATCAGGCCATTTACGGCTGGCGCGGCGCAAAAGTAGAGAATATTCTGAGTTTTAAACACGCCAATCCCAACACCCTAATTATTAAGCTGGAACAAAACTACCGCTCTACAGGCAATATTTTAAACGCAGCCAATGGCTTAATTGCCCACAACGAAGCGCGCATGGGCAAAAGCCTGTGGACCGATGGCGACGACGGCAACCCCATTCAGTTGTACGCCGCGTTCAATGAACAGGAAGAGGCACGCTACGTAATCGACCGCATTACCGAGCATGTTTCCAACGGCAATGCGCGCACCGACATTGCCATTTTGTATCGCTCCAATGCGCAGTCGCGGGTGTTTGAAGAACAGTTGATGATGCAGAGCATTCCCTATCGCGTGTACGGCGGGCTGCGTTTTTTCGAGCGCGCGGAAATTCGTGATGCCTTGAGTTATTTGCGACTGGTGAATAATCGCAACGACGACCCGGCTTTTGAGCGCGTGGTCAATCAACCCACCCGTGGCATCGGCAATAAAACCGTCGATACCATTCGCGAAGCCGCACGACTTGCCGATATTTCTATGTGGGCGGCCTCGCTCGATCTCATCGCCAATGGCGGCCTCACCGCACGAGCGCAAAATGCACTTAATGGATTTATTCAACTTATCACCAAACTGCACGCCGACACCGAAGCGGTAGAACTGCACGAGCAATTTGAACACGTGATTCACGCCTCCGGATTAATCGACCACTACGGCAAAGAAAAAGGCGAGAAGGCCGAAGCCCGCGTAGAAAACCTCGAAGAACTGGTGAGCGCCGCCAAAGGGTTTGAATATGAGCAGGACGACGAAGCCCCGCTAGACACACTCACCGCATTTTTAACCCACGCCGCACTCGAAGCGGGTGAAGGCCAGGCCGAAGCCTGGGAAGATTGCGTGCAACTGATGACGTTGCACAGCGCCAAAGGTTTGGAATTTCCACTGGTATTTATGGTGGGCATGGAAGAGGGATTGTTTCCCCACGCACGCAGCGCCGAAGAAGAAGGCCGCCTGCAGGAAGAGCGCCGACTTTGTTACGTGGGCATCACCCGCGCACGCGATCAATTAGTGTTAAGTTACGCCGAGCAACGCCGACTTTATGGCAAAGAAATGTACCCGATGCCATCGAGTTTTATTGGCGAAATTCCGGCGCAGTTTATTGAAGAGATTCGTCCCAAAACCCATTATTCTGCTAATCATTTTAGCCAACAAACTAGTTACGGTTATGCGCAACAAAGTCATGATTCCGGTTTAAATATTGGACAGCGTGTCATGCATCCAAAATTTGGCGAAGGCGTTTTATTAAATTATGAAGGGCAGGGAAAGAGTGCGCGGGTTGAAGTTAATTTTGATCAGGTGGGCAGCAAGTGGTTAGTTTTAAGTTATGCCAATTTACAAACGTTATAACATGAGACGCTAAAATAATAAAAATGAAACCCGCACAAGATCAGGAAATCATTAATTTATTTATCTCGGCTTCTGCCTTGCTGCTAGGTTTAATCTGGATGCTTATTGGTCGGCAAGTTATTGCCTCGCTTTTCCCTGTCGAAAACCAACATATTTTTTATTATTTTTTCAGCGGCATGATTTTTTCGCTTTCGTTTGTTGGCCTTTACGGCTTTGTTCGCACGGTTCTTAGTTTTACCGAATTTATTATTAGCCACGACAACTTAAACACACAGCTTTATGAAACTTTGCTAGCCCGTGAACATGAAGGTGTATTTTTAAAAAGTAAACAGGGCGTATACAAAATCATTAGCCCCATTGCGCAGCAAGTGCTTAAACTGGAAAATAAAAATGTAATTGGCCTCACCGATAAAAAATTACATAAACATGCAACTGCCAATAAAATTATTCACGAAGATTTACGCGTGCTTGATTTTGGCGAAACCATTCAATGGGAAACCATCATCAACAGCATTCGAGGCGAAGAAACCTATTTATGTAAAAAAATGCCGTGCCGTGATAATAAAGATAATATTATCGGCATTATTGGTGCTTGCAAAAACATTACGCCTTTAAAAAATGCGCACAAAGCTAGTCAACAAACAGAGGCGCGCTACCAAAATTTATTTAATAAATTACCCTATCCTGTTTTAGTGCTCGACTCTACAAACCTGTTGCCGTTTACCTTTAATAGTGCAATGAATAAATTATTAGGTTACGAAAGAGAAGAGTTTTCTCGCATGCGCATGAGTTTACATATTGACCCTGAAAAGCTAACCGACTTTAGAGACATAATCAATAATTTAAACGGATCACAAGGCGGTGAATTTGAAACGCAACTGGTAACAAAAAATCGCGACACTTTAAATGTAAATGGTTATGCACAAGCCATTAAATTAGAAAATAAATCTTATCTTCACATGATGTTGTATGACAATACTGAAACAAAAAAATCCACAGAAATACTAATAGGATCAGAGCTCAAATATCGCTCATTATTCGAACATGCCAATGATGCTATTATTGTTGTATCCACTAATTCACTAAATATTATTGACGCAAATGAAATTGCCATTAGTTTTTTAGGTTACATGAGAAATGATTTGCTGCTCATGTCTATTTTTGATTTAGACGCCTCTGTTAATCACACCTTAACTCAAGATAAAATTACCGATCTTGAAATTTATAATCACGCTTTATACGAACAAGTTATTAAAAACAGAAAAGGCGAAAAACAATCGGTTGAAATTAATGCGCATAAATTAAATTACGGCAAGGATGATGTTTATCAATTTGTTATTCGAAACATCGGCAAACGCAAAGAAACGGAAGCCGCGCTTAGATCATCTGAAAATCGTTATCGACAAATGTTTGAATCCAATATGGCCATTAAACTGGTTATTGACCCAGACAATTTTTGTATCGAAGATGCGAACCCCGCAGCCGCAGCTTTTTACGGTTATCCAATTACCGAGTTAAAAGGCATGAGCCTGACTCAAATCAATATTCTTTCCCGTGAAAAATTAAATGAATTAACGCTACAAACTCGTGAACAAAACTTAGGCTTTTATAGTTGCCCGCATCGCTTATCCAACGGTGAAATTCGTTTTGTTGAAGTACGCGATGGACCTATGGAAATTGAAGGCAGACAATTGTTTTATTCTATTATTCACGATGTGACCGCGAGTAAAGAAGCCGAGAATCAGGTTTTGGTTGCGTCTAAAATGTTTGATTATTCAACCGATGCGGTCATGCTAATTAATGACAACAATCAGGTTGTTTCGGTTAACTATGCGTTCACTCAAATTACAGGGTATCAACAATCTGAAATTCAAAACAAAACACCGGAAACTATTTTAGCGTCTGACAAATCTATTTTACTCAATAAAAAAGTACTTAAATCTATTAAAAATAACGGGCAGTGGCAGGGCGAAATATGGCACCGTTTAAAAGACGGTCAAAGCCGACCATTAAAAGCCAGCATTAATAGCATTCGAAATGAAAACACAAATGTGTCGAGTTATGTTGTTATGCTTTCACCGCGACAAACTCAAACCATAGATCAAAACAATAAAATTCATTTTGTTGAGTTAACCGAGCTACCGAATAAATCACTGTTTATCGATCGCCTACAAAATGCAATTGATCGTGCGCAACGCAATAAAAATCGACTAGGCATTATCATAATTGACTTCGAAGATTTCTCAACCATCAATACACAATACGGTTACGATCTTGGCGACCAACTTCTTAAAGCCATATCTAAACGCCTTAAATATAACACGCGTGATAGCGATACCATTGGGCATTTTTCTTCAGATGATTTTGCGGTGCTTATTGAAGACTTAAACGACATACAACAAATAGGTATCGTTTCGCAAAAATTATTATCGACGTTATCTGAAGATTATCAAACAGCTGAACATAGCATTACATTATCTGTTCACATGGGCATTAGCATTTACCCCGATGATGATACTCAAGCCGATAAACTTATTTTACAGGCCCAAAGTGCATTACAAAATGCACAGGAAATACAGGGAAGTCATTTTGAATTATCTTCGGAGAAAATGAATAAAGAAGCAAAAATGTGGCTGCAAACGGAAGCGGCATTGCACACCGCTTTGCGCAACAATGAATTCTTTTTATTATTTTTACCGCAAATAAACATTGCTAATAATAGCCTCGATTCATTAGAGATATTAGTGCGTTGGAATCATCCGCAACAAGGCGAATTATTACCCAGTCAGTTTTTACCCGAGGCCGAAAAATCGGGTTTTATTGGCGCAATCTTAACGAGTGTTATTGAACTCGCTTTTAAACAATATAGAATTTGGTTAGATCAAAACATTTCTATTCCAAAGCTAACACTGAATATTTGCCAATCTCAAATTGATTCTGATTTGGCCGATATTTTAATTGAAAAATGCCATAAATATAATATTGAATGCAATCACATTGGGCTGGAGTTTTCCGAAGAAGATTTTTCCAGCATTACAGAATCTCAACGCACCGTTTTAAAACAATTACAAAAATTAGATTTTCATATTTGTATTGATGATTTTGGCTCTCTCAATGCATCGCTTAACTGCCTGCTACATTGCGCCATTACAGAAATTAAAATTGACCCTACTTTTATTGTTTCTACGCACGAATCTAGCGAATCAGAAAAATTACTTTCCGGCATTGTCTCTTTATGCGAATCACAAAATATTGAAATTATTGCTGAAGGCGTTGAAAACAAAGAAGACCGTGATTACCTTAAACGCTTTAATATACAACACATGCAAGGTTATTTATTTAGCCAGCCCCTTATTAGTGATAATGTTATTCCTTTTATTAAAACACTTTCTAAACCTTAAACTTAAATAAAATAAAACTATTATGAAAAGACGACACTTTATAAAAGCCGCTGCTTCAAGTGGGCTCGTTGCAAGCGCAGCACTCACATCAAATTCTGCGCAAGCAAAAACAAAAATCAAATGGAAAATGGTCACCACTTGGCCGAAAAATTTTCCGGGTTTAGGAACAGGCGCAAATAAACTGGCAGAGCTAATTACGCAAATGTCCGGTGGACGTTTAAAAGTTAAAGTTTACGGCGCAAAAGAATTAGTGCCCGCCTTTGAAGTGTTTGATGCGGTATCACGGGGCACAGCCCAAATAGGACACGGTGCCGCTTATTACTGGAAAGGCAAAACCGCCGCCTCACAATTTTTTGCTGCCGTGCCATTTGGGTTAACCGCGCAAGAAATGAATGGCTGGCTTTATCACGGTGGCGGCATGGAATTGTGGAAAGAAACCTACGAAAAATTTGGTTTAATTCCGGCTGCCGCTGGCAACACTGGCGTACAAATGGCGGGCTGGTTTAATAAAGAAATTAAATCGATTAAAGATTTAAAAGGATTAAAAATGCGCATTCCCGGTTTAGGCGGTGAAGTATTAAAACGCGCAGGGGGCACGCCAGTTAATTTACCTGGCGGTGAAATTTTTACATCGCTTAAAAGCGGCGCCATTGATGCCACTGAATGGGTTGGCCCTTATAATGACTTAGCTTTTGGTTTACACAAGGCCGCAAAATTTTATTATTACCCTGGCTGGCACGAACCGGGCACAACACTTGAAGCGTTAATTAATAAAGAGGCGCTGGAAAAACTGCCGGATGATTTACAGAGCATTGTTTTAAATGCGTGTAAAATTGTCAACCAAGATATGCTCAGTGAATACACAACGCGAAATCAACAGGCTTTAGATACCCTGGTTAACAAACATAAAACTCATGTTTTAAAATTACCGGATGATGTGTTGTCTGAATTGAAACGATTATCCGATGAGGTTATTTCTGAAGTTGCGGCAACGGATGCGATGACTAAAAAAGTATTTGCGTCGTTTAAAACATATCGAGATAATGTAAAAAACTGGAGCGATATTTCTGAGTTGGCTTATTTGAAGTCTCGATGAGTTTGTTATTTATTTGAGTGCAGGGATGCACTTTATAATCTGCTGACTTTTATTTTATTCGCATGCTTTTGCGTTCATTGGCGGTAAAAATCTTCTGATGTTTAAATCATTTTTTTCGTACAAAGGCCTCATAATAATTAAAAATTTAACCCTACGGCACGACCTCTTCACAATTTGACGTCGCGCCATACGCACCCGTCACCCCACCCGGTGGTTCTATATCGATGTCTTCTAAATCTGCTGCGAGCACCGGTAAAATTCCACTTAAAAATGATTCCCCTTCGCTACCCGATACCTTTGCCGTTGCGGTAATTTCAAAGCGCGACCAAATCGCTTCTGATTTTGGATAGGTTAACGCAAAATAACCAAAGCCCGATTCATCGGTAACAACCGTATTTAAATTGGGCGTTAAGGTGGGTGTTAAGGTGGGGTGCGCCGATACGGTTGATGTATTGGAGGGTTCGATTCTACCGCTGCCATTGACATCTTCGCCCGGGTCTAAAACAGCATTGTTATTTTTATCTTCTGCAACGCATTCCTGTGCGATTTGTTGCACCCATAAACCGGAGCCATTACTGTAAAAACCGGTTCGATAAGCCGTGGCTCTTACAACAATGCTCACTGCAACATTCGCGGCAGGATTGCCTTCGATATCGGTTACCTGAATAACGTAAGGGTTTTGATATTGCAATTCGTTAAGCGCAAAAAGGGTGTTTGAATCGCCAATCACTATTCTTGCCGCGCCACTGCCATCGCCGCCACAACTGCTTAGCCCTGCACTTAAAATTAAGATAAACCCGCTGTAAATTTTTTTCATTCGTTTGCCCTTTTTGCTCTTATTTAATAATAGCAGGGGAAAAAAAATTTACTGTAATTGGGCTGGTAGCCAGGTGACCAGTTGCGGCCAGATGACAATTAAACCCATGGCAATGAGCTGGATTAAAATGAACGGCATCACGCCTTTGTAAATATCCAAAGTGCGAATGCTTTCGGGGGCAACGCCTCTTAAATAAAATAATGCAAAACCAAATGGCGGCGTTAAAAATGAGGTTTGTAAATTTATGGCAATTAAAATACCAAGCCACAATGGATCGATGCCCATCGATAATAAAATAGGCCCGACAATGGGAATCACCACAAAAGTAATTTCGATAAAGTCGAGCACAAAACCCAGTAAAAACATCACCAGCATCACTAAAAATAATGCACCGTAAATGCCGCCAGGTAAATCGCTTAGAAAAGTTTGGATAAGTTCATCGCCTTCGAAGCCTCTGAACACCAGTGAAAAAATAGACGCGCCAATTAATATCATAAAGACCATGCTGCTAATGCGCGTGGTTTCTTGCATGACTTCGCGCAAAATGGGGCGGTTTAATTGTTGATTTTTCCACGCCAAACCGATTGAACCCATTGCCCCCACCGCCGCCGCTTCGGTGGGTGTGGCTAGGCCGCCAATAATGGAACCCAGCACAATTAAGATTAAAAACAGCGGCGGAAAGAGATCGACCATTAGCTGTTTTTTTAACTGGCTGCGATCACATAATTCCTCTACTGGCAGCGCAGGCATACTGTTGGGCTTTATTTTGGCGACGAGTAATAGATACGCAATGTATAAACCCACCAACAACATTCCCGGAATGAGTGCGCCCATAAACAGGTCGCCCACCGAAAGCGTTTCGGGGCTGAAAATGCCCATATCTAATTGCGCCTGCTGATAGGCGGAGGACAGCACATCACCCAATAAAACCAGCACGATGGAGGGCGGGATAATTTGCCCAAGCGTGCCCGATGCGCAAATTGTGCCGCAGGCGATGCGCGGATCATAGCCGCGCTTTAACATGGTGGGCAACGAGAGCAAGCCCATGGTTACCACCGTTGCGCCCACAATGCCGGTGCTGGCGGCCAATAACATGCCCACCAACATCACCGAAACGCCGATGCCACCGCGCAACCCACCAAATAGTTGCGCCATGGTTTCGAGCAAATTTTCGGCGATTTTTGCGCGCTCTAGCATAACCCCCATAAACACAAACAAGGGCACGGCGAGCAGCACCTGATTCATCATTATGCCGAACAGGCGATTGGGCAGCGCTTCTAAAAAGGCGCTATCGAAGACCTCGAAATACGTGCCGACTCCGGCAAATAACAACGCCGTGCCCGCCAGCGTAAAAGCCACGGGGTAGCCGCTGAGCAGCAATATAAACACACACGCAAATAACCACAGAGCCATGTATTCCATTAGCGAGGCTCACTTGGCTGGGCAATTTGCAGCAGCGCGCGCAATATCAATGCGCAGCCCTGCACAATGAGTAGCCCTGCCATAATCAGAATAAAGCTCTTTAATAAATACACCCCGGGCAGCCCACCGGCTTCACGTGAGCCTTCGCTAACTTGCCACGAATCGGCCACATACGGCCAGCTCACCCAAATAATAAATATCATCACCGGCATTAAAATAAAAACATGCCCCAGTAAATCCACCCAGGCTTTGCCTTTTGCGCTGAGCCGAGCATAAAAAATATCGACCCGCACATGTTTGTTGTGTTTGAGCGTGTAGGCCGCGCCCACTAAAAACACAATGGCGTGCAAATAAGAGATGGACTCCTGCAGGGCAATCCAGCCCATATCAAACACATAACGCAACACCACTACGCCAAAGGTTACCAGCACCATTGCCAACACCAGCCACGAAACGCCTCGCCCTAACCAGTCTATTAGCTGTTCGAGTTTTGTTGAAATTACGTTAATACTTTTTTGTAGATTCGAATTCATTGGCGCATTTTACACAGTTATGCTCCATCGGTTACAGTAAGGGTTACAGTTTGTCGGTTATGAATTGAATTAACGTAATGCTTGCGTAACTGTTAAAGATAATGATATTTTCAATTAAATGCCTATTATTTAACTATTTATGATGACTAAATTATTACTCATACACCCCTTTTTATGGTTTTTAACGTTAACGGTATCTGCGCCCACAACGTTTGCAAATCCATCATCCACTTCGGACGACTATGGCTTTATCACCCGACAATACGCACTGAGCTGCATTCAACTTAATAAAGATTTGAATTTAGCCAGCAAACAGATGCTGGAAACCGAAGAGGTAAAAGCGCATATAACGGGTAAAATAAGTTATTTAGAAAAGGAAATACAAAAACGCCGGCAATTAATTGAAAAACTAGATCAAAATAGCACACGCGAAAATAATGGAAATTATAATAATCTAGTCACCCAGTTTGAAGACTTATTACTTGAGCGCCAACATAACATTACATTTTATGACAAAGAAAACCAAATGCATATTGTTCAACATGCCAGTGTTGTGCGCCTTGAAAAACGTTTTTCTTCGCAGTGTTTATCTGAAATTAAAATAACTGAAGAGTTACATAAAAGCGTGTGTGAATCTAAAAAAAATCGTTGGTGTGAATTTTTTACGTTTTAAGTTAATTTTTTATTGCGTTTATTCGCGGAATTTAACGTGCATTTGCGCTGTCTTTTTCTTCTCTTATAAATACATCAAGCTCATTAACAAAAAAATATTTTATAAGCTTTCAATAAATTTATTTATTTCTAAATAATAATTTTCATCTTCTTGAATTGTATTATGCCCAACATTTGTATATTTAATTAATTTATGATTTTCATTCGAATAACGTTTTAAATTTTCTAATCGTGCATCTGCAATTATTTCATCTTCGTGCGCCGCTAGCATTAAGGTTGGCACTTTAACTTGCGCAATATAATTCTTGGTTGGAAAAGGGTGCTTCAATACATATTTGACCGGAAAAATTTTATACTGCGCCGCCGCAATATCGGCGATGCTATCAAACGGTGTAATTAAAATTAAACCCGCTATTTCTCTGTTTGCTGCAACATAAGTTGCCACAGATGAACCTAAACTTCGACCTACCACAATAATATCTTGCGGATTTAATTGATATTCTTTAATTGCAAAATCATAAGCCGCCAGCGCATTTTCATATAAACTTTTTTGTGATGGCGTGCCACTGCTTTTTCCGTAACCCGGGTAATTAAATGCAATGCACTGATGCACATTAAATTCTTTTGCCTCTTCATTTAAATACACAACATCCTGCGCATTGCCACCAAAATACAAAATAGTTTTATTTTTTACCGATGGGTTAATAATATTCCAGCCGTGAATTTGTTCATTATTAAGCGTGGCATTTATTTCATTTTTGCTAAATGCGTTGTACACATTATTAATGGGCTCGGGTGGGAAAAATATTAATTTATCCTGTAAAAAATATAAGATAATACAAATTAATATATAAATTGAAAATATAAAAAGCAATGCGTTTATCATGGGTTTCATTTTTGGGTTTATTTCGTAATGTCTCTTACGTGCTTAAATAACTTAAGCTTATCGTACATTAATTTATACCATTAAATAACAGCTTATTTAGGTTAATTTTTTTCAATCGTCTTTAATGATTAATGTCATAATACGCACAATTAATTAATAAGCACACTGTACTCCTATGGCAAAAAAATCTCCCCTTATTCTCGTTGATGGCTCCTCTTATTTATTTCGTGCATTTCACGCATTACCGCCATTAGAAAATTCTAAAGGACAGGCCACCGGTGCCATTTACGGCGTAATTAATATGCTGAAAAAACTCGTGGATGAATACCAACCCGAACACATGGCGGTGGTGTTTGACGCCAAGGGCAAAACCTTTCGTAGTGATTTATATAAAGAATACAAAGCGAATCGCCCACCCATGCCGGATGATTTACGCACACAAATTGAGCCCATTCATCAAATTGTTGATGCACTGGGCTACCCGCGCATTGTGGTGCCTAAAGTGGAGGCCGACGATGTGATTGGCACATTGGCAAAACAGGCAGAGGCAGATGGTTTCGAGGTTTTAATTTCCACCGGCGATAAAGATTTGGCGCAATTGGTCACCGATAAAATTACCCTGATTAATACCATGAATAATTTCATCAGCACACCGGAATCAGTAATGGAAAAATTTGGTGTGCCCGCCGAAAAAATTATTGACTACCTCGCCCTGATTGGCGACACCGCCGATAACATTCCGGGCATTAATAAAGTGGGGCCGAAAACCGCAGTTAAGTGGTTAACGCAATATGAGTCGGTGGATAATATTATGGCTCATGCAGATGAGTTCAAAGGAAAAGTGGGGGAGTATTTGCGCGAAGGGTTGGCGCAGTTGCCGCTGTCGTACCAACTCGCCACCATTGTTTGCGATGTTGAATTAGATGCGTCGCCGCAGGATTTGCAACTAAAATCGCCCGACACTGAAAGCTTAAAAAACTTATACGCCGAATTCGAATTAAAAACCTGGCTCACCGAATTAGGTGGTGAAA
>UOFH01000279.1_pt1 | contig 13469 bp, 10 predicted proteins | sample 1988451 | NCBI WGS metagenome assembly UOFH01 (sample SAMEA4712194, study PRJEB27164) | hydrothermal vent metagenome | biome: marine basaltic hydrothermal vent biome; feature: marine hydrothermal vent; material: mineral | place: Pacific Ocean | collected 2011-06-14/2011-07-23 | depth 1689 m | reverse complement strand
ATCGGTGTTGACGAATCAAAATGAAATAGATCAAGCCGTTGTTGTGGTTCGTGAAGCGAGAGAAAATGATTCGAGATTGGTCGCCTATATTGTTGTTAACGAAGGTGTAAGCGCAACCACAACATCAATTCGGAATTTAATTAAAAATGATTTGCCCGATTACATGGTGCCGCAACACATTGTTGTATTAGATAAAATGCCTTTAACACCAAACGGTAAAGTCGATAAAAAATCTTTGCCAAATGCGTTTTCAGATAATGATTCTAACGATCAAGAAGTGGTGTTGCCGACTACATTTTCCGGTAAAAAATTGGCAAAAATTTGGTCTGATGTGTTAGATATAGATGTGATGAATATTGGCGTTGGCGATAACTTTTTCGACATAGGGGGGCACTCTTTATTATCGATGCAAGTTATTATGAGAATTAAAGATGCAACCGGAGTTAAGTTAAACCCAAGAGTTATTATTTTGGAAACATTAGAACATGTGGCGTCACAATGTGGTTTCACAGAAGAGGCGATGGTATCTGAAAATAAAGAAACGGCGAAGAAAAATAAATCATTAATGAAAAAAGTGTTTGGTAAAGTGTTTAAAAATAATTCTAAAAATAGAGCTATAAAGCGCTAATGGGTTTTATGGTTTTGTAGTAGTCAAAGTAATTTATATTTTTATTAATTGCTGAAGTTAAAAGTTTATTTTTTTCGATGTTGGTATCAATTGGTTTTTTAGATGCAATGATAATTGAGTTGTTTTTTTCGATATCGATTGAATAAGTGTTATTAGAAAATAGGTTTAGTAAATTATTATAGCCAGGGTAAGATTCTAAATCACTGTTCAAATTATTAAATGTAGCTGTGCCATTGCCAGATAATAATTTATATATTGCGTTGAATGAGTCGCTTAAATCGACGGTAATATCTTTACCCGAATCCGATGTTAAAAACGTATCAACAATAATTAAATCGTAATGATCTGAATGCGTTTTTTTAAGCCATTCACTTGCAGACTCGTGAAATATATTGAGTCGTTTATTGGGTGTGGGTAAAAAAAAGAAATTCATTGCCACCTCAGAAACTAGCGGTCTTAATTCTACCGCATCAATAATCAGTTCAGGGTAATTGTGATATAAAAAATTTGCAATGGAACCTGCACCTAAACCTAAAATAAGGGCTCTTTTAGGTTTAATCCAACACAATGGTAATGTCATTGCTTGCGCATATTTATGTACTAAAAAATGCGGGGCGCATAATAAACAGGCGGATTGTTGTGTTTTGTTACCAAAGTGCAGGGCGCGAATTTCCTGCATGTAATCTACGACTTCAATCGAACCGTATTTGTCTGAGGTTTGATGAACTAATTTTCCGCCTAACATATTTTGATATTACATGGTTTTGTATTCGGAGGTGTCGACATTGTCTTCCTCCGTTTTTATTTTATATGGTGTGGCTAATACAACTACGCCGACGAGGGGGTGATCGATGTAATGAATTTCACGGCTACGCATACGGCGTTCATTTAAAATGGGAATGACAATGTTGTTATATTCACCGCTTTCATTTAGTTGAGGTTTAATGTATTTCATATCAACATTAAAATGCAGGTATCGACTCATAATAAGTTTTACACTGCCGGTTAAATAAGGTTCGGTTTGTTGAGGTGTATTAATCTCATCTGCAGTTTCTGCTTCGTCTTTGTTTTCGGTGACGTTTTCAGAATTGTCTTTATCTTCTGTTTTTTTGCTAACGTTATTTCCTATTGGAATATCAAAAGCATTTTTTCTATCAAGCCCAGTTTGTTTCCAACGCTTTACAGCTAAAACGCGAAAGTTAGAATTGTTTTTTAAGCGCTTTAAATTAGTTGCTAATTTTGCGTTGTCCCATTCTAATTCTGAAAATTCAGGGTCAACTTCTGCTTGTTTATTATTGGTTTTCGTATTGTTTGTTTTGGAGGGTGTTTTTTCTTTATTGTTGATGAAGTCGTTATAGCTCCAATCTTCAGAGTTAAAATAACGCCCCGTTGCATCTTCAAATATAATGAGTTCAACTTCATAACCGACTTCTTCTGCATGTAAAAATGTTGAGCATGATTGCAGAATAATAAGTAAAAGTATTTTGTTGACCATGTTTTTCATTAAGCTGCTTCCTGTAACATAAGTGAATTAAGTATTTCACGTAAAATTTTAATTCTTTGTTCGCACTCGGTTGTTTCTTTATTAATGATTAACGTATTCGAACCGTTTAATTTATAGGTTAGGGGTTCTGATTGTATTAATGATATTAAAAGCGCTGGGTTAATATTAGCATTCAAATCAAAGATGATGCGAATTAATGCATCCACCGCGGTAATTTTTTCTACGCCTATATTTTGCGTGAGTAATTTTAACGAAGTGACTTCAAATAAATTTTTTGCTATTTCAGGCAATAATCCAAAACGGTCAATTAATTCAACGCGAATATCATCCAGCTCTTGTTGATTGGCGGAATTGGAAATGCGTTTATAAAGTATTAATCGCGTGTGAATATCATAAATGTAATCGTCGGGTAACAGGGCAGGTACGCCTAAATTAATTTCTGTTCCCTGATGAATCGGTTTGTCGAGGTCGGCTGTTTTACCCGCTTTTAAGGCTTTGACTGCGCGATCTAATAACTCGGTGTAAAGGCTAAAACCAATTTCCTGTATTTGACCACTTTGATCGTCGCCCAATAATTCGCCCGCGCCGCGAATTTCTAAATCGTGGGTTGCCAGTGTGAAACCCACGCCTAAATCTTCTAACGATTCGATGGCTTCTAATCGTTTTACGGCATCTTTTGTCATTACGGTTTTCGGCGGCGTAATTAAATAAGCATAAGCGCGGTGATGCGAACGACCTACGCGGCCGCGAATTTGATGCAACTGTGCCAGCCCTAATTTATCAGCTCGATTAATAATAATCGTGTTTGCGCTGGGTACATCGATGCCACTTTCTATAATGGTGGTGCTCACTAAAATATTAAATCGCTGATGCACAAAATCGAGCATAATTCTTTCGAGATCACGTTCGCGCATTTGCCCGTGTGCAAATTGTACCTTGGCTTCAGGAATTAACTCTTCTAATGTTTTGCACATTTTTTCAATAGACTTTACTTCGTTGTGCAAAACATAAACTTGGCCACCGCGTTTTATTTCGCGCAGGCAAGCTTCGTGAACCTGTTGATCGTTCCACTCTGAAACAAATGTTTTTATGGCGTGACGTTGCGTGGGTGGCGAAGCGATAATCGATAAATCGCGCATGCCTGAAAGCGACATATTTAATGTGCGCGGAATGGGTGTGGCGGTGAGTGTTAAAATATCCACTTCGGCGCGTAAGTTTTTAAACTGTTCTTTGTGTTTAACACCGAAGCGATGTTCTTCGTCGATGATAAGTAAACCTAAATTATCAAAACTAATATCTTTTTGTAATAATTTATGTGTGCCAATAATAATATCTACCTTGCCATTTTTTAAATCTTCAATAACCAGACTCTGTTGTTTTTTAGAATTAAAACGTGATAAGCATTCTATTTTAAAAGGCCAGTCGGCAAAGCGATCTTTAAAGTTTTGAAAATGTTGTTGCGCAAGTAATGTGGTTGGCACGAGTATCGCCACCTGTTTATTGGCATTGGCGGCAACAAATGTGGCGCGCATTGCAACTTCGGTTTTGCCAAAACCGACATCACCGCAAACCACTCTGTCCATTGCTTTGTTTTCAGATAAATCGTTTATTACATCATCAATGGCTTTTTGTTGATCTTCGGTTTCTTCAAAGGGGAAGGCCACGGCAAACTGATTGTATTCATCTAAATTAACATGATAAGCATGGCCACCTTTTGCTGCGCGACGTGCATGTATGTCTAATATTTCTACCGCAATATCGTTTATTTTTTTCGCGGCTTTTTTGCGTGCTTTAGACCAGGTTTCGCTGCCCAGTTTATGTTTGGGTGCGTGCTCTTCGTCTGCGCCGGTGTAGCGACTAATTAAATCGAGCGAGGCAACGGGCACATATAATTTATCGCCGCCCGCGTATTCGATGGTGAGCACTTCGGTTTCAATGTCGCCGACATTTAGTTTTTGTAAGCCTAAATATCGGCCGACACCGTGTGCTTCGTGAACCACTGGTGAGCCAATACTTAAATCGGTTAAGTTGCCGATAATGGCTTCGGCATCGCGCGTGCGTTTTTTTCGTTTGCGTTGTTGTTGTGCGCGTTCACCAAAAATTTGCGGTTCGGATAAAATGCAAATATCGGGCTGCTTGCTATTTAAGCCGCGATCAATTTGTGCAACGGCAACACCCAATTGTGCATTGGACTCTGAAAAGGCATTCCAGTTTTCAAATACAGTAGGAAATATTTTTTGATCGTGCAACATTTCCAATAACATTTCTCGACGACCCGTAGACTCGGCAATTAATAAAACGCGCCCAGAATATTTTTTCAGGTAGCTAACCAGTTTAATTAAAGGCGTGTCGGTTTTGTTGGTTGCGATTAATTGTACCGGCGCAGAAAAAGGTAAATCGATTGCCTGTTCGCCCGGAATGTTTTTTTGCGTTTGTGTTTTAATTTGTGGAAAGGCTTTAACTAAATGGTTTAACTCATCGGTATTTAGATAAAGTGATTCGGGGGGTAAAACAGGGCGCTCAATATCGTGGCGACGTTGTTCGTAACGTTGTGCAACATCGCTATTAAATTGTTCGATGGTTTGTGATAAATCGGTTGCCGAGCAAATAATGGTGTTGCGCGGAATGTAATTAAACAAGGTATCGAGCTCATCAAAAAATAAGGGCAAATAGTATTCAATGCCATTTGGAATTATACCCTGCGAAACTTCCTGATAAATTTTACTCGCGGTGGGGTCGCCACTTAATTGCTCACGATAGCGCGTGCGAAATGCGCTGATGGATTCTTTATTAAAAGGGAATTCACGGGCGGGTAAAATTTCAATTGAATTGATGGTATCTAATGAGCGTTGGGTTTCGGGGTCGAAGCGGCGAATGGTGTCGATGTCGGTGTCGAATAAATCAATTCGAAAAGGTAAGTCGTGCCCCGAGGGGTATAAATCTATAATAGAACCGCGAATCGCAAACTCGCCGTGAGCGATAACTTGCGACACACACTGATAACCATTTTGTTCTAAATTTAAACGAAACTCATCAATGTCTAAAGCCTGATTTTGTTTTAATAATAACACCTGTGATTTGATATAAGATTTTGTTGGCAAGCGTTGTAATAAAGTGGCCACGGGTAAAATTAAAATGTCGCCCGATTGCATGCTGGATAATTCGTAAAGCGTGGTTAAGCGTTGCGAAATAATATCTTGATGCGGTGAAAAAATATCGTAGGGCAGGGTTTCCCAATCAGGTAATTCAAAAATTTTGCAGCGTCCAGAAACAAAAAAACTCAGCTCATTGTGCAGGGTTTGTGCCTGATTCACATCGGCCGTAATCAGCGTAATGGGGTTGGTTTTTTTTAACGCTAGGTTTGCCAAAGCAAGTGATTGAGCGCAGCCGTAAAGTTGCCCGTATGCGAGTTGTTGGGATTTTTCGGGGGCATTAAATAGATTGAATACTGTTTGCGAGGGTGTCATAAAAAAGACTTGTGTGCGCTTAAATAAGAGTAATTCGCTATTATCCGTTAATTGTTTCAGATGTAAAGTTATATGTTCTATTTGCTGAGCAAAGTCTATTTATATCAATAACTTATTAAACTAATCTAAGCTTTATTCTATTTTTAGGCTTATGCTATTTATGGTTAATATTTAGACAATAAAGGCTTTCAGATAGTGCTAAGATTAAATCGACAAAGTACGACAATACAATTAAAGAAAATACAATAAACATGAGCAGGCCAGTAAGAGCAGGCTCTTTAATTTAAATAGTAATGACTATGGCTAAAACAGGCAATAAAGGTTTTAAGCGTTTAACCAACGCAACCGGCTTTTCGATGCAGGGTATAAAGGCGGCATATCAACATGAAGAGGCATTTCGTCAGGAGGTGTTTTTACTGGTGGGTTTAATTCCCGCGGCCATTTATTTTGCGGGGACTTTAGCTGAAAGCTTAATTTTAATTTGCAGCGTTTTATTTGTGCTGGTGGTTGAATTATTGAATTCAGCCATTGAAGCGGTGGTGGACAGAATTAGCGATGATCACCACGAATTATCGGGTCGAGCTAAAGATATGGGCTCGGCAGCGGTTTCTATTTCGTTAATTATTTGTGCGGCTGTCTGGGTTAGCATCTTGTTTTTATAATTTGAGCGCTGTGCACGAAACACCAATAATTAAAAACCTCGTCATTCGCAGATGACAAAAAGTGTTTCGTGTCACGCTTTCAACTTAATATTGAACTTTTTCACTATTGCCATGCCTGACTGCCTCATTTGAAAAAATAACGAAATTGTGCAATAGTGCCTACATGAAATCCCCTATACTCATATTATTCATGATCTTTAATTTGCTGGCTATTAATTTAGTTTCAGCAAACAGTGAGTTTGATGAGGAAACGGTAGCCTCGCATTTGTTACAAAGCCATACAGGTTCTCATCATACGGGTTCTCATGTAGATTCACATACTGGTTCCCACATCGATACGATGCACAGTCATGCATCGGCGGCGCACAATCATACAGATAACCAGTCAATTGCAACAACCGTGAGTTGTGCAGATGAATCAAGCTGCGATCATTGCTGTCACATCTCTGCACACATGATCGGTTTTATTACTCGCTTATCAACTCTCTCTACGGTTACCACTTCGGTTACCTTCGATAAATTTAGTGAACAACTTTCCTCTCTTGCAATAGCACCACCTTATCACCCGCCTCAAGCCTGAATAGAAATCATCTAAAAATACTCTGCAATAAAAAAATATTTTTATTTCGCGGATTATAATTTCAAATTTTTAACCAGGAATTAAACATGAAAATTTTTAATCACCAGCGATTTGCTGCGTGGGTTGCTTTGCTTGCGAGCATGACGTTTTTTAATGTTGCGACAGCAGCATCAAATGATAATGCTGGCATTTTATCTGAATTTATTCAGTCGAATTTACAGCAACACCCTAATTTATTGGCGGCAAAAGCAGACCTTCAATCTGCGGCTGCCGCATTACGTGCATCTGATCAGGCCATTTATAACCCTGAATTAGAATTAGATTACGAAGATGCAACCGATGTCACACAAACCATCGGCATCAGTCAAACCATAGACTGGGGCGATCAACAGGGCAGCCGAACGTCGATGGCGCAGGCTCAAATGAATAAAGCCAGTGCTAATTACACCATGGAGATACAGTCATTAATTAGTAATTTGCTTACGGCTTTAGCGAAGCACCAAACGGGCAATGGGCTTGCACTTTTAAGTAATCACACGTTATTGCTTATGCAGGAGTTCAAACAAATTGCTGAGCAACGTTATCAGGCAGGCGACTTAAGTCAGGTTGAATTGAATCTGGCGCGTTTAGCTTACAATCAGTCATTAATGGAACAGGCTGGCATATTGTCAGATGCCGCTGAGTCGCGCGAGCAACTGCGCGTGTTACTCGGTTCAATGCCGCAAACATTACCGCTATTGCCCGAGCAATTACCCGAGCCCGAATTAGAAGAAAATCTGGAAGGTTTTTTACAACAGCTACCGGAAATTCGCGCACAACTTGCCGGTGTGCAAGCGGCTAAACAACAGGTTGAAATTCGTAAAAGTGAAAAAGCTTGGGATCCAACCATTAGCGTTACGGCGGGTACAGAAGGTGACGACGATTTAATCGGCGTTAATTTAAGTATCCCATTAAATATTCGTAACAGTTTTAGTGCTGAGGTTGATGCCGCGCAACAAGATTTAATTGCCAGTGAGCAACGCACGCAATTGGCTTATCGAAATGCGCGTGGTGAATTAATTGTAACAACCGAACGTTATCAAAATTTATTACATGCGTGGAATAACTGGCGCGACAATAGTCGTAACAGTGTAGGCCAGCAATTAAAACTCATTAAACAACTTTGGCAGGCGGGTGATATTAGTGCCGCTGATTATTTATTACAAATTAAACAGGCCTTAGAAACACAAGCTGCGGGGCTTCAATTACGCAACCAACTTTGGCAAGTTGCCTTTAACTGGATGCGTCAAACCAACTCAATCGATAGCTGGTTAAACATTGAAATTAACTCACCCGTAAAGAATAAATAGGAATTATCAAGATGAATACAAAAACATTATTTATGCTGCTGGCACTCAGTGGCGCATTAGTTAACGCACAAACGGTTGCGGCTGCGGGTGATCACGATGATAAACATGACGATCATTCGGGCGAACACAAATCTCACGGCGATCATGACGAAGGCGAAGAATCACATGGCAGTCACGCCGGTCACGATGAAGGCGAAGCGTCTCACGGCAGTCACGGCGATCATGATGAAGGTGAAGAGTCTCACGGCGGTCACGATGAAGGCGAAGAATCTCATGGCGGTCATGATGATCATGACGAGGAAGAAGAATCACACGGTGGTCACGGTGGCGGGCACGGTGGTCATGGCGGTCATGATGAACACGGCGAAGAAGGCGTAACAAAATTAACGCCAACACAAATGAAAGCGGCGAACATTGTGGTTAAAGCATTGCAACCACAGCTGATTAATAGCGCAATTAAAGCGCCAGGCGAAGTGCGATTTAATACCTACAAAACCGCATCCATCACACCACGAATTACCGCACAGGTTATTGACCGACATGTTGTGTTAGGCGAAGTGGTAAAAAAAGGCCAGCCAATTGTGACGCTTTCCAGTGTTGAAATGGCAGAAGCGCAGGGCGATTTATTGGTTGTCGATCGTGAATGGAAGCGGGTTAAAAAGCTGGGTAAAAAAGTGGTATCCGCACGACGTTACACGGAAGCAAAAGTAAAATGGGAATTGGCCAAAGCGAAAGTAAAAGCTTATGGCATGACTACGCGACAAATTGAATCACTGATTGCCAGCGAAGATTTTTCTCGTGCAAATGGTCGTTTTGAATTAGTCGCAACCAGTGCGGGGACCGTCTTAAAAGAAAATTATATTTTAGGTCAACAAGCCGAAGCGGGGCAGGAACTGATTCGCATAACAGATGAGTCTAGCCTGTGGGTTATCGCTAATGTTGCACCGGTTATTGCGCATGAAGTTTCATTAAATAATCCTGCAAGCGTGCATTTTAACGGACATGTTTTTTCGGCAAAAGTGGCGCAAATAAATCATTCATTAGATGAAATAACGCGTACCACTGGAATTCGTTTACTGGTTGAAAATGAAAATGATGCGCTGCACCCGGGTTTATTTGTTAACACGCAAATTGAAACATCAAACCATGCAAAAGCGTTAACGGTGCCTGAAGCGGCCGTGTTACGCAGCCCCGATGGAGACTGGCAAGTATTAGTTGAGCAGGAAAAAGCCGGTGAATTCAAAGGTGTCGAAATTGAGTTAGTGCGCGTTACCGATGGCAGAGCCATTATTAAAGGCATTAAACCGGGCACCAATGTTGTTGTTGAAGGTGCATTTTTTGTTCAGTCTGAGCTGGCGAAAAGCGGCTTTGAAATTCATAACCACTAGGGCAGAACATCATGTTAAATAAATTAATCGAAATGGCGGTCGGTAGCCGCTTGCTCGTTGTTATTGCGTTGTTAGCAATGATGGTGGGCGCAACCATGGTTTTGCCAAAATTAAATTTAGATGCATTTCCTGATGTCACCAATGTGCAGGTGCAAATAAATACCGTGGCTCGCGGATTAGCCGCAGAAGAAGTTGAACAGTTAATTACCTTTCCAATTGAAGCGGTAATGTACAGCTTGCCCGATGTGGAAGAAGTGCGTTCTATTTCTAAAACCGGCCTGTCTGTTATTACGGTTGTGTTTAAAGAAGGCACCGATATTTATTTTGCCAGGCAGTTAGTTTTTGAACGATTGCAAACCGCAAAAGAAAATATTCCAGAGGGAATTGGTACACCGGGAATTGGGCCAAACTCATCGGGCTTAGGTCAGGTTTATCAATATATTTTACGCGCAGATGATCCGGTTAAATACAACGCAACTACCTTGCGAAGTTATAACGATTGGATTGTAAAATTATTATTAATGCCGGTGGGCGGCGTAACCGAAGTGTTATCTTTTGGTGGCGAAGTGCGCCAGTATCAGGTGCAATTGGTGCCGCAACGTTTACTCGCATACAACTTAACTGGTGATGATGTTGCACAAGCCATCGAAGAAAATAATCGCAATGCCGGTGGCTGGTATATGGATCGCGGCGATGAACAATTAGTGATTCGTGGTGTGGGCTGGGTGCGCAGTGGTGAAGACGGTTTGCGCGACATTGGTAACGTGCCATTGAAAATTGTCGATGGTGTTGCGGTAAAAGTAAAAGATGTGGCTAATGTGGGTTTCGGTGCCGAAATTCGACAGGGTGCGGTATCTATTACGCGACGCGATAAAGATGGCAATCCCGAAGCCTTAGGTGAAGTGGTTGCCGGTGTCGTGTTAAAGCGTTTAGGTGCAAACACCAAAGCCACTATTGATGGTATCGAATCCAAAATGACGGCAATACAAACTGCGTTGCCCGATGGCGTCACCATCGAACCCTTTTACGATCAGGCGAGTTTAATTGATGCGGCAGTTAACACCGTAATCACCGCATTATTACAGGCGTTTGTTTTAATCATTATTGTGCTGTTGTTATTTATGATGAATATCCGTGCCACATTTTTGGTGTTGTTATCTATCCCTATTTCAATTGGCTTGGCATTAATGGCAATGGCTTACTGGAATGTGTCGGCAAACTTAATGTCGTTAGGTGGTTTAGCGATTGCTATCGGCATGTTAGTGGATGGCTCGGTGGTGATGATGGAGCACATTTTCAATCACTTAAGTCGACCGGATGCGGAGCACGAAGCACACATTAAAAAATCGGTTGCTGTCGGTGATGATGATCCTTTTGATGTGAGTCATGATGATCACGGCATGGCGATGCGTATTCAGCAGGCGGCAAAAGAAGTTGCGCGCCCAGTATTTTTTGCGGTGTTAATTGTCACCATTGTATTTGCACCGTTGTTTGCACTCGAAGGTGTAGAAGGCAAAATGTTTCAGCCCATGGCGATTTCAATTTTGCTCGCTATGTTAGGTGCATTAGTGGTTGCGTTAATGGTGATTCCGGCATTGGCAACTTACCTGTTTAAAAAAGGTGTGGTTGAAAAAGAAAGTCCGGTGTTAAAACCTATCGCCAATCAATACCGCATACGTTTAAAGCAGGCGTTAGAAAATAAACGTTTAGTGGTGATTAGTTCGGTTGTTTTATTTATTAGCTCACTTGTTTTAGTGCCATTTTTAGGCACCGAGTTTGTACCCGAACTAGAAGAGGGCACGTTAAATATTCGTACAACTCTGGCACCTTCTTCAAGTTTAGCAACATCACTTAAAGTGGCGGCAAAAATTGAAGCATCATTATTAAGTTTTCCAGAAGTGATTTATGCGACTAGTCGAGTAGGTCGTGCCGAAATTGGCGGCGATCCAGAACCGGTTTCCAATGTTGAAACCTTTGTTGGTTTATTGCCAGTAAGTGAATGGACTAGCGCACCGAATCGACAAGCCTTGCAAAAATTAATGGAAGCAAAAATGTCTGAGCACCCCGGGCTGTTATTTTCTTTTTCACAACCCATTGCAACTCGTGTAGATGAATTACTTTCTGGTGTGCGTGCGCAATTAGCAATAAAACTGTTCGGTTCAGATTTAGATATGCTGGCGAAAAAAGGCAGTGAAATTGAAGCGCTGGTTAAAACGGTTGAAGGAACACGCGGCGTGGCGATGGAGCAAATTGGTGGCGAAGCGCAGTTATCCGTGCGACCCGATCGTGACAAGTTAGCGCGTTACGGTATTCCGGTTGCACAGGTAATGGACTTAGTTGCCGATTCAATTGGTGGTCGAACTGCCGGACAAGTTATTAAAGGTAACGAGCGTTACGATATTTATGTGCGCTTAGGCGAAGAGTATCGAAATAATGTTGAAGCCATTCGCAGCCTTATTTTGCAATCGCCCAGCGGCGCCTGGGTAAAACTGGGTGACGTTGCGCAGGTTGCAATTGAAACCGGTCCGCCGCAAATACGTCGTGATGATGTGCAACGCCGCGTAGTTATTCAAAGTAATGTTGAAGGCCGCGACATGGGTGGTTTAGTTGCCGAGTTACAACAACGCATTGATGACGAAATTGATATGCCGCCGGGTTACAGTGTGGTGTTTGGTGGGCAGTTTGAAAATCAGCAACGCGCGCAAGCTCGCTTAATGATTGTTGTGCCAATTTCATTAGGCCTAATTTTCTTATTATTATATTTTGCCTTTAACTCTGTTGGGCAAGCATTATTAATTATGTTGAATGTGCCGCTGGCATTAATTGGTGGCATTGCAGGATTATTCATTTCCGGATTATATTTATCGGTTCCTGGCTCAATTGGTTTTATTACCTTGTTGGGTGTTGCAGTGTTAAATGGTGTTGTAATGGTAAGCTCAATTAACCAACGGGTTGAAGATGGGCAATCAGTACAGGAAAGCGTGTTTGAAGGTGCGCTATCACGTTTACGCCCCGTGTTAATGACGGCGATAACATCGGCGCTGGGTTTAATTCCTTTATTGTTGTCCGACGGGATTGGTTCAGAAATACAAAAACCATTAGCCACGGTTGTGGTTGGCGGTTTAGTGAGTGCAACATTGCTAACTTTATTTGTAGTGCCCGTTTTATACGAAACGTTTTCTAAGCGTAAATATGCGGAGTAATATTCTGTTAATTTAATCAGTTTAGTTTACAAATCAAAAAGCCATAACTTTTTAGTTATGGCTTTTTTTATGGTTTTATTTAATTTAATTAACATGAATTTAGAAATAAAAAACGCTATTGTTTTACTATACTTAAAACTGACAAGTAGGTTAAATATGAAAGAAATAGCATAAATAGAATGTGCAAATAAATATGAAAATTAGAGTATCTATTAAGAGGATGTGTGTTTTGATTTTTTCATGTCTCGTAATTTTCTGAGGCACTGACAAGTTGTTATATCAAGTATATTGTAACTACTTTAAAAAGTTAACGGGACATTAGTGCAATGAGTAGATGAATTAATCTTTTATTGGGGAAAACTTATTTGCAGAATTTGGCGTGCATTTGCGTTGTCTTTTTCTGCTTTAAAAACAATGAGGTGTTCTTTATCTGGGCTTCTTATTGTTTTTATCGGCCTGTATTTTGTAACAAATGGAAATCGTAAATGTGAAAATGTTTGCGAAGAAAAAGGCTTTGCAGGTTCAAGATATAAGCCGCCTGGAAAATATAGCAGTGCAGCGGGGTCGTGTTATTGCTTTACACGTGAAGAAATGAAATTGAAAAATAGAATACCCCCAGGCGTTAAAGTGACATTGCAATAAATTTATATTACAAGTGAGTATGATATGAGGCTGGATAAATATATTT
>UOFH01000238.1_pt1 | contig 13474 bp, 11 predicted proteins | sample 1988451 | NCBI WGS metagenome assembly UOFH01 (sample SAMEA4712194, study PRJEB27164) | hydrothermal vent metagenome | biome: marine basaltic hydrothermal vent biome; feature: marine hydrothermal vent; material: mineral | place: Pacific Ocean | collected 2011-06-14/2011-07-23 | depth 1689 m | reverse complement strand
AAAAGTGTTTTGTGCAAAAATCCCAACAATAAAAAACAGGAGCAACTCACGTGAGTGCCGAATCTACCGTGCCGGATATCGAAATTGTAAAAAAATATTTACTGCAATTACAAAATAATATTTGCAGCGCACTCGCCGAAGAAGATGGTGGGAAAACCTTTAGCGTAGACGAATGGCAGCGCGAGCAGGGCGGCGGCGGTAAAAGTTGCGTGCTGGCAAATGGCGATGTTTTTGAAAGTGCCGGCATTAATTTCTCGCATGTTTTTGGCGGCAAATTACCCGCATCGGCAACCGCGCATCGCCCCGAGTTAGCAGGTCGATCATTTCAGGCAATGGGTGTGTCATTAGTGATTCATCCACACAATCCACACGTTCCCACATCACACGCCAATGTGCGATTTTTTATTGCCGAAAAAGATGGCGAAGATCCGGTTTGGTGGTTTGGCGGTGGTTTTGATTTAACGCCGTATTACGGCAATGAAGACGACGCAAAACACTGGCATCAAACCGCCAAAGATGCTTGCACACCTTTTGGTGAAAACGTATTTGAAAAATATAAAAAATGGTGCGACGATTATTTTTATTTAAAACACAGAGACGAACCGCGCGGCATTGGTGGTTTGTTTTTTGATGATTTAAATGAATGGGGTTTTGAAAAATGTTTTGCCTTTATGCAAAGCGTGGGCGATCACTACATTAAAGCTTATCGCCCGATTGTTCAAAAACGTAAAAATTTAGAATACGGCGAACGCGAACGTGATTTTCAATTATACCGTCGCGGGCGTTACGTTGAATTTAATTTGGTTTATGATCGCGGCACATTATTTGGTTTACAATCCGGTGGACGCACAGAATCTATTTTAATGTCGATGCCACCGAATGTGCGTTGGCGCTATAACTGGCAACCCGAAGCGGGCAGCGCAGAAGCCGAGCTGTATGAAAAATATTTAAAACCGCAAGACTGGGTTTGAGTTTTTTGAAATAAAAAAAACAAGAAAAAAGACAACGCAAATGCACGCTAAATTCCGCAAATAAACGCGAAAAATTAATTAATGTGTTGTTGCGTGCTTAGCGATTATTTGCGTTTTTCGCGTTGTCTTTTTCTTTATGCCTTAAATTTATTGCCGGTATAAAGTTAAGGTGAGAATATTTTAAATATTTTCCGAATTAATTTTTAAAGTAAATTACGCTGAATAACAGTTAAAAATGTAATGGCATAAAGTTTTTATGCACTATAAGTTTGTGTTAAAAGTCACATAAAAAAGCAAAACCAAATCTAAATCTGAAAAATCATATTTTTAAAAGGTAAATCTCTTGACGCATTAATACGACAACCCTAGACTGCAAACTTCAGTTTGTAAGCATCTTAAGCTGCAAGGCTATGTGAGAAATATAAGTGATAGTCAAGCTTAAATAACAATAATAATAATTATTAAGGGTTATCTCATGAAAACATATCTTAGTTTAGCGATTGCAAGTGCATTGATTGCAACATCAAGTGCGGCAGTTGCGCATAGTAAATCAAAATCAAATATTTTTGTTTCTAATAAAGGCGATGCCAGTATGTCTTTAGTGAAATGTAAAACAAAAAAAGTTCATCATGGAGAAGCGCCTTCAATTAAATGTAAAGAAGTCGAAAATGAAGTGTTAGGTTTTTCTACTTCATGGCCTGCAAATCAATACAAAGGTAACAAACATTGGTGGTGGACCGGTTTAAATGGTGAAATTGTTGGGCTTCATGCACGCAAAAGTGTAGTGCCTTTATTAGACGAAGCCAATCGCAAATTAGTTAACACATACACTTATGACGGTGTGCCTGCAGGGCTTCCGCAAAAGGGCGCTAACTTTGTAGGCGTAACGCCTAAAGGAAAAACCGTTTGGAATGCGGCAAGAGAAATTGATGAAATACAAGAAATAGATACGGATCCGCACAGTGCAACCTTTGGTGAAATTCTGACGCATATCAATGTGCCATTGTCTGCCGAAGCCAGCCCCGGTTCAGATACAAAAGGTAAAATGCGCCCTTGTGATATGAGTATTACACCGGATGGAAAATATTTATGGGAACCGGATTTAGGCGGTGAAACCGTTACTGGCGTTGACATTAAAAATAAAAAAGTGATTGCACAAATTACACTACCCAAAGTGAATCCAGACAATCGGGTTGTGCCATTTATGTTAACAACCAATAGTCACTATGCGGTTATTCAAAACTTTGAAGCACCGTTTGGCACAGTAGATGTTCTAGATGTGAGCGACCCTGAAAATCCCAAGCATCTGAAAAAAATTACACAAGCTGATGGCTTAGGTGTTAATCCACAAACCGGTGAATTTACATTAAACGGGCGCTATCACTATATTATTAATCTGGGCTCACCAGACGTGCCAGGTAATGTTGATGTGTTAGATATGGACAGCTTGGAAATTGTCGATAAAATTGCGTTACCTGTAGATTGCAAACCACATGACGGCGATCACACAAATGATGGTAAGTTCTTTGTAGTGAACTGCTCGGGTGCAAACTCGGTTGCGGTTATCAGCAATTACAGCAAAACATTGGTTGATGAAGTTGCGCTAACGGGTACAACACCACGAGGCCTCATTGTTCGTTAAGTTGTTTTTGAATTTAACGCTTAAATCGCCCGATCAATTTAATTGGTCGGGCGGTTTTGTCTGTGCGTTATTTTTATTTTTTTTCTGCAGTATGTCTGCGTCAGCGGTGAGTTTATCTCATTCATCTTCGTTAGATAAAAGACCTGCTATCATTAAAAATTCATTAAAAAAATTCAATGCAGTTTCGGCATATAAAAAATTATCTATAAACGTTTTAAATGAAGATTTCAATTTATCGGCTGAAAAACCAAACAGTGATTTAGTGGTTATGTCGTTGCATGATTTAGCCGAAAGGGTACCGGCTTTGCAAGTGTTAGAACTGCCTTTTTTTTACAACGGGCTTGATGATATACACGCTAAATTAGATGGCGAGTTTGGTAAACAATTACAAACCATTGCGCAGAAAAACAACTGGGTTATTCTTGAATGGTGGGATGAAGGTTTACATGCCATGACGGGTAATCGACGTTATGACCAGCGAATTAATTTAAGCGGAATGGAATTTATTTTATTGCGCGATGACCCAATGGCGCAGTTACAATTTAAATCGTTAAATGCCTGGAGTCGCCGGGTTTACCCGCAATCGAGCCAACAGCTTTTGCACGAATGTGTAGTGGGAAGTCGTTCGGCAACACTGGCGCAAATTTGGTCTGAACGGTTGGATCGTGTGCATCTTTCTTTGTCGTTAAATCAATCGCGTTATGAAGGTTGGGTGTTAATGTCGCCGCTGTCGCGTTGGCAGGCGCTGTCTAAAAAAGAGCGTGAGCAATTAAGTGATGCGGCAAAATCTATGCGCAGTTGGCAGCGTGATGAAGCGTTAAGATTAGAGAAAGCCGCGCTTAGAAATTTACAGGGAACGGGAATGCAGGTGTTTGAAATAACCGTCGAGCAGCGTCAAGATTTTATAAGCAGTTTACCCGCCTGGGATAAATTGCTGCCTGCAAGTTTGTCTGCGGCTGAAAAAAAATCACTTCTATCCGCAGCAACTACTAACCGCATTTCGTTGGCTCAATAATTTTCGCACATAATTTATTGCGCCCCAAACCGCAAGTAATAATACAAAAGCAGAACTTACCCATTTAATTAAAGTGGAGGGTGTCCACCACAAACTGTCGCTTTGATCCATTAACGTTAAGCTGCTTAGCGGATCAAAAGTCGGAATAAAATCGGGCATTAACCAAAGGTTAACCAATGCACCCGCAACTAATGAGCTAACAATTAATACGCTGGTGTAAATAATAACGGTGCGTTTTCCAATGGTGCGATACAACGTAAATAATTCGGGTAAGTTGGTTGCGGTTCCGGTCACTAAAAAAACAATTGCCGCACCGGGCGCCGCACCCGATGCAATAAGTGTTGCAACCAGTGGAATGTGTGCCACCGCGCAAACATAAATACTCGCACCCAATAAAGCCGCAACCAGCAAAGCAATATATGAATTTGTACCGAGGTAAGTTTGCATCCAGTCGTTCGGCACAAAGGTGTTTAATAAACCCGCTAAAATAATGCCAATGGCAAGATAAAAACCAATACTCGGCCCAAGGCTAAAAAATCCCCATTTAATGCCACGAAAAAAACGTGGTTCATTGTTGATTTTTTCGGTTGTGCAACAATTATTTTCTTCTTCTATTTTTGCGTTTTGTTCTTCCAGCGTTTCGCCCCAACGTTGCGTCATGTAACCCATTAATATGGGCAGGGTGATGCCGAGTAAAAAATACGCAAAAGTAATTTTCGGCCCCAAAAGTGCAAAACTTAAAATCACCGCAGCAGGATTGATAATAGGTGTTGCCGCAGTAAAAGCCATAACAGGACCAAGGCGAATGCCGGAACGAAAAAGACTCACTGCAAGTGGAATAACACCGCAAGAGCAAATGGGTAGCAATCCGCCCAATAAAACCGCGCCGCCCATTGCCGATGCACCTTTTCGATCGAGCAGTTTGCGAAAGTTACTGCTGGGTAAAAATTCATGAACCAGTCCACCAATAAATAAACTCACCACCACCCAAGGTGCAGATTCGAGCAAAATAACACTGCTGTTTTGAATAAACTGTGTGAAATAAAGCGGCATAATTTTAACTCTGTAAAGAAAGGTGCAGGCGTTTTTGTTGTGTTAATAATTGCTGCCTAAGTTCAATTGGGCAAACAATATAACGCCCTGTTTTGCAGGCGGCGGCAGATTGAATTAATGCAGACATGCGAACAAATTCCATAAATATTTTTTTTGATTGCGGCGATGTAGCAATGGTTTTTTCCATGTCAATCATTAATGTGCGCAGCGACTCGCGATAAAACGTAGCATCAATTCGAAAACGGCTGGCATTGGCATTACTGGAAATGGCTTCTTTTACTAAACTATCGGCCATGGTTTTTAATGACGAAAAAGTTATTTCAGTTTTGTTTTTAGGTGATTGTGTTTTGGTGGATGTATCGGTGTCGCTTGCCTGAACAGAGAGCGGTATCAGTTGAAAAATAAACAGGCTAAAAAAAATTAATGAACGCATTGTTTTGATATAAAGAAGCTTAGAAAATATTGCGCTTAATGTTAAGCAATGTCGTGTTTGTTGTCGATGACATAGCGCACATAAAGGGTTTTTAAATTAACAGAACCGTTGCAATTATAAAAATAAACCGCCAATGCAAACCAAACTCCGTGAATAAACGCAATAAAAAACAACTTAATTATCACTGCTGTCCCGTTAACTTAAAAAGTGTCGTCATTCCTGCGTAGACAGGATAAATTTGACTGGATTAAATTTAAGCATGCTCTGCATGACCCGCAGGGTAAAGTGCAGGGATGCACTTTATAATCTAGTGACGTTGAGAGACCGCAGACACTGGATACCGGCCTGCGCAGGTATGACGACGTCGATTTTTTATTTTCATGTTTAACTGAAGCATTAAGGCCTTGAAACACTTTTGTATCAAGCTAATAAATTAATTCAATAATAGTTAACGGGACAGCAGTGCTTAATTATATTGAATTGTTAAATTATTAAATTGTTAAAAGTGTGAAAGGTGTAAATGTTATGTTGTTTAAAGTCGAACCCCCTCATTGTAAATCTCAAGCTTATTTTACAACTCGAAGTGCGATAAACATTCTCTGTGGATTCGTTTTTTTAGTGTCGGCATAATCTCTACTGCTCAGGTAGGGCAGGCTAATCCACCCATTGCTCAGGTTGCTAATTCAACTGACCAGTTGATTATAAAATACAAAAATACGACCGATGCACCCGCACGGCCATCAGCCGCCGTAGCGAATGCATCTGTGCAGGCAGGGGTTAGTTTGCAATTGGTTCGCCAGTTACAATCTGGCGCTTTTGTTATGCAGTTGCCGCAGCACACGAATGTGGCTGAACTGGCCAATACGCTGGGTGCAGGCGCAATGGTTGCGGTGGATACACATCTGAGCGGATAGCATTATTTGGGCTGCGGGTGGCTTGGTTACGGGCGTGCCGGCAAACCTTAATCCGGCAGATGTGATTCATTGAATTGTTCGGTGTAGCCCGTTATGGCTTTTCTCTTGACGCCCACAATTCCAATAACTCTGATATCTCGGGTTGTTTCTCATACTGTGGAGTAGACTTATCAAGTGTAACCCAGGGTTGGGCGCTGCGAACCCATAAATGAGCGACGGGTTTAAACCAGGACGTATCGTCAAATGTACCCGGCTTTAACGCTACGATACCCGGGTACTCATCTGCCGAAAACCAAAATGATGTGCCGCATTGAGCACAGTGATGTTTCTGGACTTTTGTCCCATTAACATCAATCGTGTTTATGGCTATTTCCCCTTTGACCCGCTTTATGTCTTTTTCATTTACGATCATTGATAAACCGAAAGCAGAACCGGATGAAGTTTGGCAGTCTGTGCAATGACAGGCATAACATGTAAGTGGTTCACCAATAAATTTATATTCGATAGATTGACACTCACAGCGACCTAAATGCATTTTCTTTTCCTTTTGCATAGCGTTTTAATAACGTGACGTTTTTTTGTGCTCTTTGGATTGTGCGCTAAGAAAAACGTTCAGTGTTCGTTTCAACATGCTTTAGTGTGATTTTATTAATCGAGACCTTTGTATAAAGTGCTTTTCGTCATCTGCGCGTGTTTCGTGCAAAGCGCTCAAATCGTAATACATTTTAAAAAAACCTAAAGCCTGTTCAGGCAAATGGCTTATTACTGAGACAGAAATAAAGAATACTAAAGTGATTATGTCCTAACGGTAGGTGCGAATTTATTCGCACAAAAAGCCGCTCTGCATCGAGTTCTTGCGAATAAATTCGCACCTACGGTTTTTAAAAGGGTGTTCTTTATAATTGACTTATTAGTCAGTTGTTTTTACGTCACAACGGTATTAATGCCTAATTTTAAATCACAAACATGTGAATTCCTTCAAACTCTTAAGTGTTAAAAGTCAGTAGTATTCGTCACAGAACAACGGGCGGAAATAGAAATGAAAAAACAATCTCATAATTATATTGGGTTTAAATTACCCAGTTTTCTTATTTTATCTTTTCTTTTTATCTCTATGTCACAAGCTAATGTTAGCCAGCGAATTATTATTTATTTTAATCAGCCTTTAACAAAACAGGCTGCTGCTGAAGTGCATAAGCAGTTGAAGGGCTATTTGCAGGGCTATTCATTGGCAGAGCACAGTAGTGATGTGCGTTGGATACTCGTATTAAATTCATCTTTAAATCAGTTGCAATTTAATGAATTTAAAAAAACGTTTTTAAAAAATAATAACGTTAAGCATATTGAGCTGGATCAGCTGCTGCAACATAGTGTTGCGCCGCGTGTTGTGCCATTTAGTGCAATGGGCACGGGTGGAGTCGATATTGGTGTGGTGGATGTTTTTTAATGCGATAAGTGGGTTCACGCATTTTTTACAATTTTAATTAAGTTTATTAATTAAAAAATTAAAAGGATTAAATTATGTTGTTTAAATTCGAATCTTCTTATTATAAATCGCGATCTTTTTTTGCGGGGTTTAAAAAAGGGCTAGGGTTAATTTTTTTAACCGCAAGCGTAATGCAAACCGCTCAGGCAGGGCACAGTAGTCAGATTAATTTTCAGGCTGAGAATGTGGCCGCAAATGTCACAGACAGGGTGATTATAAAATATAAAAACAACACAAATTTAAATTCAATATTTACGCAGCCATCTGCGGTTGAAAGTAATGCGCAAGCGCACACTGGCGTTAACATGCAGTTCGTTCGTCGGTTGCACTCCGGCGCACATGTTATGAAATTGCAGCAACATAAACATGTTGCCGAGTTGGGTAATATGTTGAGCTCGCTTAATGCCGATCCCGAAGTTGAATATGCGGAAGCGGATATTTTATTAAAGCCATTGTTAACGCCAAATGATCCGCGCTACAACGAGCAGTGGGGATATTATGAAAACACCGCGGGCGTGAATTTACCGAATGCCTGGGATGTAACGCAAGGCGAGGGCGCAATCGTTGCGGTGGTGGATACGGGGTATCGTCCACATGCCGATTTGGTTGCAAATATATTGCCAGGTTACGACATGATAAGTGATCGTAATGTGGCGCAGGATGGAAACGGTCGTGATAGTGATGCAAGCGATCCGGGGGATTGGTCTCCCGCGGGTGCTTGCGGCGCAAACTCTCCGGCAAGAAATAGCAGCTGGCACGGCACGCATGTGGCCGGCACAGTTGCGGCGCTGGGTAACAATGGGTTGGGTGTTACCGGCGTGGCTTATCAGGCAAAAATTCTTCCCGTCAGAGTGCTAGGTCGCTGTGGCGGTTACACGTCCGATATTGCCGATGGCATTATTTGGGCAGCGGGCGGTTCGGTTGCGGGTGTGCCCAGCAATCTTAATCCGGCAGATGTTATTAATTTAAGTTTGGGCGGCGGTGGTAATTGTGGCTTTACTCAACAAAATGCCATTAATGCGGCACGCGGTTTGGGTGCAACGGTGGTGGTGGCTGCGGGAAATGCAAACGCCAATGCAGCCAGCTCGACACCGGCAAATTGCAATGGTGTGATTACGGTCGCCGCAATTGATCGCAGTGGCGGCAAAGCGTCTTATTCTAATTTTGGTAATGTTGTTGATATTGCCGCACCTGGTGGCGGCGCGGGCAATGGCATATTGTCTACGTTAAATACGGGAAGCACAAACCCAGGCGCAGATACCTATCGCTATTATCAGGGCACAAGCATGGCAACGCCGCACGTCGCCGGCATAGCTGCATTGTTGTATTCACTTAATCCGGCAATAACCCCCGATTTAGTTGAGCAAACATTAAAATCCACCAGTCGGGCGTTTCCCGCAACCTGCTCGCAATGTGGCAGTGGTATTGTGGATGCCAGTGCGGCAATCTCATCAATCAATGGCAGCACGCCAGCGCCCACACCACCGCCATCAAACAGTGATGGCCTGCAAAATGGCGTGCCGGTTACCGGCATTGGCGGTGCCAGAAATAGCCAAACTCGTTATACGGTTGATATACCCGCCAATGCAACGAACCTGAGATTTAATATCACTGGCGGCAGTGGCGATGCCGATTTATATGTTCGTTACGCAACCGCACCCACCCTGACGGCTTTCGATTGTCGCCCCTATATTAATGGCAATAATGAAACCTGTAATATGTCGCCAGTGCAAACGGGCACGTATCACATCATGCTAGTGGGCTACACCAATTTCGCAGGTGTTTCATTAACCGTTAGCTACACCGAGCCTAGTAATGCAGCGCCCCCCGTCGCAAACGAAACCATTAGTGAAACCGGCTTAACCGGTAGCCGAGGCCAATGGCAGCACTTCACGCTGGAGGTTCCCGCAGGTCAAACATCGCTAAGAGCCAATATTAGTGGCGGCAGCGGTGATGCCGATTTATACGTGAGATTCGGCGCCACCCCCACAACAAGAAGCTATAACTGCAGACCTTATCGAAACGGCAATAATGAAACCTGTAATTTAAGTAATCCACAGGCGGGAACGTGGTATATCAGTTTACGCGGCTACACGAATTATTCGGGCGTGAATTTGAATGCGCGTTATTTGCCTTGATTGGTTGGAGGTAGTAGTAAGTTAAGCTATGTAGGTGCGAATTTATTCGCATCGGGTTGAACGATAGTAGGCTTTGTTCGAACCTGCATCACCCGTGTTTTTCTTAACTTACTGGCATTGGGTTAGGTGTGGGTAAAAGAAGGGGGTGGTGGCAAACAATAATCAATTAAAAATGTAAATAACTCTCAGTTGTCACCGACCCCTTTTTTCAAAAATGTAAATAACTCTCAGTTGTCACCGACCCCTTTTTTCTTCTTTTTTCTTCGTGCTTCGTGAAAAGTTCTCAACTTATAATTACAATTTTACCCGTAACGTTATTGCCCGACGCATTACAGCTCGAACTTAACAAAAGTAAAATTAATGAAAATATATAACACTAGTCTAGCTTCCAAAACTATACACTTTTTCCTATGAACTAAAAATTTTCTCTAACTTTCACTGACACAGAGGGTAAATGCTTAAGTTAAGCGCCATTTGAACCTGATTTCTTGGTGCTCTTATGGTTTTCTGCAATTTCCTTTCGCCTGATCTACACTTAAAATAAACAAGCAAAGAGCATCTAATTAAATATGAGGCTCTCTATAGCATCCAATAACAGATAAGCAACGGAAAACCCTGGGCATGAAAACAAACCTACCTGTTAATAATAACGAAGTGGATTTTCCAGAACATGCAAAAATCATTTCTACTACAGACCTTAAAGGGGCTATCAATTACCTCAACCAAGACTTTATCGACATCAGCGGCTTTTCATCTGAAGAACTACAAACTAAAAATCACAATATAGTACGCCATCCAGACATGCCACCTGCAGCGTTTCAAAATCTTTGGGATACCATTAAGCAGGGTAAACCTTGGATGGGTATAGTTAAAAATCGCTGTAAAAATGGCGACTTTTATTGGGTCGATGCCTATGTTACACCGGTTTATAACGAGCAAAAAATTATTGGCTACCAATCTGTTAGGAGCAAACCCAACAAAGATGATGTAAGCCGTGCCAGCACATTATATAAGCGAATAACATCGGGGAAAAAATCTTGGTTCGACTGGCTCAATACAAAATTAATTAACAAACTATTTTTAACCCACTTATTAACAGCACTGCTTACAGTCAGTGGCTTTGCTTTTTTTCAATCAGAGACGAGCACACTGAGTACGATAAGTATTTACATCACTCTCGCCATCAGCACAGGTTTGGCCTTTAGCTTTGCAAAATGGCATGCAACGCCCTGGCAAAAAGCGGCACGGCAAGCCAAGAAAATTTTTGATAATAGCATTGCACGCCAAGTTTATACCGGTAGAAACGACGAGCTAGCCTGTCTGCAATCTACCATCACAGCATTGCAGGCCAAGCTGGATACTGTACTGGTTCGCGTAGATGACTCAAACACCAACCTTGTCCAAGCTGCAGCCCAAACTAGTCATGTGTTACACACGGCTCAGCACAGTGCCCAACAACAGCAAAATGAACTTAGCCAACTGGCTACTGCATTGGAAGAAATGACCGCCGCTGTTCGTGAAGTCGCCACTAGTGCAACCAACACGTCAGAGCTAACTCAACTTGCCAGAGACAGCGCAAAAGAAGACGCCTTAAGCGCCACTGAAGTTCTTGGCAGCATGGATGCATTAATGACTAAAATAACCGAAACAGTGAATGTTATTCAAGTGCTTGAATCTGAAAGCAGTGGCATAAGCACGGTGGTAGAAGTTATTCGTGACATTGCCGAACAAACAAATTTATTGGCTTTGAATGCTGCAATTGAAGCCGCCCGAGCAGGAGAGCAGGGGCGCGGTTTTGCCGTGGTGGCGGATGAAGTACGATCTCTGGCACAGCGCACACAAAGCTCCACTCAAGAAATCGAAGACATCGTTAAAAACCTGCAAACCAAAGCCGCCGACTCTGCAAGCATGATGAATGAGGCCAATGAACAGGGAATCAAATGTGCCAGCCTTGCTAAAGCTGCAACCGAATCGTTGGGTTCTGTGGCGGGCTCTATAAGTAATATAAGTGATAATGCGATACAGATTGCCATCGCCACAGAAGAACAAACGGCAGTCGCCGAAGAAATTAACCGCAATGTTAATAACATTAATCAACTATCTATAAAAACCTCTGAAGATACCTGCGAAGGCAGTCAGTCTAGCCAGGAATTATTAGATGAAAGTGAAAGCTTGAAAACCATGATTTGGCAATTTGCTTAGAATACGCCGCAACTTAAACTTAAAACTTAACAACTATTTTTCCTAAAGATGTATTGCTTATTATGTGTTAATTTAATTTTCATTGTGGGGGTGTTCATAAATCTGTGTCAATCCATTAAAATTAGAACCATCTAATTGGAGAGACACAATGACTCAACCTTTTGACTTCGAACAAGCCCTAAAAGATTTACAATCTGGAAAAGATCTTGGTGGTAAAGACGGCATTCTCACCCCGTTAATAAAACAATTAACAGAAGCCGCACTCAGTGCTGAACTAGAGCAGCACCTTGAGCATAGCGAACAACCTAATCGTAAAAATGCTAAGACGTCAAAGACCATTAAATCAACGCATGGAAATTTCAATCTCTACACCCCACGAGTTGGTTAAGCGTACTCACTGAGTTACAGAACAGAGGTGTCGAGGATATTTTTATCGCGTGTATTGATGGTCTTTCAGGTTTCCCTGAAGCAATCGAATCCGTGTTTCCTAAAACAGAAATACAGCTGTGCATTATTCACCAAATACGCAATTCTCTTAAGTATGTAGCATCAAAAAATCAAAAGGCATTCATGGCTGATTTAAAATGCGTATATCGTGCCGACACGCTCAGCGAAGCTGAAACAGCACTGGATGAACTGGAAGATAAATGGGGTGAGCTGTACCCCATTGTGATCCAGTCATGGCGCAAAAAATGGGTAAATTTATCGGCCTATTTTAAATACCCTGAGGCGATACGCAAAGTCATTTACACAACTAATGCGGTAGAGGCCGTACATCGTCAGTTTAGAAAGCTGACGAAAGCCAAAGGCGCATTTCCCAACGAAAATAGCTTGTTAAAATTATTATATGCAGGCATATTAAATGCGACTAAAAACTGGACGATGCCGATTCATAATTGGAGCCAAGCATTATCCCAACTAGCAATTTATTTTGAAGGTCGTTTAGATCACGTACTGGATATTTAAATATACAGTGACACAGAATTTTGAACGCTCTCCATCCATGCTGAATTTCTGTTTTATCTACAATGTTAAGAATACCGACTATTCAACAGAGACCATCACATATCCTTTAAGTCCGTTTCAATAGTATTTTACTATCTGGTGATAGCTTTCAGTGCTTTAATTAGATATTTTGGGTTGTGAACTGAATCATACATAGGGTGTACTTTTTCTTCCGTTTCAAATAAATTATAAACCGCCATTTGCGCAGTTCTAACCGAGTATTCAACTGTAAATACACAGTCCTTTGGTGCTTCTGCAAATTGACCCAGAAAAGCAAAATTTGTGGCTCCTGCTGGTACGACATCGGGTCTATCTCCAATTTTCCTCGGCATAAACAGACTATCTATAAACGGCATTGCAACGGGTATGCAATTAACCTTTCCTGCCTCTGTAACCGGTCTCATCAAATCCTGTATGTCCAAGTGATAATACAATTCTTCCAGTAGTTCTGCACCAGTGCACTCCGCCATTGTTTTCTCTATGTGATTACCTTTTCTATCTGGATATAGTCCGTAACCCCAGAAAATTTTAATATCATTAGGTTGATTGGGAAAATGAGGTTGACGTGCGATTACGATTGACATTAACCAGTTGGAATCTGTCATAGTTACAAGT
>UOFH01000062.1_pt1 | contig 13547 bp, 12 predicted proteins | sample 1988451 | NCBI WGS metagenome assembly UOFH01 (sample SAMEA4712194, study PRJEB27164) | hydrothermal vent metagenome | biome: marine basaltic hydrothermal vent biome; feature: marine hydrothermal vent; material: mineral | place: Pacific Ocean | collected 2011-06-14/2011-07-23 | depth 1689 m | reverse complement strand
GGTCAATATCTGGATATTAACTGCGTTTCCTGCCTCAATCAGTAAAATTTTAGCGCATTTTTCTTTTGCGCCTCTATCGTGTAAAGGTCTCTAATACTGTGAAATGGTGTGAATATGTCTAATGATATTACAACTAATCAGGTTTTAAAAAATGCCTCCGCTTCATCAACGGCATCTAAAACCACCGAAGCGGATACGCAGCAATCTCGGCAAAATACGGCTGTTGACGGCGGCAAAACTTTACCGGCGCAAGCGCAAGATGAGCCAATAAGTAGAGTCGAGCTGGAAACGGCAGTGGCGAATTTAAATGAACGCGTGCAACAGGTGCAGCGCGACTTACTGTTCAGTGTGGATGACAGCAGCGGGCGCACCGTCGTTCGTGTGGTGAATTCAGAAACCGAAGAAGTGGTTCGACAAATACCCACTGAAGAGGTGCTACGAATCTCGCGTAACATTCAAGATCAGCTGGACGATGGTTCCGGCTTGATATTTGAAACATCCGCATAATTGGCCTTTAAATTGCAATAGCTTAAAAAGTAGATGGATTTTGACAACAGTCTATCTATAAAAAGCCAATTGCAGTTAGTGTGTTAAGACATTGTGATTGCTTAGGTCTATGCTCATATTACAGAGTATGAGTGATTACAATTATTGAGGTTTTCATGGGTACAATTACGGCAGGTGGTATTGGTTCTGGGCTGGATGTGACCGGCATTTTAGATCAGATTGTGGCCGCTGAACGAGGCCCTGCAGAAAGCCGTCTTAATTTAAAAGAAGCCAAACTCCAGGCCGAGTTAAGCGCGTTTGGCTCAATTAGATCATCGGTTAATACCTTTCAAGCTTCACTCAGTAAATTAAAATCCGCCACCTTTTTTAACAGCACTAACGTTAATGTGAGTAACCCCGAGGTGTTAAGCGCCACCACCACCAGCATTGCACAGGCCGGTAATTTCAGCGTTGAAGTGAAAAGTTTGGCGCAAGCAAGCAGCCTCGCATCCATTGCATTTACTGATATTGATGATGTGATTGGCAGCGGCACACTCACATTTGATTTCGGCACCACCGCAGCGGGTTTTGATGGCACCGCGGGAACTTATAGTTTCACTAAAAATATTGAACGCAGCAGCGCATCGGTTGAAATTGATAATTCAAACAACACCATTTCTGGCGTGCGCGATGCGATTAATCAGGCCGACATCGGCGTGCTTGCGACCATTGTTGATAATGGCTCGGGTTTTCAATTATTACTCTCATCCGACCAACAAGGTGCCGATAACAGTTTAGAAATTCGAGTAGAAGAGGGCGGCACGGCGGCTGAAAATATTGATGCAACGGGGTTATCTTTGCTGGCCTTTAACAGCAGTGTCACCAGCTTTTCACAAACCCAAACGCAGGCGGGCATTGATGCAGAATTAACGGTAAATGGTTTAACCGTGTTTCGCGAAAGCAATACGGTTAGCGGTGTCATTAATGGCGTAACCTTAAATTTATTAAAAACCGATGTGGGCAATCCGCTGCAAGTTAATATCTCCAATAATAATATTAACGAAGCGCAAGAAAACATCAGCAACTTTGTTACAGCCTACAATGAACTGGCTGACACCCTCGGCAGCTTAACTGAATTTCAGGGTGCCGACGGACAAAACGGTATTCTTTTAGGCGACACCACCACGCGAAATATTTTGCAACAAATTCGCCGTGAGTTTGGTAGCGTTATTGATAACGGAAGCAGTTTTAACGGCTTGAGTTCGATTGGCATTAAAACCAATCAAGATGGCACACTCACTTTAAATGGTGGTGATTTAAGCGCCGCATTAAAACTGGATTTTGATTCCGTTGCGCAACTGTTTTATGCCAGCGGAAATCCATCCACTAATGAAATTAATTTCATCAGTAACACGGCGTCTACGGCGGATGATATTTATCGTGTTTCAGTAAGCACGTTAGCTACGCAAGGTCAGTTAACATCGCAAGCGTCAGCGGGTTTGTTAATAGATTCAAGTAACGATACGTTCTCATTAGTTGTCGATGGCATTTCAACCGGCACGATTACCTTAGCGCAAACAACCTATGCCGATCAAAATAGTTTGGCGCAGGAAATCGAAAATAAAGTTAATGCAGCGAGTTCATTATTGTCAGCCGGTGTTAGCACATCGGTGGTGTATGAAAACGGGGCATTTCAAATTAATTCTTCCAGTTATGGTGACGCGTCGAATGTTAGCGTCTTAACAGAAAATGCCTTTTTAGGTTTAACTTCAAATGCCGTTTCTAGCGCAGGCACTAATATTGTAGGCTCGATTGGCGGTGGTGGCACTTTTGGGCAGGGGCGAGAGTTAAGCGGATCTGGCCTGGTTTTAGAGGTAACATCTAATGCCACAGGCAATGTGGGCAGCGTGGCTTTTACGCAGGGGTTAGCTTCAAAACTCGATTCATTGTTATCGCAGTTTTTATCAACCACTGGTCAGCTAACCTCAAAAACAGATAGCATTACAGATCAGATTGATGATATTTCAGTTCAACGCAGAGATTTAAATGATCGGGTGACGGATATAGAAAATCGGTTTAGACGACAGTTTACCGCACTCGATATTTTACTTGGCACATTGCAAAACACCAGTAATTTTCTCGATCAACAATTAGCTTCATTACCGACTATTGGCGGCAATAATTAAGCGAGAGATTTGCACGAAGCACGAACAATTAAAAAACGTCGTAAAAAGCGATTTAAGCGTTAAGGTTTTTCAAAATGTACCGCTATATTTAAAGTAGAAAAAATTAATTCAATTTAAGGAAACAGCTTATGCACAACACCGCAGCGATGAAACAATACAAGCAAGTTAATGTTCAGGCATCAGTAGAAAATGCAGATCCGTACACATTAACATTAATGCTTTTTAATGGCGCAGTTGAACGATTAAATGCAGCAAAACTGCATGTGCAACAAAAAAATATTGCATTAAAAGGTGAAAGCATCAGCAAGGCGATTTCTATTATTGATGGTTTGCGCTCATCACTCGACATGAAAAAAGGCGGTGAAATTGCAAACAACTTAGAAGCCTTATATGAATATATGCAACGCCAGTTACTCGATGTGACGGTATCAAATAAACCTGAAAATATAGACGAAGTAATTTCGTTAATGAATGAAATTCGTTCCGGTTGGGCAGCGATTCCTGCGAATCAGCGCAACCCTAAACAAGGTTAATAAAAATAAAATGAATGCAATGGCACGCGAAACTCAGTGGCAAAATATAATGCAAATGACCGAGCAGTTGCGAGAGTTGTCAACGCAGGAAGATTGGCAAAAAATGAATGAAGTGAGTACGCAACGGCAAATAAAGCTGGAGCATTTTTTTGCAAGCTCGGTAGCTGAAAGTGAAGTGGAATTGGTTGCAGAGGGCATTCAAAAAATATTGCATAGCGATCAAATATTAATGCAAATAAGCCAAAAACAAAAACAACAAATATCATCCGAAGTGCAAAAAATATCCAGTGGTCGGCAGGCTGTCAAAGCTTACGGGCAATTTAAAAATGCATAGATTTTTATGCCGATGAAATAAACGGTATAAATTCATGAATTTATACCGAATTTTAAGCGACAATTTTTTGACATTTTAAAAAAATCTGCTTTACTTAAAGCTATTAAATGTTTTAACGCAGGTAAAGTATGTCAGATAGCACGTCTCAACCCAGCATTCTGCTGGTTGAGGATAACCCCCAGGTATTTAACGAAATAAAGTCTTTATTAAACTTTGTTGGCTACGATACTTTATATGTAAACGATTTAGATGCGCTAAGCGGCGCGCTTAATAGTGCCAACTTTAGTGCGGTTTTAATGGGTGAGTTTAAGGGTGAAACCACACGACTTAGCGCATTAGAAAAAATTCAAACGGCGGGTCCGCCGATTATTTTATTTAACTTAGAAAAAAGTCATTTAGATAAATACCAATCGCAGTTCGCCGATATTATTTCCCTGTTAGAGATGCCGTTTAAATATGAGGCGGTGGCACAGGCATTAGAAAAAGCGAAGTCGTTATCTGCGAGCAATTCAGAAAGTGCGGTTAAAAAACAAATCGCACGTATTCCAAAATTAGGTGGCAACAGTGCGGCCATTCAATATGTTCGCACAATGATTGAACAGGTTGCAAAAACCGATGCCAGCGTTTTAATTTTAGGTGAATCGGGCACCGGCAAAGAAGTCGTGGCCAGAAATATTCACGCATTATCAACACGCTGCAAAGCGGGATTTGTGCCGGTAAACTGTGGCGCAATTCCAGCCGATCTATTAGAGAGCGAATTATTTGGCCATGAAAAAGGCGCGTTTACCGGCGCCATTAATTCACGTCAAGGGCGGTTTGAACTAGCAGAAAAAGGCACGTTGTTTTTAGATGAAATAGGTGACATGAGTTTGCCCATGCAGGTAAAACTGCTGCGAGTTTTACAGGAACGCACGTTTGAGCGAGTGGGCAGTAATAAAAGTATTCAATCGAATGTAAGAATTTTAGCGGCAACACATCGCAACCTAGAAGCCAATATTAAAGACGGCAGTTTTCGTGAAGATTTGTTTTATCGACTCAATGTCTTTCCCATTGAATTACCGTCACTGCGCGAACGACTCGAAGATGTGCCTTTTTTATTGCAGGATCAAATTGATAATTTAGAAAGAGAAAAACGCGGCACGGTTCGTTTAACCGCAGAAGCAACAGAATTATTATGCCAATATTCGTGGCCGGGAAATGTGCGTGAGCTTTCTAATCTGGTTGAGCGATTATCTATTTTATACCCAGATAGTGTTGTCGATGCGCAACATCTGCCACCAAAATATCAACCCGCATCTTCATTTAACGTTGAAACGGAAAGTTTTAAATCGAAGCCCCCCTTTAATCCCGCACTAATGTTTGCCGATCTTGATGAAAATGATGAGATAGAAAAAAGTTTATTAAAAAAAATACCTGAAGATCTACCGCAAAAAATATCCGCTGTTTATTCTGGGGGTGGCAGCGCAGCGAGAGAGCTGGAATTTGATGATGCGGGTTTAGATTTAAAAGAACATTTAGCGAGTTTGGAAGTGCAGTTAATAAAACAGGCATTAAGTAAAACCGACGGTGTTGTTGCTCATGCGGCAAAGTTGTTAAAAATGCGGCGAACAACACTGGTTGAAAAACTAAAAAAATATGGTATTAAAACGGGGTGAAAAATCAAAGAAAAAACCAAAGGAAAAGACAACGCAAATGCACGCGAATAACCGCAAATAAAAGAAAAATTAACTTGTTTTTTACTAACCGGCAAAATCTTGCCAACTAGCCGAATAATTGACTCTCAATTGCCACCCCTTTTGTAACTCATTGAATTTAAGCTAAAAATAAATCTGGCACAGTAAATGCTCCGTTACTATTACGTTGAACAATAGTGACATAAACACGACATGCAGCCATCAGTAGACAACTTAAACACAGCCCATCCCGTCAATGGTAATTTCGATGCACCGCAGGATCCAGCGCAATTAGTTGCCGCGTTTGAACAATTTGGGCGTTTATCCGATCAACTACAACAATCCTATCAAGAACTCGATAGCCGCGCGGCGGAACTAACCGAGCAACTTGCCTCTGCGCAAAATGAGCGTTTAAAACAGCTGGCTGAAAAAGAGCAATTAGCGAATCATTTACAAACCTTATTAAACGCATTGCCAGCAGGTGTTTTATTAGTGGATGAAAAGGGCGTCATTAAAACGGCGAACCCCGCGGCTGAATTATTTTTAGAACAAAGTCTGGTTAATAAAGAATGGCAGCGAGTTTATATGCACGCGGTGTCTCGACAAACGGAGCAAGATTTATATTTAAATTCAGGGCGAGTTTTAAGTTTAAAAAAACAACCTTTAAGTGAAGTGGAAAATAAAAGTAATTCTAATGAAAATAAACAGGGTGAAATTATTTTATTAGACGATGTCACCGAACAACGCATGTTAGAAAGTTTAGCTGACAGACAAAATCGTTTAGCTGCAATGGGACAAATGGCCGCAGGTTTAGCGCATCAGTTACGCACGCCGTTAGCATCAGCTGTGTTGTATGCATCGCAGTTAAATCAATTCACTGCCGACAATCCACGTGAAAATAAAGCCGTAGAAAAAATTCGCACCTGTATGCGTTATTTAGAAAAATTAATAAACGATATGTTGATGTATGCAAAAGGTGGTGAATTTGCAGAACAACAATTTAAATTAAATGATTTATTAGTGACATTTAATACGCGCATCGAACATCGTCTAAAAGAAAATAATATTCAGCTAAATATTATTAGTCAGTTAAATGATTTTAAATTAACCGGCAGTTTAGATGCATTGGTTAGTGTATTAATTAATTTAGTTGAAAATGCCATGCAAGCTTGTCAGGAAAATTGTGAAATTAATTTAGAAGTTTATCAACAGGCAGATCACCTGATTTTAGCGGTACACGATAACGGTCCGGGTTTAAATGTTGAACAACAAAGTAAAATATTTCAGCCTTTTTTTACACAAAGCGAAGGAGGTACGGGGTTAGGTTTAGCGGTCGCACAGTCTATTGTGCAAGCACATCACGGTGATTTGTTGGTTAAATCAACACCAGAAAAAGGTGCAAGTTTTTATATTTGTTTGCCGCTTAATCGGGGCGAACAGTTTTTGGCAAGTGGTCAAACAACAACTATTAATCCTGAAAATGAAAAACAATTTAATAATGAGCAGGGTTAAGAGTGGAGAAAAATATGAGTAAAACACAACAACAATATTTCGATGTTTTAATTGTTGAGGATGATGCGCAACTAAGAGAAGCCATTTGTGATACCTGTGAAATATCAGGTTTTACCGTGCAATGTGCAGAGCACGGGCAGGCGGCTTTAACTAAATTAAACGAACAAAAATTTAAGTTGGTTATCAGCGATGTGCAAATGCAACCCATGGACGGTACAGAGTTATTGCAACAAATTAAATTTAAATATCCTGATTTGCCGGTAGTTGTAATGACCGCTTATGCAAGCATAGAAAAGGCGGTTGATTTTATGCGCCTGGGTGCAGCCGATTATTTAGTTAAGCCTTTTGAAGTGGAGGCATTGCAGCAAATTGTTAAAAGATTTATTAGTCAACAAGTTAATGTGAAACACGAAACGGAATTGCTGGCAGAAGATGAAAAAATGCGTTCGCTAAAATTGCTATCGAGTAAAGTCGCGCAAAGTGATGCAACGGTTTTATTGTGCGGTGAAAGTGGTGTGGGTAAAGAAGTGTTTGCGCAGTTTATACATAATCAATCGAAACGCGCAGATCAGGAATTTGTGGCCATTAACTGTGCAGCGATTCCTGAAAACATGTTGGAAGCGGTTCTGTTTGGTTATGAAAAAGGTGCATTTACCGGCGCAGTTCAGGCAACACTGGGTAAGTTTGAGCAAGCACAAAATGGCACTTTATTATTAGATGAAATTTCTGAAATGGATGCAGCGCTACAGGCCAAGTTATTGCGTGTGTTGCAAGAAAAAGAAGTCGAGCGGTTGGGTGGCCAAAAAACCATTAAATTAAATGTGCGGGTTTTAGCAACGACTAATCGAAATTTAAAACAGGAAGTTGAAAACGGAAATTTCAGAGAAGATTTGTTTTATCGATTAAGTGTGTTCCCAATTCAAATTCCACCGTTGCGCGAAAGGGTTGCAGATATTATTCCCATTGCGAATAAATTACTTAATAAACACATTAAACAAAAAAATGAAATGTTAACGCTAACGGCAGAAGCGCAACAAAAATTATTAAATTATTCGTGGCGTGGAAATGTTAGAGAACTGGATAACGTAATGCAACGCGCACTTATTTTCAAAGAAGGAAATAAAATCACTGCAGAAAATATCCATTTAGAAATTGAAGATTATGAATTTAATAATGAAACTAAAAAAGCAGAAGAAGTGCAGGAATCTGAATTAATGAATGGGCTTAAAGATCGCGAACAACAGTTAATTCTTGAAGCCTTAAAAGCGGGTAAAGGTAGTCGAAAATATGCTGCAGAAAGATTAGGCATTAGCCCCAGAACCTTACGTTATAAATTAGCCAGAATGCGCGACTCGGGTATTGCGGTTTAAAACTTAAGCGGGAGAAGATTAATGAGCGATATGAATATAAATCAAGTGTTGGCGCAAATGCGTGCATTAGAGGCGCAAGCAAAAACGCAGATTAACACAGAATCAATTGGTGTTAATGAAATTACCAATACGCAAAAAACAGAATTTTCTGAAGTGTTGGCCAATTCAATTGATTCGGTGAATGATAATTTAATGAAGGCGGGTGCAATGGCCAGTGATTTTGAAAAAGGCGACTCGGGTATTTCAATGGCAGAGTTAATGGTGAACATGGAAAAAGCCAGTGTGTCTTTTCAAGCTATGAGCAGTGTGCGTAATAAGTTATTAACGGCGTATCAGGAAATCATGAACATGTCAGTTTAGTAAATTCAGGTGCAAATTTATTTGCACGATTTATATTCGAATAAAATCTGCATTGATAATGTCCGTGTAATGAATAATGATTATTAAGGTTTAAAAAATGGCAGAACAAGTTGCAGCAGCACCAACAACAATGATGATTCCCGTGCCCCGATTTATCGGTGCGATTTTAGGCGTTGTGGTGACAGTGTTAGTGAGTATTGGGATTTATACCTGGGGAACTAATCCTAGTTTTACTTCTTTATATAACGGACTTGATCCAGGCGACGCGGCTGAAGTTGTGGCCGCATTACAATCGGCAGGCATTCAATATGAATTAAATGCGGCATCGGGTTCGGTGATGGTTGAGTCGGGCAGGGTACACGACGCGCGATTAAATTTAGCTTCGCAAGGTTTACCAAAAGGTACGGCAATGGGTGTTGAAATGTTGCAGCAGGAGCAAAGTTTTGGCACCTCGCAATTTGTTGAAAGCGCGCGTTATCATCACGCAATGGAAACCGAATTTGCGCGCACCATTAGCACTATGCGCAACGTAAAATCTGCACGCGTACATTTAGCCATTCCAAAAAATTCTGTGTTTGTTCGCAAGCAACAAAAACCCACGGCATCGGTTGCGTTAAATTTATATGGCGGTCGTGCGATTGAAAAGGGGCAGGTGAATGCAATTGTTCACATGGTGGCATCGGGCGTTACCAATTTAACCGCAGAAAATGTCACCGTGGTTGATCAAAATGGTCACCTGTTATCGTCGGGTGACATTTCAAGTGATGCTGCAATGACTGCAAGGCAGTATGATTATTCAAGACAGGTTGAACGTGATTTAGAAAAAAGTATTGAGCGTTTACTTTTGCCGATAATGGGCGCGGGAAAAGTGCGTGCAACGGTGAATGCAAAAATAGATTTTGCGCAGCAAGAAAGCACCGAAGAATTATTTAATAATGCAAATCAAACGGTGCGCAGTGAACAGTCTTCAAAATCGCAACGTTCAAATAATATGAATGGCGGCGGTGTGCCAGGTGCATTGGCAAATCAGCCACCGGAGGGCGGGCAATTAGTTGAAGGTGCAGGCGGTGTTGGGCAGGGTGGTGTATCACAAGTGCAAACGCCAACAAACTCGAGCAGTAACAATGTTAAAAATTATGAAGTTGATCGCACCATTCGTCACTCGCGACAAAATACAAATGTGATTCAACGACTCACCGTTGCGGTAATAGTGGATGACAAAGTCGTTGTTGAAGATGGCGAAACAACGCGCACACCTTTAACCGCAGAAGAAATCACTCGACTCACAACATTGGTGCAACAAACCATTGGTTTTGATCAGCAACGCGGCGATTTAGTGAATGTAATTAACGCATCATTCACACCATTAGAAGCCATCGAAGATTTACCAGAGCCGTCTATTATGGATAATAAATGGGTGCAGTTTGCACTAAAATGGATTTGGCCGTTTATACTTATACTAATCGTTATTTTTACAATTTTAAAACCATCAATAAAAGGCCTGACGTCTTATGTTCCACCCACGCCTGTTTTAGCAAGACCAGAAGGTGGTGGAAGTGGAAGTGGTGCAGCAGGCGAAGGTGGTGCTGAAGGTGGCGTTGCACAACTTGAACATCAAGAAGAAATTCCTTTGCCATCGGATCACGATCAAAAAGTAGAGTTTGCCAAATCAATGGTTCAACAAGATCCTAAAAAAGTGGCTAACGTTGTAAAAGATTGGGTTGGCAACGAAACCTAGTATGCGATGAATAATGAATAAAAAAACTTGTCGAAAAAATAATTTTAAAAAAGTAGTGCAGTAAAAAATAATGCCAGAAGAAACGAATTTATCATTAACCGGAGTGCAACGCGCAGCTGTTTTATTAATGGCGATGGGCTCAGAAAATGCAGCGGAAGTGTTGAAACACCTTAACCCAAAAGAAGTGCAAAGCTTGGGTGCTGCAATGGCAAGTATGGAAAATATAAATAAGATAACCATGTCGGGCGTGATGGATGAATTTATATCTGAAGTGAGCAATCAAACATCTGTGGGTGTGGGCCAGGAAGATTATATTCGTGACATGATGGTAAATGCATTAGGCCAGGATAAAGCCAATAGCATGATTGATCGCATATTACTTGGCAGCGGCAATAAAGGTTTAGAGTCGTTAAAGTGGATGGATGCACGTTCGGTTGCTGAAGTGATTCGATTGGAGCATCCGCAAATTATTTCCATTGTTTTATCTTATCTCGAACCCGATCAATCAGCAGAAGTTTTAAAAATGTTACCCGAGCGTGCGCGCCCCGATATTTTAATGCGCGTTGCGGCACTGGAAGGTATTCCACCAAAAGCGTTGCAAGAGCTGGATATGATTATGGAGAAACAATTTTCTGGTAGTCAAAACGTAACCCAAAATACGATGGGCGGATTTAAAACTGCGGCGAATATTCTTAACTTTATGGAGGCTTCTATTGAAGGTGCAATAATGGATTCAATTGCGGAACACGATCAGGAAATGCAGGAAAGCATTTCAGAGTTAATGTTTGTATTTGATAATTTGAATGATGTTGATGACCGAGGGATTCAAGCCTTACTAAGAGAAGTTTCAACCGACAGTTTAACGCTTGCACTTAAAGGTGCAGATGAAGGATTAAAAGAAAAAATTCTGGCGAATATGTCGAAGCGTGCAGCAGAAATGTTGCGTGAAGATATGGAGGCACGCGGCCCTGTGCGGTTAAGTGAAGTTGAAGTTGCACAAAAAGATATTATCGCAACCGCACGACGTTTAGCTGAAGAAGGTGATATTGTGTTAGGCGGCAGTGGTGGCGAGGAAATGGTTTAACCATTTTAAAAAAATAATGTCAAAGCCAATAAATGTTTCAGAAAGTGAGATTAAGCATTACGTAGCACCTGAGCTAAGCGGCCGTATTGTTGGTTTAAAAAATGAAGCGGTGCGCCCACAAACCGTTGAAGAAATTGAGCGTTTACAAAAACAGGCTTACGATGAAGCAGCAAAAAAAGGTCATGCCGACGGTTTAAAACAAGGTTTAAAAGAAACAGAAAAATTAAAAACTATTTTTAACTTTTTACAACAACCGTTAAATGATTTAGATAAACAGGTTGAGCAACAGTTAACCGAGTTAGCGTTATTAATTGCAAAAATGTTGTTACAAAAAGAAAGTACGATAGATGCGCAACACATACAAAATCTGGTGCACGAATCTCTTGAATACTTACCCGTCAAATCGCGCGACATACAAGTGCGTTTAAATGCTAATGACATCGCTTTGTTTGAACAAGCCAATATAAATCTTAATGAACAAAGTTGGCAGTGTGTTACAGATAATAGTGTTACGTCCGGTGGTTGCATTATTGAATCGTCAACCTCGCATATTGATGCCAGTGTTGAAACGCGAGTGCAGCAATTAGTGGATCAACTTAATATGCATCAGGATGTTGAAAACAATGAACCCACAGAGTGATTATTTTCAACGCTGGATAAATGATCTCACAAAAAAACAAACGCATTTGCATGCACCCGAACCCATCGTTGAAGGTCGCTTAACACGCATGGTGGGGTTGACTTTAGAGGCCATTGGTTGCGAAGCGGCAGTGGGTACAAGTTGCAATATTATTGCGCCAGGTAACCATTGCATTGAAGCGGAAGTGGTGGGTTTTTCTGGCGATAAAACCTATTTAATGGCAATGGGTGAAAGTCGCGGATTAATTCCAAATGCAAAAGTTATTCCTGTTGGGCATTCAAGTTCTATTGAAATTTCAGATGCGTATTTAGGCCGAGTGATTGATGGCCGAGGTCGCCCACTTGACGGCAAAGGTCCGATAAAAACTAATCAAAATGATGCCGCCAATATGCCATTAGCGGGCAAACCCATTAACCCGTTAATGCGCGATCCCATTAAACAACCATTAGATGTTGGCGTGCGCGCGATTAATTCTTTGCTCACGGTGGGACGCGGGCAACGCATGGGATTGTTCGCCGGCACCGGCGTCGGCAAAAGTATTTTATTGGGAATGATGACAAAGTACACCGAAGCCGATGTGATTGTGGTGGGATTAATTGGTGAGCGGGGACGTGAAGTAAAAGAATTTGTGCAGGACATTTTAGGGGCAGAGGGAATTAAACGTGCGTGCGTGGTTGCCGCCCCTGCAGACTCGTCTCCGTTGGTGCGAATTCACGGCGCAATGTTAGCCACCAGTGTTGCAGAATATTTTCGCGACAAAGGAAAAAAAGTTTTATTGCTAATGGATTCGCTGTCGCGCTTTGCGCAGGCGCAACGTGAAATTGGTTTATCTATTTCAGAGCCACCGGCAACAAAAGGTTATCCGCCTTCGGTGTTTGCGCGCATTCCGCAACTAGTGGAACGTGCAGGAAATGGTCAGGCGGGGCAAGGTTCCATCACCGCATTTTATACGGTGTTAACTGAGGGAGATGATAACAACGACCCGATTGCCGATGCCGCGCGCGGAATTTTAGATGGGCACATTGTGTTGTCTCGCCAGCTTGCCGATATGGGGCAGTATCCGGCCATTGATTTAGAGTCTTCCATTAGTCGGGTTATGCCCATGGTTGTTACCGATAATCAGTTGCAGCAAAGTCAGCAAATTAAACAACTATACTCAGTGTATGAACAAAATCGTGATTTGATAAATGTGGGTGCCTATCAATCAGGAACCAATTCTGAAATTGATAAAGCCATTTTGATGCAGCCTAAAGTGCAGGCATTTATGCGCCAAAGTATGAACGAAGCATTTAATTTTACGCTGAGCCAACAACAGCTTAATCAATTAATTAGCAGCGCAAATGCAAATGAAACGGCTAATGTTTAAGTTTTTTTAAAAAGTTATCATTGGTGTCTCGTTAACTATTTTTAGAAGTGAGTGTTTAGCCTTATGCAAAGGCGTTTTCAAGGGTTTACTGTTTCAGTTAAACATGAAAATAAAACATTTACTTCGTCATACCTGCGAAGGCGATGTATGGACTCCACCAACCTAACTAAAGTAGGCTGGTGTCGACCAAAACTAAGGAGACCATACAATGAAAAAGTGTACAGTAATCGGTATTGATTTAGCAAAAAATGTTATTCAAATATGT
>UOFH01000104.1_pt1 | contig 13572 bp, 14 predicted proteins | sample 1988451 | NCBI WGS metagenome assembly UOFH01 (sample SAMEA4712194, study PRJEB27164) | hydrothermal vent metagenome | biome: marine basaltic hydrothermal vent biome; feature: marine hydrothermal vent; material: mineral | place: Pacific Ocean | collected 2011-06-14/2011-07-23 | depth 1689 m | reverse complement strand
AGACGGCTGTGATAAACCGAGTCGGCGAGCGCTTTCAGAAAAACTGCCGCTGTCGGCAACCGAAATGAAAACCTGCATTGAGCCCAGTAGTTGGTTGTTTTGCATAAATTAGTCGATTTATTTATTTTTTAGGTCGCTAGTAAAAACTATGCACTTTAGTGCAAGGCTTTAGCTGCTACACAGGTATGTTAAGCTGAAAGAATGAGAGAACAAAGAAGAGCGAGTCATACAGTAAGCATATTAATGGTTCACATTGTCTGGGTTACAAAATACAGATACCCCGTGTTAACTGGAGATATCCAAAAACGATGTAGAGAGCTGTTGTTACAGATATGCGATGCGGAAGATGTGCAGATTCTAAAGGGAGTTGTCAGTAAAGATCACATACATATGCATATTGAATATCCTTCAAAATTATCGATAAGCAACTTAGTGAAAAGGATGAAAGGGCGAAGTTCGAGGCGGTTACAGGAAGAGTTTCCAGAGCTAAAGAAGAAATATTGGGGAAAGCATTTTTGGGCAATAGGATACGGAGCGTGGTCGACAGGGAATGTGACTGATGAAGTTGTACAGGAATATCTTGAACATCATAGAGATGCTTCAAATATAGAAAAAGGCAATATGATATTGGAGTAAACCCCAAGAGGACTTTCAGTCCTCATTCGACAACCTATGGACTTTCAGTCCATAGTCGTTGAGTTCTCAGGTTTAAATTTTTTAACGAGATGTTTAAATTGTTTAAACTGTTTTTCATTTTGATGTGCTTCGTATCTTAATTTTGTGTACAAACGTGTAATGAGTTCAATTGAGCCTTTATGCTTGGGCAATAATTTAATGGCTCGGCTGGCATAATCGATAGGCCCTTCATGTGTTGCGCGCGCAATACCCTGTTTGGCTAAGGTGTTACAAAAAATATTATAAACACGTGAAATTGGTTCCACCTTTATTTTATGTTTTGGACGCATAATAAAGACAGATAGTAACAACATAAACGTGCTAAATGTAATAACCATATAAATAATAACGTCAGACATATTAATTTTTTTATTAAAAACACGTTCTAAAAAATCCCGCTGAAGTTTGTCGTCGTAGCCCACCACCCATTGATTCCACTGGTTATCAATGGCGTCCCAATAAAATAGCGCGTCTTTAATCAATCCACTATTAATTTTCATGTGAAACGGACGTAACTCTGTAGGGTCGAGAGCAGCTTGAAGATTTTGCTCAACACGTTGCGGAGCAATCGAGGCAGTTGGGTCTATACGCACCCAGCCTTTATTTTTAAGCCAGACTTCCGACCAGGCATGAGCATCGCTATTGCGAACCGTCATTACCTGATTTAACGGGTTAACTGTGCCACCCTGAAATCCCATTACAACACGAGCAGGGATGCCGGCAGCGCGCATCAACAAAGTAAAACTACTTGCATAGTGTTCACAAAAACCCCGTTTTGTTTCAAATAAAAATTGATCGACTGAATCAAAACCCGGAGTTAATGGTGGGCGCAATGTATAGTGAAAATTCTGTTGATTAAAAAGTTGTAATACATGGCTAATAACTTCTTCAGGGCGGTTATAACGTTGAGATAATTTTTGTCCCATGTTAACGGTAATGGGGTTTGTGTTGTAAGGAATATTAAGACCCGCAGACTTTTCCCATGGCGTAATGTTCGTTTGAATTTTATAATTTAAAATAGATGAAACAGAATATTGAAATAAACTACTAATTTTTTGTTGAGAACGCAAATTGTAATTATTTGTGTAATGTATTTTTGGAGGAGCCATATATGGAACATCCAGCGCATAAAGCCATGTTCTGTTATGTGGCTCTAAGGTTACAGTGTAGTTAGTACGTTCCTCAGATAAAGATGAAATAGTTGCTATTGGTGAAAGATTTTCATTTCCCTGCTCCCAAGTTTGACCATCGAAATACCATAAAACTAATGCGCGCCAGTAAAGTTTATTTTGTGGTGGTATTTTGCCATTAAACTTTGCACGAAAGGCTACCGCATTTGATTGAATAAGATTTGAAATATTGCCTGGTGACATCTGATCGCTTAAGCCACTTAATGCGGATTGTTTTTCATTGGGTAGTTGCCACAAAGGCCCAGGTATTCGGGGGAATAATACAAACATAATTAACATAAGTGGCAAAGATAGCAGTAACATTTTGCTGGCAAATTTAAACTTGTATTTAAATGTCAGGGGTGCGGCGTTCTGGCTAATGGTGAGCATACTAATAATTAAAACAATCACAGCTAATAACATAAATATAACGGTGGGTATGCTTTGTGAAAATAGAAAATTAGTAACAATAATAAAAAAGCTTAAAGAAATTAATATCATGTAATCACGGCGAGATTTACTCTCGTGTAATTTAATGGTAAGTAACAGGGCGAGTAAAATGGATCCAGCAGTTTTTCCAAAGAGCGTGCCAAAAGAAAAATAAATTCCAAAAACTGCAGGTAGAGTAATAAAAGCCAAAAGCCATTTAGGTGGTAATAAACGCGGATGAAAAATACAAACAAATCGCCACGAAAATAAAAATATAATTAATATAATTGCCCAGCCAGGAAACCGAGTCAGGTGAGGTGATACAACTAAAGCAAGTGACAACACAACCCAAAAAACAGGTAAGTGATTTAGCTTTGTTAATGTATTTATAATTAATTGCATTATTCAAAATGACCAAATAAAGCAAGTTCTTTTAAGCAGCGTTGTTTATGCTGTAAACCCGAAGAGGGAGAAATAACAGAGCCAGGAATATTAATGCCATAAATAATGTTTTTCTCGCTGGCATCTAAAATCATTCGACATAAAATAGACAGGCGGTGTTCGATGTCTAAAGTTTCATTGGTGTGCGACCACATAATCCAAATTTTTTCTGCCGACTCACTGTTAAATAATTTAGTTTGTAAAGTTCCCGTTTTCGCAATGGCTTTCCAGGCAAGGTGATTAGGTAAGTCACCTTCATTATATTGGCGAATGCCGGCAAAATCATCCACACCCTGTTTGTCACTGATTGACGTTCCATGTTGTGTGTCAGCAGAAAAATTTAATGGATAGTGATGTGGATCGGGGGCGGGGTAAACCAGACAACGGCTATCCAGTGTTAACCAGCTCCAGGCATGAAATAAACCCAGTGGATATTCTGTAAATAATTTAATACGCCCAGGTGAAGTGTAACCGCGTTGGCTTGAAGTTAATTGCAGTTTACAGTCTACACTGGTTTCGTTAATAAAGTGCGTGGTAACGGTTTGCCCTGTCTCTGATTGTAATTTCAAATTAGGGTGTGTCGAAATTTCAGAAGAAGAAATATGAATGGGAAATAAAATAGTTTGTCCACAAAAAACCGGTTCGGCTCGGCCCACTTTTAACTGGAGTCGATTAATGTTTTGGTGGGTATAAATCATGCCAACAAAACCTAGCGACCCGAGTAAGAAAGCCAGCATAAATCCCAAACTATTTTCGTAATTTATAGAACCAAATAAAATAAGCAGCGAAGAAATAAAATAAGCGATTCCGTGTCGTGTGGGTAAAATATATAAACTGCGGCGATCAATTATAATTTTCTGGTTTGTCGATGGTTGGCGTTTGTCCGCCCAGCGTAGTATTGAACGTTCAAAAAAACGCGGAATGAGAGGGAGGTTAGATGACATCAAACGGGAACCTGTTTAATTAATAACTGCATTAATTCATCTATATTTTTATCCTGATGTTCGGGGTGTATTTGTAAACGGTGAGCGGCCACACTGGGTAAAACCTGTTGCACATCTTCGGGTAAAACATGATCTCTACCCTGTAAAAAAGCCCATGCACGCGCACAACGTTGCAAGGCCAAAGCGGCGCGAGGTGACAGCCCGCTAATAAACCAGGGCGATAATCGGCTACTGCGAACCAGCGATAATACATAATCTAAAATGGCTTGAGACATGTGGATTTGTTTTACGTAATCTTGAAGTACGATTAATTGCTCAGGTGTAATAACGGTTTTTAATTGTTGAATCATATCGTGTCGATTATTGCCTTTTAATAATTCCATTTCCGCTTTTTGGTCGGGATAACCAATATTGATGCGCATTAAAAAGCGATCTAATTGTGATTCGGGTAACGGAAAAGTGCCGACCTGTTCTAATGGGTTTTGTGTGGCAATGACAAAAAATGGGTTTGGCAAAACACGTGTTTTACCATCTTGAGTCACTTGTTTTTCTTCCATGGCTTCGAGTAAAGCGCTTTGGGTTTTAGGGGTAGAGCGATTAATTTCATCGGCAAGTAAAACCTGAGTGAACACGGGGCCACGATGAAATTTAAAAGACTGGTTTTGGGTGTCGAAAATAGACACACCTAAAACGTCGGACGGTAATAAATCACTGGTGAATTGAATGCGTTGAAAATCAAGCCCAAATACTTTTGCTAAAGTTAGGGACAAAGTTGTTTTTCCAACGCCAGGTAAATCTTCAATTAATAAATGTCCGCCAGCCAGAAAACAACTTAATGCCTGTTGAATTTGCTCATGTTTGCCTAAAATAATGGAGGAAATAGCATCTGCAGTTAGTTTGAGTAGCTGTTGATTTTTTTGTGGCATAAATGTTCTCAAAATAATAATTATATGGTGGTACTGAATATGTGCTCGATTTTACTTTTTCTAAAATAGTATAGGGGAGTTAGCCTGTATTTAGAGTCGCATTGTAAATAAGAGGCTTCTAATATTGAAGTGAAAATATAATCGATACAAACAGCACGTAGTAAAAAAGCTGACTATACTCCATTCAGTTTAAAAATAAAAATTACGTAATAAAATTCTGTGCCAGTTCATAAAAAAAACAAACTAAAAGTGCTGGGCATACCCGATGTGCCGCCTATTGCCCGTGAGTTCTTAAAATTAAATGAAAATAAAAAAGATTTAGAATCAGCTGTTAATGAGTTGATTATAAAATATCCTCAGTTTTTTCAAAGATTATTAAAGATAATAAATTCAGATCATATTAATTTAACGACGAAAGTAAATGGCTTATATCAGGCAATAAGTTTGTCGGGTTTTGGGCGTATATCTCAGTTGGTTATAGTACAAATAATTTACCGAACGTTTAATCAATATAAAATTCAAGCATTAGATATGCAGGAATTTTGGCAAGATACATTGCGTCGTGCGGTTAGTGCAAAAATGATTGGCGAGTTAATCGGTCTTGATGCAGATGAGTGTTTCACTGCTGGTTTTATTCAGGATATGGGTTTCATATTATTGTTTTTAAAGCAGCCAGAAAAAGGATCGCTTTGGAATGAATTTAGAAAACGTGATCCGGACGCTAGATTAAGCATGGAACATAATGTTTTTAATTTACAGCATAATGAAGAATTGGGAAAACTCATGCAGATGTGGAATATATTTCCCCAATTAAAAAATCCGGTTGTGCAACATCATAACAGTGAAAATGTAAATTTTAATGAACTCGACAAACAACTTTGTAAAGTAGTTTATTGTGCAGACTGGATGGCATCAGTTTACACGGCAAGTGACAAAAGCCATGTTATTAATAGATGCAGAAAAATTTTATTTGATGATTTTCAAATGGAACCGTATAGAACGGAAGCATTGTTGGAAGCGATTCCTGATGAAGTTGACTTAACTGCGCGTATATTAGAAATAGAAATAAAAGAACACATTGCTTTTTCTCAAATTCTATTTGAAGCCAATATACGTTTAAACGAAGATAACGTAAATTTTCAAGAGTTAACGCTGCGACTTGAGCAGGCATTAGATGAGCGCGATAAATTAGCAAAAGAATTAAATAGAGATCTTAATTTAGCAAGAGAAATACAGCAAAGTTTATTGCCTGAAAACAGGGGAGATTTTTTTCCTGTAAATGGAATAAATATATCAGCAAAAATATTATCGGGTGATTTTTATGATTTTTTTGAATTAGACGATGGCAGTATTTATTTTAATTTAGGTGATGTATCAGGGAAAGGTGTGAACGCAGCATTATTAATGGCCAAAACAATTAGTCTTTTTCGGTGCTTAGGAAAACGCATAAGCGAACCAGGGTTGCTCATGCACGAAATAAATAATGAGTTATGTGAAACATCAATACACGGTATGTTTGTGACTATGGTTTCGGGTTTGTATTTTCCTGAAAAAGATGAAATACACTTAGTGAATGCAGGCAACCCTCCTGCATTGTTATTTTTAGAAAGTGGTATTTGTCAGGAGTTTGAAGCAAGCGCACCGCCTTTGGGTGTTATGCCAAATACCATCTATACTGAATATATTATAAAGCTTAAAGGTGGAAGTTTGTATGTCTATTCTGATGGTGTTACGGAAGGTTTTGTCGATGAAAACTCAACATTAGAATTAAGTGGTTTATTTAAAATGATTGCTAATTTAGATAGCGCAATGCCTGCCAGTAAACGTTTAAATGTAATGGTTGAAAAATTTACTAATACGACAAAACCGCTGCGTGATGACTTAACGTTACTGTTATTAGAAAATAAAAAACATCATGCTTAGAATAGAGCGCATTCACTTATTATCTCGTGCGGATATGTTAAAACCATTGAGAAAGTTTATGCGTCAGCTGGCAAAAAAACAAGGATGCAGCGAAGAAAATATAGAGTGCCTTGTTATGGCAATTAATGAAGCTTGTATGAATGTGATTCAGCACGCATACAATAATAAAAATAATGAAGAAATAATTGTAGAGTTTTACAAACAAAAAAACGAACTCATAATAAAAGTAATAGACTTTGCAAACTGCGTAGACATCAGCCAAATTAAATCTAGAGACTTGAAAGAAATAAGGCCAGGAGGTTTAGGTGTGCATATTATTAACGAAGTGATGGATAGTGTTGAATATAAACATGGATTAAATGAAAAGGGAAATGTGCTTGAAATGCGCAAGCAATTAAATAAATGTGTTAGTGATAGTTGAAGGTCGAGTATGGAATATACAATTAAAAAACACTTAGATTATTCTGTTATCAGCTTAGCGGGTGATATCGATTTAAATGAATCGCCTAATGTTAGACACCAAATTTTAGAAAGTCTAAAGATAAATTTAAATTTATTAATTGACCTATCTAAAGTTGATTACATAGATAGTTCGGGAGTGGCGAGTTTAGTTGAGGGTTTGCAAACGGCTCGGTCACAAAAGTTAAATTTTGCTTTGGTTGGTGTTAGTGAGTCTGCAATACAGGTTTTGCAACTTGCACGGCTCGATACGGTGTTTACAATTTATGATTCAATTAATGATGTTGATATCAATGAATAACAAAACATTAAAATATGTAGGTGCGAATTTATTCGCACAAATAACACGTTACATTTGTTGGAATGAATTCGAAACTACAATATTTGAATATTTATTTTTTGGTAATGAATTTTGATGAAGCAACAAATTGAAAGAATAGGCTTTGTAATTATAAGTGCAGTTGAAGAGCTGGGCTATGCAATCATGTTATTTGTTGAGTCGCTTTACTGGTTAGTGTTGGGGCGCATAAATAAACAAGCTGTTGCCTTGCCGTTGATTTTCTCACAAACCGTTCAAATTGGTGTAACGGCGACAGCTATTGTTGTTGTGCTATGTTTTTCTGTGGGCATGATGTTGGCAATACAGGGTTTGGAAACGCTCAAGCCGTATGGCGCACAAGCACAAGTTGTAACAGGAATTGCACTTTCTGTTACGCGCGAGTTTGCTGCATTAATTACAGGGATTATAGTGGCGGGGCGTTCGGGGTCTGCAATTGCTGCGCGCATCGGCACAATGAAAGAGTCACAGGAAATAGATGCTTTGCAGGTGATTGGAGTTAATCCCGTGCGCTACCTTGCCGCACCTGCATTACTGGCGATGCTTATTGCGATGCCGGTGTTAACTATCGTAGGGGATTTCATGGGAATGCTCGGCGGCGCTGTTTACACCCGATATGAATTAGGTATGCCGATAACCGTTTACATGAATCGTAGTTTTGAAATTATTCAAATTTTTGATTTAATGCAGGGGATTTTTAAAAGTATTGTTTTTGCAATTTTAATTGTAATTATTAGTGTTTTGAATGGTTTTCAAGTAAAGGGCGGAGCGGAGGGCGTTGGACTTGCGACAACCCGCTCTGTGGTTATGTCGATTAGTGCGATTGTTATTTCAGATATGGTTTTTACTTTTTTTCTAATGCGAATATAGTAATGAAAAAAAGTAATCAAGATAATGAAAAGATAATTAGTGTCAAAAATCTGGTGACTTATTATGGGGATAAAAGAATATTAAATGGCGTTAATCTTGATGTTTATAAAGGTGAGATAATGGTCATTATGGGTGGCAGTGGCTCGGGCAAGAGTACGCTGTTACGCTACATGTTAGGTTTAAATAAACCGGCATCTGGGAGGATTGAATTGTTGGGAAAAGATATTACTAAAATGACTGATAATCAATTGCATGAAATGAAGAAAAAAATTGGTGTGTCATTTCAGGGCGGTGCATTATTTGGTTCGATGACGGTGTCTGAAAATATACAACTGCCATTAACCGAACATGCAAATCTAGATATTAATACAATGAAAATCATGAGCCAAATGAAGCTGGAAGTTGTAAATTTAGCCGGCTTTGAAAATTTAATGCCAGCTCAATTATCGGGCGGCATGATTAAACGTGCTGCACTTGCTAGAGCGATTATTTTAGATCCTGCATTATTGTTTTTTGATGAGCCATCTGCCGGTTTAGATCCCGTGGTATCGGCGGAACTTGATGAATTGATTCTACGCTTAAGAGATGCAATGAATATGAGTATAGTGGTTGTTACGCATGAATTAGAAAGTGCGTTTAAAATTGCAGATAGAATTACCGTTTTAGATAGAGGCGATATATTAATGTGTGGCACGATAGATGAAGTTCGTAACAGTGACAATCAACGAATACATAATTTGCTACACAGAAAACCGAGACGAGATAAAGTTAATGTAGATGAGTATTTGCAGCGATTAACGGGGAAAAATTTAGATTCTTTAGATGATCGCGTTAATAAACCTGATTCAAATAAATTAGGCTGATTGTTAATAATATGAAAAAAGAAAATATAAATTATTTTAAAGTTGGCGTTTTTGTTCTCGTCGGAATGTTTTTTTTGTTGGTTATGCTTTATAAAATTACAGATGGCCAATCTAATACCGATGAATACTATGCAGAGTTTGAAAATGTTACCGGCATAAAAGATGGAATAATCGTGACTTATAGTGGCTATGCAATAGGTTCTGTAGATGGCGTTGAACCTGTGTTTAAAGCGGGGAAAACTGTGTATAAACTGACTTTGTTAGTTAAGTCGGATTGGAAAATCCCTCAAGACAGCACAGCAAAAATAGTTATGCCCGCAATTATCTCAGATAAGCAAATTGAAATCACACAAGGATTATCACAAAACTATTTATCGCCAGGGGATTCGTTAAAAAGTGCCGAAGCGGTAGACATAATGGAATTAGTCGATTCGATAGCATCTCAATTAAATGAATTTATTCCAAAGTCAACAAAAAACGTAGATGTGTTGTTGGCTAGTTTGAATTATTCAGCAGATAAAATATCACGCATTTTAAGTGATAAAAATGTACAACATTTAAATAATTTATTTATACATGCCGATGCATCGGGAAAAAGTTTAGCAAAACTCACCGATGGCTTTACACAAATTAATAAACAACTAGACAGTATTTTAACAAGAACCGATTTGATTTTGAATGACAACAGTGAAGATATTCGTTACACCGTAATTGAACTTAAAAAATCTATCGATATTATTTCAGGGCGCATTGAATCGGTTATGTATAATTTAGATGCAACCAGTCAAAACATGAATGAGTTTAGCCGTGAGCTGCGAAATAACCCAGGCGTTATTTTGGGTAGTCAACCACCTGCAGATACGCATACAAATAAATAAGGAAAATTAATGTTTCGATTTTATTTATTATTAATTTTTATATTGAGTGCAGCCAGTTGTAGTTTAGGGGGCGACCCTGCGCCGCAAGATCATTTTTTCAGATTACCTGAAATTGTTCTCGATGTGAGTGAGCAATCGCAAAAAGAAATATTTGAAAATGTGGTTATTAAACCGGTAAAGGCGTCGGGTTTATATCATGAGCGGGCAATTTTATTTATAGAAGCTGATAAACCACTAGAGCTGCAGCGTTATCACTATAGCTTTTGGGCGTCAACGCCAGCCGAATTAATTCATCAGGCTCTGATTCAGGGGCTGCAGTCAAGTGGACTGGCTAAGCTGGTTTCTAGAAATATTTTTGAAACGCGACCCGACTATATTATAGATACACGTATTGTGCATTTTGAGAGGTTGATAGACGGCAATAGTGCGAGCATTCATATCGCGTTAGATGTATCTTTGCGCAGTGGAGATGTGGCAGGGCAGGCATGGAATAAGCGTTATGTTGTTAAGAAAAAATTAGCATCGATGGATATGCACACATCAGCAGAAGCTTTTGGTGATGGCCTAAAAGAGATATCAACACGTTTAAAAAATGATTTATAGAGATAGATATAAAAGATAACTATTATTTATAAACAAGAAAAAGACAACGCAAAACGCGCTAATAACCGCTAAATGCGTTGTCTTTTTCTTTTTTACCCAGCATACCTATCTATATGGAATTAAAACGAAGGTGCTCTTTCTTTTAAGCTTGCTAGTAGGTGCGAATTTATTCGCATATAGTTCATGCAATAATACCTGTGCGCATTACATATTCAGCGGTCAAGTTCATTTATGCTGCTTTCTTAGTCATTCAGTAAATATGTGAATTTATAATTAAAGTTATTCTGTCGCCGACCGCTACAGTTATAGTAAGCATCAGCGCAGGGTATTTATAATGTATATGTCGCATCATCAGGTTGTCGAGCAGCAGGGTGTATATCATCAATTTAACGGTGTGGTTTTTAGTGATATCAGCTTTGGGTTTATGCCCGCATTTAAAAATTTAAATGACCAACAAATTCATTTATCGCGTGATCAAAATGGTGATTTATCCGTGATGCACCTGTTTGATGGCTTGCCTGATTTATGGATAAAAGAAAAAGACGCACAGGGAAAGGCTCTGGCGTTAAAGTCGGAGATTATTGCAGGGTTTATGCGCAATGCGCAATTTTATACACTGAGTGAAATTATAAATAATATTAAAGATAGCTAAGCTTCAAGTGAGTTATTTAAAATGTTAAGTCTTTTGTGATGCTATCAACCCAGTTTTTCAAATCAGATAATATGGTTTTCTGAGCTGCATTTAATTCGTCATCATTTTCTTTTTCAGATAGCAAAGTATTAAATTTTTCCAAATTAAACGCTTTAATACTATCAGTATTATTAAATTTATTTTTTCTATATTCATCCCATTTGTTTTTTTCATCAGCGCTTAAACTGTTAGGGTAATTGCGTGCGCGATATCTAAATAACATTTCGGGCAAGCGCTTATCTTTAAAATTAAAGCTTGCCGTGGCTAATTCTGTTGCGCTTAACTGACGTAAATCATTCATGCGTTTTTTATCGTCGGGGCCAAAAAAACCACCGCCGTATAAGTTTTTATCTGGGTCGGTTTCTTCTGCAAAAGTATTGTGACTAAATATTTGCGTAAGTTTCTTATTTAAATCGGGTATGGATTTGAGTATGTTTAAATGATTTTCGTATAATGCTTTATTGATTTCTATGCGCGCTGCGGAGGCTTCATCAAGTGTATTGAGCGGAGCAACAACCGGACACTTATTTATATGAATGGTTTTTAAGGGAACCCGTTCAACGCCTTCGGGTAATTGATCTCGCGGTGTATAAAGTCGCTCAATAATTTCCTCTGCAGAAAGGTTTTTTAAACTTTCAGGTGAGTAACGCAAGTCGAAAACAATCACACCATTTTTATTGATAGGATGCTGTGCCAAAGGGTACGCGACCGTGGTGTTGCAAATGGTGCTGGGGTACATGCCGGAAGTGTGCAATATGGGTTCGGGCTTGTATAAATTAATAACTTTAGATACTTTCTGTTTGGTTTTATTTTCCAAAACATAATTAAATAATTTGGGTTGTTTGTCTTTAATGAGTTTTGCAACCGCAATCGTCGCATACACATCTGATAATGCATCGTGAGCTGCTTCGTGGCTGATGCCATTGGCTTTTGTAATGAGTTCCAGTCGGTTACTGGCAATGCCATTTTCATCAACCGGCCATTCAATACCTTCGGGGCGTAACGCGCGGGTGACTCGAACTAAATCAATAATATCCCAACGAGAACAGCCATTTTGCCATTCGCGGGCGTAGGGGTCGAAAAAATTTCGGTATAAACTGTAACGGGTAAATTCGTCGTCAAAGCGAAGACTGTTAAAACCAACAACACAAGTGTTGGGTGTTGCAAATTCTTTTTCGATTAAGGCAATAAATTCAGCTTCAATTAAACCATTAGCTAGGGTTTTCTGTGGCGTAATGCCCGTAATTAAACAGGCTTCGGGATTCGGTAAAATATCGTCAGTTGCTTTGCACAAAATATCAATGGGTTCATCAATGATATTGAAGTTTAAATCGGTGCGTATGCCAGCAAATTGTGCAATTTTATCGGCTCGCGGATCAATGCCGAAGGTTTCGTAGTCGTACCAGTAAAAACTTGGAGTGTTCATAATAAGTGTTTTGATTTGTGAAGTGCTGCCAGTTTGAATTGATCTATTTAATGTGTCAAATATTATTCAGGTTTTAATTATTCGTACTTCGTGTAAAAGTCTCTTTTGAAGTTGTGTTGTAGCTAAAATAATTGTATGTTTTTATTAACTAGTGATATTGCGATAAATATCCACAACTTTAAGCGGCAATTGCTTCACATCATCAATCACCACATAACTGGCTTTGCCGTACATGGTTTTTAAATAGTCGCGGCCTTCTTTATCAATCGTAATGCAAAACGGATGCACACCCTGTTGACGAGATTCGAGCAATGCCATGCGCGTATCTTCTATGCCGTACTCGCCACGGTAACCATCGTAATCTTCAGGCTTGCCATCAGATAAGGTGATTAATATTTTTGTTTTTGCTTCGACACTTTCAAACATTTGATTGAAGTGGCGAATAAATACGCCGAGGCGAGTGTAATCGTGTGGTTTAATATTGGCGATGCGGCCTTTGGTTTTTTCATCATAAGCATCGTCAAATGTTTTGACTGGATATATTTCGCAACGCTTTCGTGTGTTGCCGGTGAAGCCATAAATGGCGTAACGGTCGCCCAGTGTTTCTAATGCTTCGCTTAATAATACTAACGATTCACGTTCGGCATCGTTAATCCAGCCTTTGGTTGAGCCGCTCATGTCAACCATAAAAATAACCGCAATATTGCGTTCTTCTTTGTGCATTTTTGTAAAAATGTTTTCTGACATTTCCAGGCCGCTGGCCATGTCGCCCCAGGCTTCAACTAATGCATCAATATCTATGTCATCGCCATAGGGTTGTTTTTTTAATGTCTTATCTTCACCGCGTAATATTTCAAAAGTGCGGCGTAAATTTTTTATTAAACCAGAATATTTTTTTACGGTGTCAGTAACAAATTGTGTGCCACTGGAATTGAGTT
>UOFH01000066.1_pt1 | contig 13688 bp, 11 predicted proteins | sample 1988451 | NCBI WGS metagenome assembly UOFH01 (sample SAMEA4712194, study PRJEB27164) | hydrothermal vent metagenome | biome: marine basaltic hydrothermal vent biome; feature: marine hydrothermal vent; material: mineral | place: Pacific Ocean | collected 2011-06-14/2011-07-23 | depth 1689 m | reverse complement strand
GGTGAGGGCAGCAACAGTTTATCGCTTCAATCAATTAATTCGAATATCAATACGGCGTAGCCCTTACAGGATTCTTCCGGATGATAAAAGTATTCGAAGCAATGATTAAAATAAACATGATATATAAACTTATTACGTTATTTTAAATTTCCTTAATGGGGCAGCAATGAAATAATGTATGTTAAAACATTATTCAACCAGTTTGCTGATAAGCGCGTGTAATTCGTTAGCTAATACAGGTTTGTGAATAATTGGGTGATGACTGTTTTTAGCTTCCAGTAATTTTTCGATTGATGTATCGCCTGTAATTAAAGCGGCCGGAATATTTGCGTTGTGTTTTTTTCTAAGTTCTGCAATAGCGATTATGCCGCTTGTGTTTTCAGATAAATTAAAATCTGAAAGTATTGCATCAATATTTTTTTTATTTTGATTAGCATGTTTAAGTGCATCGTGTAAATTTTTAAATGCAAGAGGCTTGCAGCCCCAACTTTTTAACAGTCCAGCCATTGCTGTTCGCACATCAGTATCATCATCAATAATAAGTATGCGTTTGCCACTAATGTTTTTTGTGTTAGTTATTGAGGATGGCTGGTGTTTTATTTTGGGGAAGTTGTTTGATAATGGCACGTCAATAGAAACAGAAGTGCCTTTATTTTGAATCGATATTAAATTAATGTCATGGCCTAAAAGATCTGCTGTGCGCTGTACAATTGATAAGCCTAAGCCCAAACCTTTTTCTCGATCTCTTTCGGGGTTGCCCAATTGCAAAAAGGGAATAAAAATATCATTCAGTTTATCATTTGCAATGCCAATGCCTGTGTCTATAACATGAATGCTTACAGAATCAGTGTGTCGACGGCAGCCAACAAGTACTTTCCCTTTGTGGGTATAACGAATGGCATTCGCCATTAAATTACGCAGGATTCGTTCGAGAAGAATGGGATCAGTGTAAATAAATAAACTGCAATTCTGTATGCGTAATGTAATGTTTTTTTCATCAGCTAAAGATTTGAATTCCGCTTGCAAATTTATAAAAACAGTTGAAATAGAAAAAGTGTTTTTAGTGGCAGTGATGGTTCCTGCATCCAGTTTCGATATATCTAAAATCGCATTCAGCAATTTTCTCATGGCATAAATAGAGCTTTCCAAGCCGCCTAAAATTCGTCGTCCTGTTTTATTATCAACATACTGATCTAACTCGGCCAAAAATAAACTTTGAGCGTGCAAAGGCTGACGCAAGTCATGGCTGGCGGCCGCAAGAAATTGAGATTTGGCTAAAATTGCATTTTTGGCTTCGCTGTTCTTTATGGCGAGATTTCTGGCTAATTCTGCATTATGAAAACGTAAAGATATCGCCTCTAAGAATATTTTATGATTACCATGATAAAAATACATTAAGGATAGCATCCATAAAAAAGTGGCGGCAGATATGCCGTGATAAAAAGAATTATTGTCAGTTGCGAGTTGAATAATAAGTGGCGTTAATAACGGAAGTATCATGCTATAAAAAGCCGGTTTGTATGCCACGAGCAAAGAAACGATTCCCGCGCTCAACGCCCACAGCCAGACGACAATAAACAATTTATATTCTATGGAGGCATTATAAAAAATAACGCCAATACTCCCCCAAACCATACCGGTAAAAAATGTGAAAGCACAAAAAAGAACGCCCCAGTTAAAAATTTTCCAAGTCTGCTGAGGCGCGTTTGTTTTTTTATTTTTAATGTAATGTCGATAAAGTAATGCAGCAGCAATACAATTTATAAAAACCAGTCCGAGCCAAATTATTAAGAGGTTGCGAGGCTGCTCATCTTTCAGTATATAAATTAGTATTGCTGCGCCCGCAACGGCACTAACGATTGTGGGTAACTGTTTGTAAACGGCTCTTAGCTGTTCGGTAGTGATCTGTTGTTGCAATGATTTCATTACGTGCTTATGTTGTGAGTGTTTTATGACATATCATAGCACTGCTGCTGCACGCCAACTAACGGCGTCGCGCAAAGCCAAGCAAACTTAAAATGCCTGCACCAAATAACCAGATAGCAGCAGGCACGGGAACCGTTGTTATAGAAACGACCTGCATATCTACAATATCAAACGCGCCGCTACGGCCAGCAAAAAAGGTTGCCAAATAACGTGTCATTGGATGCGGGTATTGCACCGCCCGTAATAGTGTCGCCAACGGATACACCTTGCTCAATGGCATTTAATAAACCACCAAGGTTTCCAACATTATTAAGCGGTATATTCTCTACAGTGAATAAGCCATTCCAGTTTGCTATTGTGTTGCCTAAAATTAATGACCCAGGTTGCCAAACCCGTCACCAATGGCAACGGCATTTACTGTATCAACACTCATTATGCCGCCTAAAAAAGTGAAAGGGTCAAGATTGTCAGTGCCCACTAAAGCAACATCATCCCAGGTCGCAATTCCGGTAACAGGTGTGCGCCAGCCTTGCATAGGCGAATCAGCTGGTTCGCTGAAATTTTGAATTGGGTTGCCTGATGAATCATACATGGTGAACCAGCCATTAAAAGATACTTCGTAAATGGCTGAAAACGACTGCCCCGAAAAGCTAGATAAAATAAGTGAAATAAAAATTAAAGTTGTTTTTTCATTGTATTTCTCCATTTGTTATTGTGTAAATTGTTTTTTCAAATAGATTTTAACAAATGAAATAAATGTACTGTATCCAGCAAATGACGTAGTTTAGTTACGTCATTTGTTATAGATTGAATTAGTTAATATTATGATGGTGGGTGGCGCACTTGTGACTAAAATCCGCGTGATGTTTTAACCGACGGTAAAAAATATGCCGAAAACAAAAATTAAAGCACAAAATCAAGCGGCGGACGTTCTTTAATTTTAGGTAAGTTATGTTGGTTTGCAGGGCGTTTAATGTCTAATAACCTTTTTTCAACTTGAGATATTGGCATATTATCACTGGCATCTTCCCCATAATGTGCATCGAGGATGTAGCCGTGTTCGTCAATAATAAAATCGGCCGGTATGCGGCTGATGCTGCCGTCGGGTTTTCCGAAATGATATTCAGAACTAAACATAAATTTAATTAACACAGGCAGTTTTCTAAACATGCTTTTCATTACGCCTTTCATGGATTTTTCAACTGCGTATTGCGTATAAATTAATGCATTGGGGTCGGCTACGATTGGCGATTGTTTTTCGCGATTGGTCATGTATTCGCGAATATAATCTGCATCGGACTCAAAAATAGAAATTATTTTTAAGCCGCGTTTTTCATAGTTCTTAATGTTTTGTGACATAAGTGAAAAGTGAATGCTGCAAAAAGGGCAGGCAACAAAACGGTAAAAGGTAATTAAAACTCTGCTGCCTTTGTAATCGTTGAGTCGAATTGTATTGCCATTTACGTCAATGGCTGCGAAATCAGGCGCGATATCGCCAGGTTGAAGCTTATTCATTATGTACTCTCTGGTGCATTTAGTGTGTGAATATTAAGTATGAATACGATAATGAAAGCGCCTTTGATTTTAAAGCAATAGATTTTATGGGTAATTAAATTTGTGATTTAGTTCAAAAATGAATAAAATAGAGTGGACTTGTTTAGTGTTATTGTGATGCGTCTTTTAAAGATGGTTTTGTCGCGTAATATGACTATCCTTAATTAATACTCCTTTTAGCTATAGAAGATCTTATGAAAAAAACCTTTGAGTTAACGCACGAAAAAATAAAACCCGAACGACGAGTCGAAGCCGTTAAACATGAAATTAGAAAATACATAAAAAGAGAGCGCGGTAAACAATTATCCAGCGATGTCGATTTTTGTGATTTTGACTGTCGATTTGGTGCAACATTTGAAAGCAGTGAAGTTATTCATTTATCTGAAATAGATAAATCAATTGATTGGGCGGTATCCGAACAATTGCCGTCTTTTTATCTGGAAATTGTGGCCAAGCCGGGAATTCGAAAAAAACATTCAGAATGAAATTATTGTTTTAGGAAAAATGGCAATGACTATTGAAGTGTGAAGCATTTTTCGGTGTTTACATTAAAGAATGCTGCACGAAGGCATGGTGATTGCGGTTGAGCCTTTTCTTGCGATTCGCAGTCAGGAGGTTACGGAAACCGAAGATAGCTGAACCTTGTCTGGCGAAGCGGGCAATCTCTCGGTGCAGTTTGAACACACAATGGTGATCACCAAAGGTAAGCCCATTTTGCTTGCGCTTGCATAAAATCAATAGTTTCGTTGATTTCAAAACGCGCTGTAGCGCCTTTCTGACAGGCTCAACCTGCATCACAAAATAAATAATATTGACTATACTCCTGTTCTATATGTGGTTTGGGATGTGGTTTTAGGGTAAGCCCTTAATCACTTAAACAAATGAAACAGTTTTTAACGAACGGGAAATAGAATGAATGTTTTAAAACGGTTATCGCTTAAGCACCGTTTATGGGGTGGGTTAACGGCAACATTGGGGCTAATGGCGATTGTGGCTTTTGCTGCAATTTTTCGTTTTATCTCTGTTGAAAACCAGGCCAATACCATCACTCAGCAATCGCAGCCTGCGATGATTGCCGCGCTTGAGCTGAAAAGTAATATCAATGCAACCAGTAAATTGCTGGGATATTACATGGCAAATAAATCGAAAGAAAATGAAAAAATATTTAAAGACAGCATTGCCGTTGTTGATCAACAGTTAAGCGAATTCAAAACCATTACCGATGAAATAAATAATGAAGACTTAAGTTTAAAGGCAAATAATTTACAAACCTTATTTAAAAAATATTCTGAATTTTTACATCGGTTAGATTTTTTAATAAAAAATCCTGTTGAAAATATGCCAGGGGTAAAAGTCGCAAATCAAAGTTTGTTTCCTGTTTATAAAGAAGTGCAAAAAACATTTACCACTATTTTAGATGCAGAAAAAAATAAACTCGAAAAGAATCAGCCATTAATGGGGTATCTTGTTGATGCCAGACAAAACTGGATGATGATTTCTTCAGCATTAAGTTCATTTTTCGCCACACAAAATCCAGTATATAAAAAAGAGCTGAAGCTCAATATAAAACAATACAAAAAAGCAATGAAAAATTTGCAAGCGTACAGTTACGCATTAAATGAAAAACAGAGTAAAGATTTAAGTGGAATTAATAATCGTTGGGGACCTTATTTTGGCGCATTGAAAATGGTTTTTGGGTTTCAAAAACAAGGGAATTGGCGACTCGACACAGTGTTAATAAAAACAGATTTGTCGCCCATGGCAAGTGAAATAGATCAATCTATTAATGAAATAGTCGATTCGTTACAACAAACCGTAAATGGCGGTAATGAACAATTAATTAGTGAAATTGAGCAAACGAAAAAGTTTTTAATTGGATTGTTAATAGTGGCTCTAGTGATTGGTTTGTTAGTCGGCGTGAGTAGTTCTAAGCAGGTGTCTACTTTGATGGAAGATGTGCAAATTAATTTGCAGTCGATGTCTGATGGTGAGCTTAATGTGCATTTGCAAGAAGATCGTTCGGGAGAGGTTGGAATTGTTTCGCGAATTATAAATAATCTGGCAAAACAATTGAGCTTAATGGTAAATGAAATGAAACGTGCATCTCATGAATTAGATGATGCTGCCGATCAACTAAAAACACTTACGAATGAAACCGCGGCAAATGCATTGCAACAACGCAATGAAACAGAAGACATTGCCTCCGCTGCGAATGATATGACAAGCACTGCAGATAATATTGCGCAAAGTGCGCACACGGCAGCTGAATCGGCAGAGCGTGCAAATGAACAAGCGCAATCCGGTGCGCAAAAATCCAATCAGGCACTGAGTAGTATTTCACAGTTGGTAAATAATTTAGATCAAGCATCAACGGTTATTCAAAATTTAGAAAACGAATCCAGTAATATCGGTGGCGTTTTAGATGTGATTAGAGGTATCTCAGAGCAAACAAATTTACTGGCTTTGAATGCAGCAATTGAAGCGGCAAGAGCCGGTGAGCAGGGGCGAGGCTTTGCGGTGGTTGCAGATGAGGTGCGAACATTAGCCAGCAGAACGCAAGAATCTACTGACCAAATAAAAGGCTTAATAGAAAGTTTGCAGTCGGGTTCTAGCGATGCGGTTAAAGTGATGAGTGATGCATTGAGCCAGGTTAATGAAAACAGTGAACATGTGAAACAGGTGTCGAGTTCGTTGAGTGGTATAGCTAGTGAAATTAGTAGTATTAATGAAATACTCATGCAAATGTCTACGGCGAGTAAAGAGCAAAATGATGCGGCTCAGCGAATTAATCAAAATATTTTATCTATTAGAACCTTGGCAGAAAAAACCACACAGGGCACAGAAAATATTCGTGTGGCTGAAACTAATTTGGAAAATATAGCGGGTAATCTGCAAAAAACAATTGATCATTTTAGAACGTAATCTATCGTTATCGCGTGCATGTTTGTTGTATGACTATATTTAAAGGGTAGTGATTTAGGCCTGTACTTTAAAGACTGGGTTACATACTGTGACGAAACGAAATTTATGAACAATATCATTTCGCCCTTCTATTGTTCACGATATAAATAGAAATTTGTAAGATCTACGCAAAATAAAACCAAAAAATATTCCTCCCCCTTTAAATGAGTTAATCAATAAACTTATCCCATCAGAAAAAATGCATAATAAAGAATGCAAATTGAAAATATTAAATATAAGCCTAACTAGCATTGATATATATATTTATAAAGCACGAAAATGTCGCTTGATGATTGCCTTGAGCGAATATATGATAAGTGGCTTATTTTATAATAAAAAATCAAGATGAAAATAGTTTAGAAGTTGAAAAGGAATATTATGTATAAATGTGTTTTTGTAAAATACCTTTGGAAAGATGCAGACAAAAAAAGACGGTATAAAGTGCTAGAGAAAAAAATAAACTTGCCGTTTACACCTGCACTCGGAATGGAAGTCAGCGAGGGTGAATGGTTTTCAGGAATAATAGAAAGGCTGGTTTGGGATAATGCTGATAATTTTTTTAGCATTAAAGTGATCGATATAACACCTAAAAAAGGAATTTCAGCTGAATTGTTATTCGATGTTGCCATTAAGCAGGGCTGGTGTGATAGGCTAGAATAAGCACTAAAAAATATAAGTGGTTCATTTATCTTGTTCATATCATTTTTATAGGGGAGATGATGAAAAAATTAAAAAATGAAAAAGAATTAATTAAAAAAGCCATAATCGAAGGCGTTAAATACGGTGAGACTAGGGGCGTTGTTGAGTTTGAACCGACAGATTCAGCCAGTGAAAAAGTTGAGTATATTTATCGATTGCTCGTACACGATAAAGTTATTCAACCGATGCCAGAAGATCAGGTGTCGTTAAAATCTATGCAACATAAAATTGCTATTTGGGCTTCGCGGCTTAAATAGTGAATAGCACTTAAGTTATTTTTCATTATTTGAAATAAAGAATTAAATATTACATAAGGTGTTAACTGATGACGCAATTAAATAAAGCTGAATTAAAACAACGCGAACATGATAATTGGGCTGGTGCCGCGGAAGGTTGGCGTCGGCGTGATGCTCTGTTAACAAAAGGGGGGATGCCGGTGACCGAACGTATGCTTGAGTTGGCATCAATCAAAACCGGTTCTCGACTTTTAGATATTGCTTCGGGAACAGGTGAGCCTTCAATATCGGCTGCAAAAATAGTGGGCGAAACGGGACAGGTTATTGGTACAGATTTAGTCGAAGAAATGTTAGTTGTTGCACGAGATAAAATGGCACAAGCCAAATTAAAAAATATTGAATATTTTTGCATGGATGCGGAAAAATTAAATCTTCAAGAAAATTCATTTGATGCGGTAACCAGTCGCTGGGGATTAATGTTTATGCCGGAGCCTGAGGCATGTCTTTCTTCATCTTACAATGTGTTGAAAAAAGGCGGACGCATTTGTTTAGCGTGTTGGGCAGCAGTCGATAAAAACCCTTTTGTTGGCGTTCTTATAAAAACGCTTAGTCAATTTATGGAAATGCCAAAACCCGCAGCCGGTGCACCCGGTATATTTGCATTTGCAGATAAACAACGTTTACACGATGTCATGCAATCGGCTGGATTTAAAAATATTGAAATTGAAGAAATTCAAATCGATGTAATTGAGGTAGAAGATGGGCATGCCTATTGGGATGCTATGTCTGATTTAGCTGCGCCGGTTATGGCATTGGTTAATCAGTTAGATGACTCAGTGCGGGCAGAGTATATTGAAGCGGTCGTTGCTGCTGCAGATACTTTTAAACAAGGCGATACACTGCCTATGAAAGGTATAACGTGGATTGCCTCTGCGGATAAATAGATTCAAAAAATAGATTCAAAAAATAAAGTTATCTCTTTGAATAGGTGCATGGATAAAAATATTTAATTTTCAGGTTTAATGTTAATTAAAATGCACTGAATTTCATATTAAAAATAAAACGCTAAAACAACGCTATAATATAAACATTTAAAAACCTATTGCGATCATTTTATGACAACTAAGTTAGATGATTCTCAGGAGCCGCTTTATCAAGCGTTGCTGCAAAGTGAGGCTCGTTATCGGGAGTTGGTTGAGTATTCTAATGTCATTATTTTGCGTTGGGATCAGTACGGCGTTATTACTTTTTTTAATGAATACGCGCAAAAGTTTTTTGGTTATAGCGAAGAAGAAATTATTGGAAAGCATGTTGTGGGAACCATTGTCCCCGAAAGTGAAAGCAGCGGTCGTGACCTGCGCCCGTTGATGGATGATATTTGTAATAATCCAGAGCAGTACGAATATAACATAAATGAAAATATTACTCGCTCGGGTAAACGTGTGTGGGTTGCCTGGACGAATAAAGTTTTACTGGATGATGCTGGCAAGCCTATCGGTGCAATGAGTGTTGGTTCCGATATTACCCGCCAACGTTTGCTTGAAGAGGAATTAAAGCAGGCGCAAAAGATGCAGGCGGTGGGGCAATTAGCCGGCGGAATTGCTCATGATTTTAATAATTTGCTGCAGGGAATTATGGGTTATGCAGAAATCATTAATGCAGATAATAAAGGTAATTGCACGGCTGAAAATGCAATAAAAATTTTAGATACGGCGCAACATGCCGCAGATTTAACAAAGCAACTATTAACCTTTGCACGTAAAGGAAAGTATCAACTAGCTGATTGCAATTTACATAATTTAATTGTTGATGTCATTATTATTCTCGATCGAACTATAGATAAAAGAATCAAAATTGAAAAACAGTTTCATGCCCGTGAATTTCATGTGTTGGGTGATGCGTCGCAGCTGAGAAGTAGTATTTTGAATTTAGCGTTAAACGCGAAAGACGCAATGCCGGATGGTGGCACATTGTTGTTTTCAACTTCAAATATTGTATTGCAAAAAGAGGATATAAATAGTGATGAATTTGATGCGGATCCGGGCGAGTTTTTATCTCTTCATATTATCGATACCGGCAGCGGAATGGATAAAAAAACACTGCAACGAATGTTCGAACCTTTTTTTACTACCAAAGAAATAGGCAAGGGAACCGGCTTGGGTTTAGCGGCAGTATACGGCGCCGTGCATTTACATAATGGAATCATAAATTGTAAGAGTGTTTTAGGTGGTGGTAGTGATATGAAAATATGTCTGCCAATGATAAAGCATAACAGGTCAGTTAATAATGTTGAGATTGTGGAAAAAAGATCGAATAAAAAAATATCACTAATGTTGGTTGATGATGAACTGATTGTTAGAACCTATACGAAAATTTTATTTGAAAAAAACGGGCATAAAGTTACGGGGTTTGAGGGAGGTTGCGAAGCGCTTAACTATTATAAAAAAAACTGGAAAATAATTGATTTGGTGTTGCTCGATATGATTATGCCAAATATGAATGGTCACGAACTTTTTGTAGAGTTAAAAAAAATAAATCCAAATATTAAAGCTATTTTATCAACTGGCTATAGTATTGATAGTGAAGCACAAGAGTTATTAGATCAGGGGATTTTAGATTATATTGAAAAACCCTTTACAGTGGATGTATTTGAAAAAAAGATCGCGTCAATATTTATTAGCAATTAATTTGTAAAATTATTTTTCAAATTATTTTATGCATAAAGTGAAGCCAGTATAGAACACAATGTGTGTCAATTGTCGGGCTCAATAATCATCAATTTCGGTCATTTATAAAGCTTAAATTCTACCTATTTGTTATTTCTGAACTACAATTTTAATGACACAAAATTCAGGCAGGAATTTAGCAAAATCTTATTGAAATTTCTTGGCATGTTATTCATTGTTTATAAGTATGGAATCTTATATGCAGCGTGTACTGGCTATAGATTCCATAAAATAAATAATGTACTTCTCATGATTAATAATAAACAACACAAGTCATTAATAGCCCTGTCGGGTTTATTATTGGGATTAACCCAATCCACCTACAGCATTGCCGATCATCCCGATGATACCTTGGAGCATTTTATCTCCCTGAGTCTGGAAGATTTAATTAGCCTCGAAACCACCATCGCCACCGCCTCAAAACAAACCGCCACGAAAGCGCCAGCCGTTGTTACGTTAATTACCGCCGAAGATATAAAAGCCACCGGCGCAACTAATTTGGTTGATGTGTTGTCGGGGGTGCCAGGGCTGCATATTAGAGCTAGCCAGTTTGGGAATCGTCCACTCATACAGTTTCGTGGTGCTAAAGGTACGCAAACCTTATTAATGATTGACGGTAATTCGATGGTGGATCTGGTTTGGAATTTTGGCATTTTCTGGAAAGGCTTGCCGGCGAGTGTGATTGAGCGCGTAGAAATTATACGTGGCCCAGGGTCTGCTCGATTTGGTGCTGATGCCTCGGCGGGAGTCATCAATGTTATTACAAAAGTTGCGGGCAAAATTGATTACTCAGAAGTGGGCGTGAGCGCTGGGAGTTTCAATACTAAATCTGCATGGATGCAGCACGGTGATAACTGGGGTGGTTTTCAGGTGGGCATGACCGCCAATATTTCCGATACAGAAGGGCATAATCCACTGATTGAAATAGACGGGCAAACTGCGCGCGATCAACTTTTTAATACCACCGTATCGCAGGCGCCAGGCAATGCACAATACGGTTATCGAAATTCAGATGTACGTTTTTCAATTGCAAAAGAAAATTGGCGCTTGAATGCAGGCTATATGGGCAACAGAAAAGTCGAAATTGGCTTAACGGGGTTCGGCGTTTTAGATGCGGTAACCGAGGGAAATGATAGTCGTTATAATATCGATACGTTTTATAACAATGCAGATATCAGCGAAAATTGGGAGCTGGATATTGAACTTAGATATCAGGATTTAAGCTATTCTTCGGGCGCCGGTTTTCAGGAGCGCCCCCCGGGTTTTACCGATGACACCGGTACATATCCCAACGGACAAATCAATCAACAACGCTCCTCTGAACGCCGAGTGGTGTTTGATGCGAGCACGCTTTATAACGGATTTAAAAATCACTCAATTCGGGTAGGCGCAGGTTACACTTGGCAGGATTTGTATTCAGTGGAACAGCTAGTGAATTTTGGAACTGGGCCAGATGGAAATGACTTGCCTGCCGGTGGGCCGTTAGTGGATTTATCGGGTAGCCCCTTTGCCTTTGCGCCAGAGAATACGCGGCAAATAAGTCATTTATATATTCAGGATATCTGGACGATATCAAATGCATGGGAGTTAACGGCGGGCGCCCGATATGACGATTATTCTGATTTTGGCAGCACAGTTAATCCACGTTTGGCATTGGTGTGGCAAAGCACAGAAAAACTGACTACAAAACTCTTGTACGGAAAAGCCTTTCGCCCACCGTCTTATCTTGAGTTATTTGATGAAACATCATTTACCAAACCCAATCCAAATTTAGAACCCGAGCGATCGCAAACCTGGGATTTATCTTTTAATTATGCCGCCAGAAAAAACCTTCAATTAACACTAAATCTTTTTTCTTTTGAGCATACCGACATTATTACCAACTCAAATATTTCTGGGCAATTTCAAAACAATGGTGATCATCATATTAAAGGCATAGAGCTAGAGGCTCGTTGGCAAGCATCGAAAGATGTTAACTTTTATGCGAACTACACATATCGCAATCAAGATGAAAGTCGGTTTCGTGCGATACAGGAAGCTGATGAAGAAGCTTATTTTCGTTCAGATTGGGGGCTTCTGCCCAAGTGGAACTGGAATTTACAAGCAAACTATATAGGTGAACGACCGCGCAATACGAGCGGCGCTAACCCTGATACCCGTGCGCCTGTTAAGGCGTATGTCGTTACTGATACCACACTTCGTTATGCTGCAACAAACAGCTGGGAGTTTGCCGCATCAATACGTAATTTGTTTGATACCGATGCACGGGAATTTACAGGGCGTGGAATACCCAACGACTTACCCCTGCCCGAGCGAAGTGCATATGCTGAAATTCGTTATAAATTTTAATAAGTTTGGAAAGTTGAATGAAAGGAATGTTTAAACTGGTTTGTTTTATAAAAAATCACACACTCAAAAAAACGATGGAAGATTATTTTAAATATTTAGGGTGCTATTAGTGTGTTAAAAAAAGTTGGTACTAAAATAATAAAAATGAAAACAAAATCACGATTAAGTGATTGTTTTATTTCGTCTGCGAAAAAATATTTTAAAGTTATCTGTTGTAATAATGCATTACAAAAATCCTGTTTTGAAAATGAAGTGCCTGTCACTTCACATAGGATAATAAGTTGATGCATTTCATTAAAATACGTGGCGTACAAGTTATAGCAGGTTTATTGATCTGTCTGAGTTCAGGTCACTTGTCTGCCGCAATTGCACAATATCAAACTGAAGAAGAACGATTATTTAAAGCGGCATTTATTTATAATTTTGCAAAATTTACAAGTTGGCCGAAAAGTTATCAAAATAAAAATAACAAATTAACATTGTGCACGCTTGGAAAAAATGAATTAACCAACGACCTTAAGCGCCTCGGAGGAAAAACGGTTAAAGGCAGGCAGGTTGTAATTAAAGAAATTGAAAAAAAATACCCTGTTGAAAATTGCCAGATGCTTTATATTGCTAACGTTGGAAAAAATAATTACATCAATGTAATTAAAAAATTAAAACATAAACCCGTTTTGACTATTAGCGATTTAAATGGCTTTGCAAAAAAAGGGGGAGTTATTCAGTTTTATCGAAAGCAGGGAAAAACACGCCTCATAATTAATCTTAATGTTGCACGTCAGGCGGGTTTAAAAATAAGTTCCCGGTTGCTTATTCTGGCAAATGTTATCAATAGTCGTCAGGAAGTAAAATGATACTACGTGACGCTTCCATCAAAAAGAAGTTAGAGGCCATTATTTTATTTACAGCAGCTTCAGTTTTGTTACTCAGTTTTTTGTTATTTATGATAGTAGAAATCGTATCTGCCCGAGATGACACAGAAGTGCGCTTACGAACTTTAGCAACCGTACTGGGAGCCAACAGTAGTGCAGCCATTGCGTACAATGATAATAAAGCCATAGCTGAGATTTTAGCAACCCTGTCTTCACAGAAAAATATATTATGGGCAGGAATGTTTCTACGTAATGAAATTTTAGCCGAATATAAATCGCCTCAATTTAATGCATTTACTAAAGATAAACGTAAAGAAATTAAACAACATAAAACAGAATCGTCATTATTATTTGGTCATGTAAAA
>UOFH01000185.1_pt1 | contig 13849 bp, 9 predicted proteins | sample 1988451 | NCBI WGS metagenome assembly UOFH01 (sample SAMEA4712194, study PRJEB27164) | hydrothermal vent metagenome | biome: marine basaltic hydrothermal vent biome; feature: marine hydrothermal vent; material: mineral | place: Pacific Ocean | collected 2011-06-14/2011-07-23 | depth 1689 m | reverse complement strand
CGTAAATTGGGCTATCGGGATTACTCCGTGCAACCGGGTTAACCACGTCGTTTGCACCAATAACTAAAGCAACATCGGCGGTTGGAAATTCGGGATTCACTTCATCTAAATCCAGAATTTTATCGTAATCGATACCCGCTTCTGCCAGCAATACGTTCATGTGCCCAGGCATACGCCCCGCTACTGGGTGAATGGCAAACATCACTTTTACACCGCGTGCTTCGAGCAACTTGGTTAGCTCAGACACTTTATGCTGTGCCTGCGCAACCGCCATGCCGTAGCCAGGTACGATAATCACTTTTTCAGCATAGGCCATCATAATCGCTGCATCGACGCCCTGAATTTCTTTCATGCTGCCTTCAATGTCTTCTTCGGCTGCATCGCCGCCGTCTGAGCCAAAGCTGGCAAACAAGATATTGCTGATGGGGCGATTCATGGCTTTTGCCATTAATTGCGTCAGCAGCGTACCTGCAGAACCCACCACCGTACCGGCAATAATCATCGCTGCGTTTTCTAGCACGTAACCTTCAAATGCCACCGCCAAACCGGTGAAGGCATTAAACAGTGAAATCACCACTGGCATATCTGCACCACCAATGGGTGTGGTGAACAACACGCCAAAGGCCAGTGCCATTACGAAGAATAACAACACAAGCTGAATGCTCACATCGTCACTGAAGCCAATAATGGCACCGGCGACTAACGTAAGAATAAATAATCCCAGATTGAGAACCATGTGCATAGGTAAACGCAGGGTTTTCTTCATAATACCCTGCAATTTAGCAAACGCTATGGCTGAACCCGAGAACGATACCGCACCGATTAACCCACCAATCACCGCCAGTATTTGTGCCGTTGCGCTCAGTTCATGTGCGCCTTCAGCACCGTGACCGGCTGACATTTTCACCAACTCAACCGCGGCAATCGCAGCCGCTGCACCACCACCCATGCCGTTGTAGATGGCAATCATCTGCGGCATATCGGTCATTTGTACTTTTTTGGCGGTAACGTAAGCAATGCCCGAACCCACCGAAATGGCGACCACAATCAACACAACATTGCTGGTGTGCGCAAATACGCCTGGCTCAAAAAATGCCACTAGCGACGCCGCCACCATGCCAATGCCTGCCCAGACAATACCGCCCGTAGCCGTTACCGGCGAGCTCATTTTTTTCAGGCCAAGAATAAATAAAATGGCCGCAACGAAATAAACTACTTGAATAAAAATATCCATTACGCTTCGCCCTTTTTATCTTTTGGATTAAACATTTCTAACATGCGCACCGTGGCCACGTAACCACCCACCGCATTACCCGCAGCTAATGCCACGGCGATGAAACCAATGGCTTGCTCCAGAGCCGATTCTGCTCCGCCCATAACGACAATGGCACCCACTAAAACAATACCGTGAATAAAGTTTGAGCCTGACATCATCGGCGTGTGCAAGATAACCGGTACGCGGCTAATCACTTCATAGCCAGTAAACGCGGATAACATAAATATATAAAGGGCTGTGAAGCCTCCAATTTCTATCATGACTGCGCTCCTTCTTTATAACGCTCGGCTACAATCTCACCGTTGTGGGTTAGAGCCGTATTTTTTATTACATCGTCTTCCCAATCTAACGTTAGCTCGCCTTCTTCTATGAACGGAGACAATAAATTAAAACAGTTTTTCGCATACATTTCGCTGGCATGAATAGGCACCTGCGATGCCACATTAAGCGGGCCTAAAATCGTCACGCGACCTTCAAAATCAACCGTCTCGCCAGGCTTGGTTAACTCGCAGTTACCGCCGCCTTCAGATGCTAAATCAACAATCACTGCACCCACTTTCATTTTGGCGACAACATCTGCACTAATAATTTTTGGGGAGGGGCGCCCTGGAATAGCCGCCGTGGTAACAATCACATCCGACATGGCAATGTGCTTATCGAGCACATCTTGCTGCTGTTGTTTTTCGTCGTCGGTTAACTCGCGAGCATAACCGCCTTCGCCATCTGCGCTCACACCGGTATCTACAAATTTTGCGCCCAGTGATTCACATTGTTCTTTGGTTGCCGAGCGCACATCGTAGGCTTCAACCACTGCACCTAAACGTCGTGCCGTGGCAATGGCTTGTAAACCCGCTACACCCGCACCAATAATTAATACCTTCGCAGGGCGAATGGTGCCCGCCGCAGTCGTTAACATGGGGAAGAAAACCGAAGCTTTATCGGCTCCCATAATCACCCCTTTGTAACCCGCGATGCCGGCTTGCGAAGAGAGCGCATCCATTGACTGCGCTCGCGTAATGCGCGGCACTAGCTCCATTGCCAAACTGGTGATTTTCTTTTCGCACATGCGTTTGGTTAACGCCTGATTTTTATGTGGCAGCATAAAGCTGGTGACCACACAACCATCGGGCATCATTTCGAGTTCGTCTAATGTGGGGGGTTGTACTTTGAAAATAACATCGGCTTTTTCATAAAGCGCTTCTGCGGAATCGATAAGGGTGACACCTTCAAATTGTTCATCTGAAAAATGCGCGGAAGCCGCGGCACCTTTTTGTAAACAAACTTCAACACCCAATTCTAATAATTTTTTAGCAACCACGGGGTCACACGCAATGCGGCGTTCACCTGTTGCAATTTCATTTGGTATTGCCAGACGTATTGGCATTTTTTTACTCCTAACTTTTGCAGCACATATTTAAAGCTTCAACCTGCTTTTATTAACTGGGCTATAATAAACCCAACAAAAATGCTAATTAAAATACTTGTAAGATAGAAAATCAGCAGGCTATTATACAACTTGATGGGCAAGCTTGAACGTAAAAAAAATAAAAATATACCTAAAACTTCACACTTTAACTATAAAAAGAGTTTTCTACGAAATTGATAAAACAAAACCATCAACTGCATTACACTCTAACTTTAATGCTTGGTTATGTTTTTCTTTACATACAAAAATCTCTAAAAATATAAGTTGTTAATCAATGACACGTTACTTAAATCATCCTAATTATGCCCACGGTTCTAAAGAACGGCTGGGCGTTTTACTCGTTAACCTGGGATCGCCCGACGCCTCTTCAGAAAGAGCGGTGCGTAAATATCTAGCCGAATTTCTCTGGGACCCTCGCGTAGTTGAAACACCGCGCCCCCTTTGGTGGCTTATTTTGCACGGCTTTATTTTGCGCTTTCGGCCACGTCACACCGCCGCCATGTATAAAAAAATATGGACGGATGAAGGCTCACCGCTTATTTGCACGTCAAAACTGCAAGCGCAAAAAGTCGAGAAAAAATTACAAACTAAAATTCGCGGCTCAGTGATTGTCGACATTGCGATGCGTTACGGCAAACCCTCCATCGCCAATGGGCTGCGCGGCTTACGCTCTGCAGGCGCAAAACGTTTTATTATTTTACCCATGTATCCGCAATACTCTGCCACCACCACCGCCTCGGTTTTTGATGCGGTCACCACCGAGTTGCAAAACTGGCGCTGGCTACCCGACATGCGATTTATCAACAGCTATCACGACCACCCCGCCTACATTGATGCGCTGGCAAAAACCATTATTAATCACTGGAGCCAGCGCGACAGCAAACCCGATATGCTGATTTTTTCTTTTCACGGCATCCCAAAAAGTTATGTGGATAACGGCGACCCGTATTTTTGCCACTGCCAAAAAACCGCGCGTTTAGTTGCCGAAAAATTATTATTAAAAAGCAGCAAATGGAAAGTCACTTTTCAATCTCGCGTGGGGCGTGAAGAATGGTTGCAACCCTACACCGACAACACCATGAAGCAATTAGCGCATCAGGGCACAAAATCGGTTGATGTTGTTTGCCCGGGTTTTTCTGCAGATTGTTTAGAAACACTGGAAGAAATTAATATGGAAAATCGCGAAATATTTTTAAATCGCGGCGGCGTTGAGTTTGATTATATTCCCTGTTTAAACGCCAGTGATTTTCATATTAACGCACTCACCGAACTCATTACGCAACACAGTTTTGGCTGGCCCGAAACCATGCCCGGTTGGGATGCGGGACTACAAGCCGTTGAAGCCAATAAAACCTGCGAACGCGCAGTGAAAATGGGAGCAAGTCAATAAGACAAAGCAAGCCGCTTATCGCCAAACCACTTATTGCCAGACCACTTATAGCAATAAGTCGTTGCCTGCTCGGTGAGCGAGTGCGCTACGATGCCGAGCTTAAACAATACCCGCAACTACTGCATTTTATTCAGCAACATTTTACCTTTATTGGCGTGTGCCCCGAAGTTGAAATGGGGCTTAACGTGCCTCGCCCACCGGTGCAATTAAGCGGCACCTTAAACCACATAAAAATGCGCGGCCGTGATGATGCCTCTATTGACGTTACCGATAAAATGCAAAATTACTGTCAACAACGCGCACCTCAACTAAACTCTATTTGCGGTTATATTTTTAAAAGCCAATCGCCCAGTTGTGGCATTAAAGATATTCCATTATTTGATGATGACAAAATAATTAATGTCACCCGCGGCCTGTTTGCCAATGCCATATTACAGCATTACCCAAAGCTGCCGATAACGGATGAGCAGGGTTTAAAAACTAGCGCTCAATGTAACGATTTTTTACATCGGGTAAAGCAGCATCAACAAACGAATAATGACAATTAATTTTCACTGCTGAGTCTCCGTGGCTCTGCGTCAAGAATAAAATATTTCGACGCAGAGGCGCAGAGAAAAGACTAAAACAGAGAAAGTTAAAGTGATTATAAAGATCAACCCGTCGCTCCTGCGAAGGCAGGAGCCCAGTGACTTTGAAATTAGTAGCACAACATCAGTCACTGGGTTCCCAACACAAGCATTCGGGAACGACAGCGTTTTTATTCTGCACGCAGTGTACCTACGCAAGAATAACCGTTTTTTAATTAACAGGACACGAAAAATTAATTTTTTAAAAACACTCTTTTTTTTAAGCCTAATTTGTTTTTTAAACCCCAGTTACGCCGACGCTCGCGAAGATGGTTTGCAAGCATTTAAACAGGGCAATTATGAATTGGCATTAAATTTTTGGACGCCATTAGCCGAAGCCGGTGATCGTGAAATTCAATACAACCTTGGCGTTATGTATAACGACGGACGCGGCGTAGAAAAAAATATTTTATTCGCCATAAAATGGTTAACCGAAGCCGCTAATCAAAACGATGCCGATGCGCAATTTCGTTTAGGAAAATTATATTTAAACGAAAAAGAAACAAAAGAAAATTTACAGCAAGCTGAACACTGGTTACGCAAAGCCGCGCTTAAAAATCACGCTACCGCCTGTTATTATTTGGCGCAACTTTATGCGCACGGAAAAGGCGTAACTAAAGATAATGATTTGGCTTTACGTTGGTATTATCGCGGTGCAGAAAATAATAATATTTCATCCATGTATAACTTAGGTTACATGCACGAAGTGGGGCAAGGCGTGCCGAAAAATTTACCCGAAGCTTTTCGTTGGTACGACAAAGCCGCACGCAAAGGTGCAGCCGATGCACAGGCGAATTTAGGCCGACTGTATTTTAAAGGTCAGGGGGTTTCGCGCGATAAAATCATGGCATTTGTGTGGTTTAAATTGGCTGCATTACAAAAAAACAAAACCGCCGAAAACAATGCGCAATTTACGTTTAAACAATTAAATACAAAAGATCAGCAACAGGCGTTGAATTTAGTGAGTGAATATAAAGAAAAATTTATTCCATAATATTTTATTTTACCTTAGCTTTTTTGTTCGAATGAATTCGAACCTACCGATACACCTACTTAACGTGCAGTTATTTTCACCCAAAAAATTTTGTTACCCATCCATTTTATCTCACGCAAAAACTGGCTTTTTCCGCAATACCGACTATTAATATACTTATTATAAAGCGCAACACAGAAGCCGCTATTGCTAACGCTTTACTGGATGCGCTTAATTTTAACCCCCAACAGCAGGGATTGTGAATAATGAAAAAAGCGAATCATTTACTAATAACCGCATCACTCGTCTCCGGTTTACTATCAAGCACTACCGTTAACGCTTCTGACATCCGTCTATCCGGTTTCTTAAATGCCATTGGCAGCACTCATGATGCAAAAGATTTAAAATACAACGAAGCGGTTGATGACATTTGGGGGTTTAAGAGCACCAGTTTGGGTATAGGTATTGCCTCACGTATTGATGAGAATATAAGTTTGGCCGCGCAACTTTTTGCTAATGATGACGGCGTTAAACTTGATTGGGCATTTGCAACCTATGCAATTAACGATAGCTCCGCCATTAAATTCGGTAAAATAAAATACGCCGGTAATTTATATGCCGAAACTGTAGAAGTCGGTTTTATTTACCCTTGGGTGCGCGCACCAGAATCGGTTTACTCGGAAAGCTCCGGCCTCTTTATTGAAGCTTATGAAGGTGCCGCTTATAAATTTACGGGTGGTGACGATACCGAATTTGCAGTTGAAGTATATTACGGTGCCACCGACGAAGAAAGTGACGATGATCTAACTAACAATAGAGACCAGATGTACGGTTTGGTTGTTAGCGCCGAAAATGAAATAGGTAAAGTTCAGCTCAGTTATAACAGTGCGACACAAACATCAATAGACCTTTCAGGTGGCACGCCCACACCCACACCTTTCAATGGCAAAAACGTAACATTGTTAGCACTGGGCGCAGAAGCCAACTTTAGTAATTTGCAATTAATTGCTGAATTTGCGCAGGATGAACACGAAGACCTGTCATCTCAAAATCGAACAGGTTGGTTCGCAACCGCAGCCTACACCTTGGGCAACTGGAAACCCCATTTAACTTTTCAGGATTTTTCAGTTGATGACAAAAGTCTCGAACAATCCAGCATCACTTTAGGCCTTAATCGCAAAATGGGTAACAGCGCCGTACTAAAATTTGAGGTTCAACAAATTAATGACATTATTGGTAATGGTTTTTTTGAAACTTCAACATTTGATGCAACCGATCTGGCAAATGGCAGCGACGTACTTTTATATAACATTGCATTTAACTTAGTATTTTAAGAGGCCTTTAATATGAAACTAAAAATCAAAACATATATTACCGGCTTAAGCCTGTTACTCATTAGCGCAGTCGCTTTTGCTGATATTGCCGTTATCGTTAACCCGAGTAACTCTGCCAGCGCCAGCCAAAAAGATATTAAGAAAATATTTCTGGGTAAAAAAACATCGATGAACCCAGTCGACCAAAATGAAGGCAGTGCAATTCGTGATTCATTTTATCAAAAGGTTGCAAAAAAAGACGCAGGACAAATGAAAGCGTATTGGTCAAAAATGATTTTTTCCGGCAAAGCCATTCCACCCGCAGCATCGAGTAACGATGCCACAGTTAAAACCTGGGTTGTAAATAATCCCAAAGGTGTGGGATACATTGACAGCAGCGCGGTCGATGACACGGTTAAAGTTTTATTAACCATTAAGTAAACAGTAACGCATTAACGGGTAAAGATTTTTCTCTACCTTGTTTTTTCGTTGCACGACAAGTTTTAAATTTTTATAAAAACAATTATGGCTATTTCGATAAGTTTAAATTTTTTTCTTACCCTCAGAAGTAAACAAAGAAAATTTAAACTCTATTTAAATGTAGTTCGAGGTATTAAATTATGATGTGGTTCAACTCAATTTCTATTCGGATAAAAATTTTATTAATTGTCTTTATATCCATTATTGGGTTTGCCGGCACTTTATTTTTCAATTACATGGTAACTAAAGAAAACGCACATCGCATGCAAAATGTTAAAGAGGTTTACTACCCAACGCTTGAACGTGTTGATAGTAATTTAGTGCGTTTAGATAAAATAAAAGAAACCCTTAATTCCGCGGTTGTTGCAGCCGAAATAGATTTGCTGGATGACTCTGATGAACTCGCCCAACAAACTCAGGCCGCATTCACAGAAATTTCACAACTGGATAGCGAAACTGCTGCCGGCATAAAAAACATAAATAATTTATTTGTTAAATATTACTCAGTTGCAAAGCAACTCACCAGCGGCATGATTGAAGGCACACTGCAAGCACAAGACACAAAACAAAGCGCCGAAAATATGCGCAATGCATTGAGCGAATACAGCCGATCTTTAGAATATTTTAGAAACGCCAGCTACGACCGGTTTACAAATAGCATTAGTGAAGCCAATGAAGCCTCTAAAACCGCATTAGAAATTGGTTTGGCGATTAGTGTTTTAGTGGCCGCTTTTGTCGGTATAGTTGGATTTATTATTAGCACCATGATCGAACGAAATATTTTAACCGTAGTAAAAACACTCGACGAAATTTCAAAAGGCGAAGGCGATTTAACGCAGCGCCTGGAGTCTAACGGCGACGATGAAATTGGTCAGCTAGTGAATAGCTTTAATGCGTTTATGGGCAAGTTGCAAAATATTATTAGTCAGGTTGCCGCATCCACCATTCAACTTTCAACCGCCGCCGAAGAGATGGCCGCCATTTCCGAAGAAAGCACAGGCAGCAGCGCCGAACAGCACCGTGAAACCGAACAGGTTGCATCGGCGATGAATCAAATGACGGCTACGGTTTTAGAAGTGGCACGTAATGCAGAACAAGCCGCACTTGCCGCTAATGATGCCAGCGCAGAAGCCACTAAAGGCCACACAGTAGTAGGCGAAACCATTAGCACGATAAATGCGTTAGCGGGTGAAGTAGAAAAAGCTTCAGATGTTATCTTACAACTTGAAAAAGACAGTGGAAATATTGGCGCTATTTTAGATGTGATACGCGGCATTTCTGAACAAACGAATTTACTCGCATTAAACGCGGCCATTGAAGCGGCAAGAGCCGGTGAACAAGGCCGAGGTTTTGCCGTGGTTGCCGATGAAGTAAGAACACTGGCAAGCCGAACACAGGAATCAACACAAGAAATTCAAAGCATGATTGAGAATTTACAAAGCGGCACAGCGCAAGCGGTGAGTGTTATGGAGTCTGGGCGCAAACAGGCACATTCCAGTGTGAGTAGTGCCAGCCGAGCCGGTGACACCTTAGGTTCTATTTCGAGCGCGGTGGTGACCATTAGTGAAATGAACACGCAAATTGCCACAGCCGCCGAACAACAAACGGCAGTTGCTGAAGAAATAAATCGTAACATTGTTAACATTAGTCAACTGAGTGAGCACGTAAACAGCAGCTCAAAAATGACGGCAACGGCGAGCGAAGAACTCAGTAATCTTTCTATCAATTTACAGGGTTTGGTTGGGCAATTTAAAGTTTAGTTTGATTATGCTTTAAAGATGATTTTTGATAGCGCTATTATTAAATTCATTTCGCTTTAATTGAAATAGCATTTCACAAGAAGGTTTTCAATATTCTTCGTCATTCTCGAATTCACTCATATAATCAGGAGATTACAACCCCCTGCCCGCACGCACTAAAATGTGCGACCACAATATTAATTAAATGCGATATTTTTCAGACTGACACCCGCCAGTTTTGGCTACTACGAAACTCCCAAAACAACTTCTTTAGTGACGCGCATACGAATAAAAACTCAACATTGGGTATTTAGCGGGGAAAAGGTATCTGGGAAAAGATCTTAGTATTAAGCTGACCTAGCACTCGCCCAGCTTCACTTAACCGGTTTTCATTCCTGAAACTTAGCCGTTTTATGATGCTATATTTAATACTTGGACTGTTTCCAACATATGTAAATCTTATATCGGAAACTTCTGGCCTGCTGTGAAAACGCTGCATGCACCCCAAGGCCAGAACCGACAGCCAAAGCACATGATATGTCGAGCAACACGTGCATATCTAACACGAAATAACTAAAAGAGAGTATCACGCCTAAAATTACAACCCGCCAAACAAAGCCATTTTTCAGATTGGATTGGTGCTTTCAAATACGCCAATATTCATTAAAAATCAATAAAACTGACTACGCTTCACTTTGTAAAATTTGACCTTAGTTTGCCCGCCCTTAATTTTAACGCCTTTTAAAACCGGCGAATTACCTCGGCAAAATGCTTCCATGGGCTTATCTTCAATTAACGTGGCATTGCCTTTATATATGGTAATTAAAACCGACAGGCGATCACCGCATTTTGCATTAAAATTGGTATTGAATATTTTAGGTCTAACAACAAATTTATATTCAGTTTGGCCGAGCTTGCAACTCAGCTTCAATCGTTTTTTTTCTGAGACAAGACGCCTTTTACCCCGGTCTTCAAACGCAACTAAATCCCACGGATTGTATGTGCCCTTCATCGGGTTAAATGGGAAGTTTTTTCCTGCATCGCCCCACTTCACTTCGTTTTTTAATTTCACTTCATTTTTAGTTTGATCGCAGGTGAATGTAATAATTGGCCAAACGCGCTCGGTTTTTGCCTGTGCTGAAAAAGAAAAAAATGAGCCAAAGGCCAGAAGTAGCGCGGGAATTATTTTTAAACACTGTATAATCAGTGGTTTCATGTTGTTCCTGTTTATCAATTATTAGCTAGAAAACTGACATTAATTTAAACTACACATAGTTTACACCAACTTGTTCTTAAAATTAATGCCACTTGCTTATGATAGTTCACAATTAAAAAAGGACATTCATCGCTTGAATTTTAATCACCTATAAATATTTCATTTTTAAATGCGCCGCACATATATGAATCTATCCCAAAAAAAACAAATTGAACAATTAAAAAAATCAATAGTGCAGATTATGCTGAAAGATCAGTTTGCCGTGCGCCGTAAAATTCAAACACTACAATCTCGATTAAACAGTAGTAAGCCAGTTGATAAAGAACTTGTCAATTTACAAAATCGAGTAGATGCATCCGCGCAGCAATTTCAATTGCGCCAGCAAAACAAACCTGAAACCACTTACCCCGAAGCGCTACCCGTTAGCCAAAAACGCGATGATATTATTCGTGCAATTAAAGACAATCAGGTGATTGTTATTTGTGGTGAAACCGGCTCCGGCAAAACCACGCAACTACCCAAAATGTGTCTCGATGCGGGGCTGGGTATTCGCGGCATCATTGGTCACACGCAACCGCGTCGCCTGGCTGCCCGCTCGGTTGCCAACCGCATTGCCGAAGAATTAAAAACACCACTGGGGCAGGCGGTGGGTTACAAAGTACGTTTTAGTGATGCCTTAAATGAAAACAGTTTAATTAAATTAATGACCGATGGAATTTTATTATCGGAGATTCATCACGATGCTTTTTTAAATCAATACGATTGCATTATTGTTGACGAGGCGCACGAGCGCAGTTTAAATATTGATTTTTTATTGGGTTATTTAAAACAACTTATTATTAAACGCCGCGATTTAAAAATAATAATTACCTCTGCAACCATCGACCCACAACGCTTTGCAAAGCATTTTAATAACGCACCCATTATTGAAGTGTCGGGGCGAACTTTTCCGGTTGATGTTGAGTACCGCGATAACGAATCAGAAGACGGTGAAACGCGCGATTTACAAAACGCCATCGCCGATTGTGTTGAAGAAATAACGCGCCGTGATTACGCTGATATTTTAGTCTTTTTAAGCGGCGAACGAGACATTCGAGAAGCGGCTGATTTTTTATCCAAACAAAATTTACACAACACCGAAATTTTACCACTACTTGCACGACTTTCCGCGGCGGAACAAAATAAAATATTTAAAAACTCGGGCGGCAAACGACGTATTATTTTATCCACCAATGTTGCCGAAACTTCGCTTACTGTGCCTGGCATAAAATATGTTATTGATACTGGCTTCGCGCGCATTTCACGTTACTCGTGGCGCAGCAAAATTCAACGACTGCCCATTGAAAAAATTTCACAGGCGTCTGCCAATCAACGTAAAGGCAGGTGTGGTCGTGTGAGTGCGGGTATTTGTTATCGACTTTATTCGGAGGATGATTTTAATTTACGCAGCGAGTTTACCGAGCCAGAAATTCAACGCACTAATTTAGCTGCCGTTATTTTACAAATGGAGCAGTTACAATTAGGTCACATTGAAGACTTCCCTTTTGTTGAACCACCCGACAGTCGATTAATTACTGATGGCTATAAATTATTATTTGAATTAGGCGCAATAAATAAACAACATAAAATAACAAAGCTCGGCAGACAATTAGCGCGTTTACCCATCGACCCAAAACTCGGCCGGATTTTAATTGAATCCGTTAATGAAAGCTGTTTAACTGAATCATTAATTATCGTTTCTGCACTGGCCGTACAGGATCCACGCGAGCGCCCATTAAATAAACAACAGGCGGCAGATGAAGCACATAAAAAGTTTGCCGATAAAAAATCAGACTTTGTTAGCTGGTTAACTATTTGGCGAAAATATCATGCGGCAAAAAATGAGTTGTCGGGAAACAAATTACGCAAGTGGTGCAAAGAACATTTTATTTCATGGCTGCGCATGCGCGAGTGGATTGACACACACCGACAAATTAAAAAAACACTAATTGAATTAAACTTAAAATTCAATTCAACTGATGCTAATTACGACTCATTACATCGCGCACTGTTAACTGGATTTTTAAGCCAGATCGGATTTAAAGACGAAGGCCACGAATACCAAAGTTGCCGACAGCGTAAGTTTCATATTTTTCCCGGCTCCGGTTTATTTAATAGCGGCCCAAAATGGGTGGTGGCATCGGACATAGTTGAAACCCAAAAAGTGTATGCACGACATCTTGCAAAAATAGAACCTCAATGGGTAATGGAAAAGTCCGCACATTTAATTAAACATAATTATACCGAAGCGCATTGGGAGAAAAAGTCAGCACAGGTTGCAGCCACACGCAAATCAACGTTGTTTGGTTTATTAATAAACCCGGGTAATAAAATCAATTACGGACCTGTTAACCCGATTGAATCTCGTGAAATATTTATTCGTTGTGCGCTGGTGCAGGGCGACTTTGAATGCCATCACGAATTTTATAAAAAAAATCGTGTGCTCATAAATGAAATTGAAACCCTTGAAGCAAAATCGCGCCGCCAGGATATTTTAGTTGACGACAATGTGGTTTATGATTTTTATGACCAACATTTACCCGACAATATTTACAGTGGCCCGCAATTAAATAAGTGGGTTAAAGAAAATAACACCGATCATTTAATTTTAAGCATTGATGATTTAATGCAAAAAAATGCCGATCATGTTTCTGATGATTTATTTCCCGATTCTATTTTAATTAACAACATTCAATTTCCATTAGCATACCACTTTGCCCCAGTTAATATCCATAACGACGACAACAATCAACACTGCGATGGCATTACTTTACTCACCCCTACTGCCGGTCTTGGCGCTTTAAATTCAGCCGTTTGCGACTGGTTGGTGCCTGGCCTGTTGCTTGAAAAAATGACCGAACTGATTCGTTCACTGCCCAAACAGTTGCGAAAAAATTTCGTTCCCGCACCTAACTTTGCCGAAGCCTGCCTGGATGCACTCACCCCTGAAAACGTCGCATTAACAAACGCAATGTCGATTCATTTAAAAAAAATAACTGGCACAGACATACCTTATGACGCATGGCAGGAATCTAAACTAGCCGAACATTTATTTTTTAATTTCAAGGTAATCTCCGCCGATGGGACAACGCTTAAACAAAGTCGTGACTTACATTCACTGCAAAAAGAATTTTCAGATTTTACAGATAACAGCGAACCTCAAACCATAAATAACGAGCTGGAGCAGGATAATGTTAGCTATGAAATTTTAGATGATTTGCCCTCTGAAATTGAAATCAATAATAATGGCATTATTATTAAAGGCTATCCCGTTTTAGTATGTGAGAAAAAACAGGTGAATGTGCGTGTTATTCATTCTGCACACGAAGCCCAACAAAAACATTACGCGGGTTTGCGCTTGCTTTTTATGA
>UOFH01000144.1_pt1 | contig 13880 bp, 14 predicted proteins | sample 1988451 | NCBI WGS metagenome assembly UOFH01 (sample SAMEA4712194, study PRJEB27164) | hydrothermal vent metagenome | biome: marine basaltic hydrothermal vent biome; feature: marine hydrothermal vent; material: mineral | place: Pacific Ocean | collected 2011-06-14/2011-07-23 | depth 1689 m | reverse complement strand
GCCGCACCCGCACCCATGCAGACAATGCGCGCGTCTTCTACTTTTTTATCTTGCAGCTCTAACGCATTTAATAATCCGGCAGCAATAATAATAGCGGTGCCGTGTTGATCATCGTGAAACACGGGGATGTCTAACATGCTGTCTAGTGTGCGTTCAATTTCAAAACATTCCGGCGCTTTAATATCTTCTAAATTAATGCCGCCAAAGGTGGGAGAAATACGCGCGACTGTGTCGATAAAATCTTTGGGAATGTCTGCATTCACTTCAATATCAAACACATCAATATTTGAAAAACGTTTAAATAAAACCGCTTTGCCTTCCATCACCGGCTTGCCTGCTAATGCGCCGACATTGCCCAAACCCAGCACCGCGCTGCCATTGGTAATTACCCCCACTAAATTGCCTTTGGCGGTGTAGTCGTAAGCCATTTCTGGATCATCGGCGATGGCACGAACGGGTTCCGCAACACCGGGGGTGTAGGCTAAAGATAAATCATCTTGCGTGTTGCAAGGCTTGGTGATGTCGGTGCCAATTTTTCCTGGCGAGGGGTATTTATGATATTCGAGTGCGCGTTTTTTATCTTCTTCATTCATTTTTTCAGACCGGTTATTATTGCTTTAGTGTAACACTTTAATTGCATCGGGATGGCGTAAGCTCATTATAAAATGAGGGGAATTCTGTTTGTTTTTATTTATTTTTTTAAGGTGCAGCCAGCCGCGAATTAAGACGTTTTTATTTTTTAAATTATTTAACATCTGTGCATTAAAATTATACAAATCATTTCTATATATTTTTACTTCAATACTGTCATCTAAAAACAAAGTGACTTTATATTGGCTTTGCCAGATGCGTGTGACCTTAGCCTGTATGCGATGAAAGCCGTCACTGTTTTGGGTTAATTGATTGCTGCGTTTAATCTGGTATTGGGGCAAGCGCCAAATGCCTTTGTTTGATTTGATTGCCTCAGCTTCTTGCTGACGATAGCAATCGTTCATTCTGTCATTAGGAGGCGTTGTAAAAGCAATCGCATAACCCTGTGAAATTAGCCAGGCCTGTAGGTTTTTTCCGTTGGGTAAAAAAACGTGTGCCAGCGTGCGTTGGTATCGATCGAATCGTTGCGGGCCGTAAGCCAAACTAATACGATTATTTGCCAGGCTCAACTGTTGTTGCAAGGCGGCTTTTGCGGCCTCGCCGTGCTGCTTAATATCGTCGGCAATACGTTTGCGTTTACTGAACACCTCTGGGGTATCTATGCCCAACAATCGAATTTTACGCCCATCCTCCAATTGCAGTGTGTCGCCGTCATAAACATAATTGACCCGCGCCGACTCATCTATGTGCTGCGGCGGGCAAACGGTTGCGGCTGCACCTAGCGAGCACACATAAAAAAAGGCGCTGAATAACAGCGCCTTTTTTAGCAAATGCATTTTATGTTGCAAAGAATTACTTCTTGCCACCAAAGCGTTTGCGGAATTTCTCAACCTGACCAGCAGAATCTAGCATCTTCTGCTTACCGGTGAAGAAAGGGTGACATTGCGAACAAACTTCAATAGACAGTTCATCTTTTGCATAAGTTGAGCGCGTGTCAAATATATTGCCACAGCTGCAGCTGACTTTAACATCGTGATAATTTGGGTGTATATCTGGTCTCATTTTGAGATCCTCGTAGCCTTGATACCGTAAAGAGCCGCGTATGTTACCCGCTTAATGCAAAATCGGCAAGCGTTAATAACGGTGTTTTTCATGCTAATATCACATATAAATTAAAAATGATGGCAAAGCCTCGTTGAGGTGCGCTTAAACGGCATTAATATAAGGAGTTAAGTACGTGGGTTTTTTCATTAAATTACTATTAAAAGCCGGCATTACGCTGGGCGTTATGTTCATTGGCTATAAATACATCCTCACCGGCGGCAGCGGATTGTCTATTCCTGGCATAGGCGATATGCTCGATAAAGCACCTGGAGGCATAAAGGAGCTGGGCAATGCGGTGGTTCAAAAAGACGTGACCGTGTATCAATGGGTGGATGAAAATGGCGTGACTCACTATGGCGGCAGCCAGCCCGTGGGACGAGGCGACTACACTAAAAAGGAAATTCATGCCAACACCAATGTCATGAATGCCGTTAAACCCCGCGAAACGGTGGAAGAAAAAGCCTCCGGTCGATCACGGGTGTCGAGAATTGGCAGCATATACACACCGGGTGGCATTAAAGATACCATCGACGGCACAAAGGACGTAACGCAACAGGCAGAAGATAGAATGGCTGATCAGGAAAAAATGCTGCAGGATATTATGGGCGGCGGCAAAAAGAAGTAATTTATTCGCATCGGGTTGAGCAACGCTCGACTTTGTTCGAATAAATTCGAACCTGCATTATTCGTATTTTTCTTAACTTGCGGGCATTGGGAATAACAGGGTTTAATTTTTATTTAATTTGAAAACAGGTTAATTAAATCATTCAAAAACCAATAGCCCTGCTCGGTCGCGGCAAACCCATCTGCTGTTTTTTGCAACAAGCCTTTTTCAATCGCAAGCTCACACTGCGTTGAAATATGCGAAAAGTTTAGCCCCGTTGATTGCTCAAAACCCAATAAATCAAATCCCTTTTTTAAACGCAATGCGTTTAACATAAATTCAAACACAATTTGTTCTACTGCTAAGGTTTCGCTGCCCGATGTTTTTTGTTGTGCTTTTGCCCGCATATAATCTGTCGGTTTGCGTATTTGCCAATAACGATTTATTTCACCCGTATCTGCGCGACTAATTTTTCCGTGCGCACCCGCACCCAACGCAAGATAATCACCGAACTGCCAGTAGTTTAAATTATGCGCACATTGAAAATTATTTTTTGCGTAAGCCGAAATTTCATATTGCACATAACCCGCTTCGGCTAATATTCTTTGACCCTGTTGTTGCATCTGCCAAATATCGTCATCTTCTGGCGTAACGGGCGGGTGACTGTGGAAAAAAGTATTCGGCTCGATGGTTAATTGATACCAGGAAATATGTTGCGGCGATAAATCAATGGCCTGTTTTAAATCGTGCAAACATTCACTCACACTTTGTTCGGGCAAAGCAAACATTAAATCTAAATTAATATTTTCAAAGCCGGCTTTTTTTGCAACGGCTACCGCATTAAATGCTTCATCTGCATTGTGAATTCGTCCCAATGATTTTAGTTTTTTATTATCAAAACTTTGCACACCCATCGACAACCGATTAATGCCTGCTTCAAAGAAACCATTAAATTTATTTTGCTCGACTGTGCCCGGGTTTGCTTCCATGGTGATTTCCATATTCGGCAAACAATTTAAATGACTGCGCAGCGTGCTGATTAATTTATAAATGGATTCAGCCGAAAATAAACTCGGCGTGCCACCGCCAATAAACACCGAAATAATTCGCCTGCCCCAAATGCTGGGTAATTGATATTCTAAATCGGCAATTAACGCATTAAGGTATTCTTTTTCGGGCAAGCCCGATTCAAACGTGTGCGAATTAAAATCGCAATAAGGGCATTTTTTTATACACCAGGGGAGGTGAATATATAATGACAGGGGGGGCAGATTTGTAAATTCGGGCATGGTTTTATTTTAAATCTAACGACTTTTTTTACTTTCATATTTAGCCAGAAAACGGATTAACACGATTGCCGGTAAACCTAGCGCCGCCGTATAAAAGAAAAACATCACGTAGCCTTGCGCATCGACAATACTGCCAGAAAACCCACCAATAAATTTTGCGGGCAATAACATTAAAGAACTAAACAAAGCATATTGTGTTGCCGTGTAAGCTTTGTTTGTTAAGCCGGATAAATAAGCAATAAAAGCAGAACCCGCTATTCCCGCACTTAAATTATCTGCGCCAATAACCAACGATAAAAATAAAGTATTGGGTGGATTTAACGCCACTAAAATAAACAGTAAATTGGTTACCACCACCAAAATCGCGCCCATCAACATTACGGGAATCACGCTATACCGCACCACCATTGCACCACCAAACAACGCGCCAATTATGGTTACAATCGGGCCGATAGTTTTGGTGACTAAACCAATTTGTAAATCACTGTAGCCGACATCAACATATAATGGATTTGCCATGATTCCCATTGAAATATCACTGACTCTAAACAGCCCAATGAATAATAAAATAATAATTGCAAACTGACCATTGCGACTAAAAAATTCGGCAAACGGACAAATAACTGCGCCAATAATCCAGGCATAAATATTTTTTATTTTGTTTGGTAAATGCGCATAATTTTCAAGAAAGGACACCACCTTTTTTTCCTGCATCCAGACTTCATCAGATACATTTCGTTCTGGCTCTGAAATAAATAATGTCGTTGCAACACCCAGCAACATCACCATTGCCATGATTGAATAGGCCATCGGCCATGAAAAATAATGTGCAATAATAAATGAACCACCACCCGCCAGCAACATGCCTAAACGATAGCCCATTTGATATGTGCCTGACATCGCGCCCTGCGATTCAACCGGCATTGATTCTATACGCCAAGCATCAATTGCAATATCTTGCGTTGCTGAAGAAAACGCGACTAATATTGCCGCATAAATCAATGAACTTAACTGACTTATTGGGTTACTCAATGACATGGCTAACAATCCCGTAATAACACCGAGCTGAGCTACCAACATCCAACTTCGCCGTTGCCCTAATAATAAATTTAATAGCGGCAATTTAAATCGATCAACTAATGGCGACCAAACAAATTTAAATCCATACAACAATGCAACCCAACTAATAAAACCAATTGTGCTTTTATTAATTCCACTTCTAGCCAGCCAGGCAGACAAAGATCCGAACACCAGCAACAAAGGCAAGCCCGCCGAAAAACCTAAAAACAACATCGCAATCACATTTGGGTGCTTGTATTTTAAAAACGCACTTGCCCATGAATTATGTTTCTTTTGCTGCATATTTTTATTTATTCCAACACAAAATCATAATCAATAATCAACGGTGCATGATCTGAAAAACGCTCGTCTTTATAAATGCTCGCACCCTTAACTAATGCACCCAACTTTGGTGTCACTATTTGATAATCAATACGCCAACCCGTGTTATTTGCCCAGGCTTGCCCGCGATTACTCCACCAAGTATATTCGTGTGGTTTTTGATTCACGACTCGAAACGCATCAACGTAACCCACTTCATCAAACAGCTTTGTTAGCCACCCTCTTTCTTCAGGTAAGAAGCCGGGATTTTTTTGATTGCTGCGCCAGTTTTTAATATCGATTTGTTTATGCGCAATATTCCAGTCGCCGCAAATAACAAACTCGCGACGCTTGCGACGCATTTTATGCAGCAGCGGCATAAAGCGATTCATAAAATCAAATTTCAACGCCTGCCTTTGTTCCGACGATGAACCCGAATGCATATACAATGAAATCACGCTGATGTTTTTAAACTCAACTTCAAGGTAACGCCCTTCTAAATCGACATCGTGCATGCCCACACCCGCGTGTACTTTTTTGGGTTTTTGTTTGCAAAAAATCGCCACGCCGCTGTAACCTTTTTTTTCTGCATCGTGATAATAGCAGTGATAACCCTGCGGATGAAATACCGCATCTTCTAATTGATGCACCTGCGCTTTGGTTTCCTGAATACAAACCACATCGGCCTTTTGTTTTTTTAGCCAGTCGAAAAAACCTTTTCTGGCCGCGGCGCGGATTCCGTTGGTGTTAACTGTTATAATACGCATAAAACAACTTATTAATGATTCGATTGCGCATTCTACCGCAGACACTGGATACTGTATGAAAGATTATCAGAAAAATTTTATTGAGCTGGCACTGGAATACGATGTGTTGAAGTTTGGCGAATTCAAACTGAAATCCGGTCGTCAAAGCCCCTACTTTTTTAATGCGGGTTTATTTAACACGGGTCGTGCGCTGGCAGAAATGGGGCGCTGTTACGCACAGGCCATTGTCGATAGCGGCATTAAATACGATATTTTATTTGGCCCCGCTTACAAGGGCATCCCGTTAGTGGCCGTTACCGCCATGGCGTTACAAATTGATCACGGGCTGGATATTCCCTATGCCTTCAATCGCAAAGAGGCCAAAGATCACGGCGAAGGTGGTTCAATTGTCGGCACTAAAATTGAGGGGCAGGTGTTGATTTTAGATGATGTTATTACTGCGGGCACGGCCATTCGCGAAGCCATCGATATTATCGACCACAACAACGGCACAGCTGTGGGTATTTTAATTGCGCTCGACCGACAGGAAAAAGGCACGGGGGAGCGTTCGGCGGTGCAGGAAATACACGAAGACTACGGACTGCAAGTGCTTAATATTATTGGCATGGACAACCTGATTCAATATTTACAGAATAAGGGCGATGAGGAAATGCTCGACGCAATGCAATTTTATCGCACCCAATACGGAGTGAGTTAAACACGCCATTAGCCGATAATTAATTTAAGCCCAATTAATAACGTCACCACTTCGTAGGTTATTTTAATCACTTTATTGCCTTTAACAATGGCAACATGCGCGCCAAAATAACCGCCAATTAACGACCCCGCCAGCAGCGCAGGAATCCACTGCCAATAAATATCCCCTAAAAACCCCAGCGTAATTGCGCCGCTGCCGTTCCAGAAAATCCCCACTAAAACCAATGTGTAGGCCACCGCTAATTTATAATCCAGCCCAAACCAGCGCACCAGCCAAAGGGTGACAAACAAGCCCGTGCCGGATGTGAGCGAGCCATTTAATACACCCATGGCAAAAACAACCACGCCGCCAATTAACAGGCCTTTTCGATGGCGGTTTTTTATTTGCAGCGATTGGCCTAATTCGGGCGACAAAAAAGAGTACACCCCCAGCCCCAAAGTGAGCACACCCAGCGCGATTTGCGCCAATCGATCCGGCACCTGCAAAATAATGCTGGCACCCAATAGCACACCCGGAATCCCCGTTGCTAAAATATACAGCGCAAAATTTCGTTCTAATTTACTCGACTTAAGGTGGCGAATCGTCGCCCCCACCCCCAGCGCAACACTGGCCACTTTATGTGTGGCTAATGCCAACCCAAAGGGCAGCCCCAGAAAAATTAAAGCCGGCAGCTGAATCAAACCCGCACCGCCCCCGGCGAGGGCTGAAAAAAAATTCGCCAATAACGACACGAAAAACAAAACCAGCTGATCTGTTATATCCATCATAAAAACAATACATCTCTTAAAAAGATAATGTTATTTTGCACCAAATATCGCACGATAGCGGTAAAAGTTGATTTTGTGTTTATAATCTAAAGGAGAAACACGATTACACCGTAGAAATTAATTAACCTGTTATGTTTATGTTTATAAAGAAACCTCATCTATTTCATTTATTTTTAAGTGGATTGTTTGCCAGTTTGTTACTGATGCCCAATGCCTTTGCCGGCTTGCATAAGTGGACAGATGAAAACGGGCAAGTTCATTATGGCGACCGCGTGCCCTCAAAATATTTACGCAAAGAGCACTATCAACTCAATGAGCAGGGCGTTACAATTAATACCTCTGAAAAGCTGAAAACAGAAAAAGAAGAATCTGCTGCTCAACTTAAAAACAAAATTAAAGCCGCAGAAGATAGAAAGCGCCTGATTGCGGCTCGCAAAAAAGCCTTACGCGATAGAGTATTACTCGACACATTTACCACTGAAAAAGATTTAAGTTTGGCGCGCGACGCGCGAATCGAAGCCATTGACTCTCAACTATCGCTTGCTGAAACATTGATTAAAAACGATGAGGAAAGATTAGGCAGTTTAAAAAAACGTATTGAGTCCATAGAAAAAGCTTCACGCAAAGCACCTGAAAATTTACATAAAGAAGTTGCATCTATCAGCCGGCAAATTGAAAGCAATTACGCTTACGTTGAAGACAAAACGAATGAGCGCGATGAAATAATTAAAACCTTTAAACAAGATGTGATTCGTTTTCGCGCCTTAAAAAAAGCAAAACTTGAAGCAAAAAATAAATAAATTTTTCACCCCTGCGTTAAATCCATCTCACCAATTAACACCTGATTTCGCCCTTTAGCTTTGGCTTTGTACAGCGCTTTATCAGCTGCTTTAAACAAACCCAGTGCTGTTACATTATCGCCGGGAACAACCGAAGCAATACCTATACTCACAGTTACATTTTCACACAAGGGTGACGTTGCATGAGTTAATTTAGCCGCGTGTAATTGCTCGCGCATTTGTTGCGCTAACGTTAATGCACCACTCACCTCAACCGAGGGCAACATCACCACAAACTCTTCGCCGCCAATTCGTGCAATAATATCTGCTGGGCGATGCAAACAAGACTGTAGAACTTGCGCGACTTTTTTCAAACACACATCACCTTCTGCATGACCATAGGTATCGTTATAAAGTTTAAAGTAATCGATATCTATAATCATTAGCGTTAATACTTTTTGCTCACGTGTTTCACGTTTCCATTCCGATTCTAATTGCATTTCAAAGTAACGCCGATTATGCAATTCCGTTAAAGAATCTTCCAACGTTAAGGTTTCTAATTTTTCATTCGCAAATTGTAATTCCTGATTTGACTCGGCAAGCGTACTGACCATTTGTGTGTTTTTATACTGTAATGACAGGCTTTCCGATAAACTGCCCTCCATTCGTCGAACAGAAACCATTATCGCAATAAGATACAAACCAAACATTATAATTAATAAAATACCGCGATCGCCGAGCACAACCGCAACATAAAAAACAAACGGAATTGTCGACGGTATTTGAAATCCAATCATCACACTTTGAAATACACCGAGCATAGGAATTGCCGCAGCACCCACACCAATTAATAAAATAAAAATAAACATTTTTGATAGCGGATCGACATTAACGCCAATAATAAACGCACCCGCACACCAGCCTAAAGCCGCAATAAATGTGCCTGCAAAAAAACGTTTAAACCAATAGCTATAATTTTCAATAGCATTGTTTGCATAAGCCCGGTGAAATTGCGCTGTATTCCAGGTGCGCAAAAGTGTAATCACAACAAAAACCAACCACCAACTAAACCCAGCAATTATATTTTGTGACCCAATAGATAAATACGCAATAATCGCCGATGCCATAATCGACAACAACCAGCTTCGCGTTTGATTACGATAAAGTATTTTAACTTTTTCCTGAAACATCCAATCTTGCATTTTTGTTGCTGACATTCTTTTATCCATTTAATTATTTTTTATTTAAACTTTTCCGCGCGAGCCAAACACCAAACATCGACACGTTTTACGCCCGTTTTTTTTAACGTTTTACTTAACTCAGACACGCTCGAACCAGTTGTCACCACATCGTCAAAAATAACCACGTGTTGATAGTTTTTTTTATTATTAAACCGAAATGCATTTTTTATATTGTCGCGTCGTTGGCGTGCATTTTTTCCGGTTTGATGTTGCGTATCACGCACTCGTTCACCGGCATTTAAATCTATCGATAAATTTAATTTTTTTGCGACAGGCTTAATTAATAAATGCGATTGATTGAAGCCCCTTTGTTTTATGCGCCGTTTGTGTAACGGCATGGGAATGATGACATCTGGCGTATTTTCTGCCGTTAAATCACGCGTTAATCTGGCTGCCATTAGTTGAGATAACAAGGGTGCGAAATTGATCTTAGCACTAAACTTTAGCTGCTGAATCACCCATTCAAGCGGTTGCGCGTAAATAAAAGGGCTATAGCAAAAATCGTAAATCGGTGGGTTTTTACAGCATGAGCCACAAATTCGCGGCGCAGTTTGAACCTCGACAAACACGCCCAAAGGTTCGGCGCAGCGCTGGCAGGCATTATTATTTATAGGGAAATCAGCCGCACAATGCGTGCATATTTGCCCTGAATCGGCTAGGTTTTGGCTGCTGCCGCAGAGTTGGCAACGAGGTGGGTAAATAAAATCCAGTAATTTATTCATATATCCTTAATCTGCTAGATCCCTTTTTGGGCGTAAAACAGGTATCATTACGCCTTCTTGCAATATATATAGATTTACACACCATGACTCAAGTTAATACCACCGTTCGTCACGACTGGTCGCTCGCCGAAATAAAAAGCCTGCTAGGAAAACCGTTTAATGATTTATTATTTGATGCGCACACACTGCATCGCCAATATCACCCTGCAAACGAAGTGCAAATCAGCAGCCTGCTGAGCATCAAAACCGGTGCCTGCCCCGAAGATTGCGGCTACTGTTCGCAAAGCGCAAAGCACAATACTGAGATTGAGCGAGAGCGTTTACTGCCGCTGGATGAAGTGATCGAAAAAGCCAAAATAGCCAAGTCGAATGGTGCGAGCCGTTTTTGCATGGGCGCAGCGTGGCGCAACCCCACCGATAAAAATCTCGATAAAGTGATTGATATGATTAGCGCGGTGCGCGAAGTGGGCATGGAAACCTGCGTGACGCTTGGCATGTTATCCGACGCACAAAGCCAACGTTTAAAAGAAGCGGGGCTGGATTATTACAATCACAACCTAGATACCTCACCCGAATTTTACGGCAACGTGATCACCACGCGCACCTTTCAAGACAGATTAGACACGCTGCAACACGTGCGCGACAAGGGTATTAATGTGTGCAGCGGCGGCATTTTAGGCATGGGCGAAAACGCCACCGATCGTGCATCCATGCTGCAACAACTGGCCAATATGCCGCAACACCCAGAGAGCGTTCCCATTAATATGCTGGTGCAAATTGAAGGCACACCCCTTTATGGTGCAGATGGAATTGATAGCATCGAGTTTGTGCGCAGCATTGCCGCGGCGCGAATTTTAATGCCCGAATCGCAGGTGCGTTTATCAGCGGGCCGCCACGAAATGAGCGATGAAATGCAGGCCATGTGTTTCTTTGCCGGTGCCAATTCTATTTTTTATGGCGACAAATTACTCACCACTGAAAACTGCGAAGCCAATGACGACCTCGCGCTGTTTTCACGCCTCGGCATTAAACCCAGCGAAGCGGAGCACAGCGATTTGATAAAGGCACAAGCCTGCCACTCCTAAACTTGTGCCGGAGCGCCAGTAAGCCAAGAGGCATACTGAAAAGGTAGATTCGAACAAAGCTATTACCTGAGACATAATAACTTAACGCGCCTTCATGCTCTTTAACACAAAAGATAACAGAAAAAGAAAACGCAAATGCACGCGAATAAACGCGAATGGTCTCAAATAAAAACAAGCACTGTTATTTCGGTATGCGTTGAGCTGAAACTCAATAATTTAAGATGAATTCTGAAAATGTAAGTTCGAATTTATTCGAACAAAGCCGAGCCAAAGTCTTTTACTTAAAACACATCGTTTTTACTTGCATACCGGAACAATAAAAATGAAAGACCTCAAGCCCGACCTGCAACACCGCAAGCAACAGGGCTTGTATCGCAGCCGCAAAATCGTGCAAAGCCCGCAGGGTCGTGAAATAATTATTAACGATCAGCGGCTATTAAATTTTTGCAGCAACGATTATTTAGGCCTTGCCAATCACCCCGATATCAAACGCGCATTTATTAATGCCACAGAAAAATACGGCGTCGGCAGCGGCTCTGCACATTTAGTAAACGGCCACACTCACGCACACCACGCACTCGAAGAAACGCTCGCCGATTTTTGCGGCTACCCCCGCGCCCTTTTATTTTCCACTGGCTACATGGCTAACCTCGGCGTTGCACAAAGTTTATATTCTAAAAAAGATTGCATCATTGAAGATAAACTTAACCACGCATCATTGTTAGACGCGGCGAATATTTGCCAGGCAAAATTGGTTCGCTTTGCACACAAAGATGACGCTCACTTAAAAAATAAACTGAACGATAATGACGGCAACGAAAAATTAGTTAGCTCCGATGCGGTGTTTAGCATGGACGGCGATGAAGCGAATATTTCTAACTTAATTCAACTTTGTAAACCACACACGGCACGGTTAATGTTAGACGATGCTCACGGTTTTGGCGTGCTCGGCAAAGACGGCAGAGGCTCATTAAATCATCAAAAAATAAATACCCACGACGTGCCGATTTACATGGCAACCCTGGGCAAAGCACTGGGCACCGCCGGTGCGTTTATTGCGGGCTCTGATGATTTAATCGAAACCTTAATTCAAAGCGCACGCTGCTATATTTACACCACCGCCATGCCCGCTGCCATTGCCGAGGCCAGCCGCGTCAGTTTGCAATTATTGGTAAAAGAAAATTGGCGACAGCAATCGCTACAAAACAATATTCATTATTTTAAATCACTCGCCGCACAGGCCAGTTTAAATTTATTAAATTCCAACACCGCCATTCAACCCATTATAATTGGCGACGCACAACGCGCGGCAAATATCAGCCAACAACTGTTTGAAAACGGTTTTCACGTGGCCGCCATTCGCCCACCCACCGTGCCCAATAACACATCGCGTTTGCGAGTAACCTTGCGTGCCGATCACACTGAAAAAGATATTGAAGCATTGGTTGATGCGATTATTAAAAGCACTTCTTAATTTATTAAGCAGCCTTTTTTTTAGATTTGGATGTTTTTTTAAATTTCTTTCGTAACTCTTCCGCCACGATATACGCATTCAACGATTTAACTATTTCTTTACCAAGTGCATAAGCTAAATTGACAGGCACTGCATTTCCAATTTGTTTATACGCCTGATTCATACTTCCCTCAAAAACCCAATCATCTGGAAACGTTTGTATTCTAGCGTATTCTCTTATTTGAAAAGGGCGAGTCTCATCGGGGTGACATCTTTCTGTTTGTTTTTGAGCTGGCGAAGTTGTTAATGTTAAACAAGGCTCGTCCCAACTGATTCGCCGCGCCATACCTGTTTTGCCTCCACCTAAATAATAACTTTTCAACATATATTCTTTTTGAATTTTTTTAGGAAGATCTCGCCAATACCCACCGGGGGGTATCATTTTCATAATTTGCTTTTTTCTTGGCGGATATTTCTGACCCATTGATTCTGCAACATCCGTTTTAAATAACACACCTGCCTTAAGAGCCGCAGATAAATTCATCATTTTATTTTCAGGCTTTGGGTAATTAAAAGTAATGCCTGTTCCTTTTTTTATGCCGATTAAAATTAAACGTTCTCTTTTTTGTGGCACTTTATAAAAAGCGGCTTTTAATACTTTTGGTGTCAATACGTCATAACCCAATTCCTCTAATATTTGAATCATTGACTGTAATGTTTTTCCCTGATCGTGACTGACTAAGCCCCTAACATTTTCACCCACACAAATTACAGGCTTTACCTCTTTCACCGTTCTTGCAAATTCATAAAACAAGGTGCCTCGCGCATCATCAAGCCCTCTTTTCTTCCCCGCATAACTAAAGGCCTGGCAAGGAAAACCACCCGTGACAATATCAATTTTACCCTTGTAATGCGCAAAAGACTCTTTCGATACATCGCCTTCTACCACATTCCATTCAGGTCGATTTTTACGCAATGTTTTACAAGCCCAGGGGTCAATTTCATTTAACAGCTTGCACGACAAACCGGCTTTTTCTAAACCCAAAGCCAGACCGCCAGCCCCTGCAAACAACTCCAAAACACTAAACGGTTTTATTGCCGTGTTGTAGTCTTCCGCAGTTTCTCTTACACTGTGAGCTTCATCAACATCAATATATGCACTTAACGATTCAGGCGAATAGGCTCGATATTTATTTGGCATTCTGTGAGATTTCAATTTGCCACTTTCATCCCAACGTCTTAACGTTTGCTTAGAAACAGACAGCATCTCTGCTACTTCCGAGATTGAATAGTAATTTTTCATATCAATGTTTGTCAACCTTATACAGGGTTATTAATTTTAAACGGTTTCAAGTTTATGAATCAAGAAGAAAAACATATTATTTTAAAAAAAGCTCAAAG
>UOFH01000057.1_pt1 | contig 13888 bp, 11 predicted proteins | sample 1988451 | NCBI WGS metagenome assembly UOFH01 (sample SAMEA4712194, study PRJEB27164) | hydrothermal vent metagenome | biome: marine basaltic hydrothermal vent biome; feature: marine hydrothermal vent; material: mineral | place: Pacific Ocean | collected 2011-06-14/2011-07-23 | depth 1689 m | reverse complement strand
TGAAGCTATTCGGAGTTTGTTTGAATCGGAATTACTTAAGATTATTAAACAGGCAAGTGGCGAGCAAACGCTTAAAGGCAATCAAACAGAAATAGATCGAACTTGGAGCAGCCTTGCAATGCTGATTGGTGGTGTGACTCTGGCGCGTGCCGTAAAAGATGAAGAGCTATCCAATGAGATTGCAGCGGCTATAAAAAATGAAATTATTGCGCTGCACAAATCTCAGTAAATACGGTATTAACTGAGCACTTCAGCGGACAGTCATTTTTACAAAACAAAAATATGTGGCGCACTCAATAATAAAATTTCGAAAATCTTGGGAACGAGATATTAAAATAACATCTAAAACAATACGCCATGTAGGTGCGAATTTATTCGCACGGGTTTATAAGCGAATAAATTTTCACTTACTTATTGTATTAATAAAATCAAAGAATTTTCTTGAAAAAAGGTTGTTTAACCATTCATTAAAAAACCTTCAATGTGTTCCAATGCTTCCGGTGTGCCAAACAAAACCAACACGTCTCCCTCTTTCAGTATTTTATCTGAATTAGGCGGCACAACTTTGGAATCATCTTTGCGATTTTTATGTAAGGTTATATCCTTTGATGTGAGGTGAAGATCGTGTAATTTTTTACCCACGGCAAAAGACCCTTTTTCAATGGTGTAGCTGATTAATCGCTTGCGCACATCATCGGGTAATTCTAAACCATCGCTTTCATTGCTATGAAAAAACTCGCGCATGGTGGCGTATTTGTTGTTACGCATCTCTTGCACGCGGCGCACAATTTTTGCCATGGGGATGCCCAAAATAGACAGCACGTGTGACGCCATCATTAAACTCGATTCGAGTGTTTCGGGAATCACTTCGGTGGCACCGGCTTCGCTTAATTTTTCGTAGTAGGTATCGTCTTTGGTTCTGACTAATGCGGGAATATTTTCATTAATGCTTTTTGCCTGGCGCAGGGTTTTTTCTGCGGAGCCTACATTGTCGTGGCAAATAACCAAAATAGACGCGCGTTCAATACCGGCGGCCTGTAAAATTTCGCGGTGGGTTGAATCACCAAATGAAACTTTGTAACCGGCTTTTGCGGCGTTGCTGATTAAGTCTACATTGTAATCGAGCGCAAAATATTTAAAGCCTTCTGCATCGAGCACTTTGGCGATGTTTTGGCCGATGCGCCCGAAGCCACAAATAATGACATGTTTATCTAAGTTTTGTGTATCGGAGCTAATAATATCTTTTACTTCTTCGCGACTTTTTAAATAACTGCCGGTGAATTTTTTTGCAATTAATCCGTTGTATTTAACTAAAAAAGGCGTGGCAATCATAGTGAGTACGATGGCGGTTAAAATAATTTGTGATTCGGTCTCGGGTAATAATTTAAAGCTAACAGCTAATGCCATTATCGCAAAACCAAATTCACCGCATTGCCCTAACACTACACCGGTGCGCAAAGCCACGCCGGTGGATGCACCGACGATGCGTTTGCTGAGTGCCATTATTAAAAACGTTTTGCCAACAATAATGGCGATGGCTAATAATAATGCCCAGTGAAAAATATCGAACAGGCTGTTTAAATCAACCGTCATGCCGACGGTAATAAAAAACAGGCCTAAAAAAATATCTCGAAACGGGCGAATGTCGTTTTCAATTTGATGTTTGAATTCGGTTTCACTTAACATCATGCCCGCAAGAAATGCCCCCAGTGCCATTGATAATCCAGCTAAATCGGTAGCCCAAGCGGAGACCAGCGCAATGAGTAAAACGGTTAAGGTGAATAACTCTGCTGAGTGCGCAGAAGCGACTTCGTGAAATAAGGGACGCAATAGCCAACGACCAATTGCCAGCATAACGATGGTAACGCCAACACCCATGGCAAAGCTCCAGGCGAGTTCTGCGGCAAATGAGGTTTCGTGATCACCTGCGATGGCGGGAATAATGACCAGCATTGGCACTACGGCAATATCTTGAAATAATAAAATCGAAATGGACGCGTTGCCGTGGCGTGAATCTAATTCTAATTGTTCGCCCAGTTGTTTAATCACAATGGCGGTGGAGGAGAGTGCGATAATACAGCCAATTACAAAAGCCGATTCTCGACTGGCACCTAAAAGCCAGGCGCTTAAACCGGCGATTAATAAAGTGAGAAAGACCTGTGCGCTACCCAGCCCAACCACCGAGCGCCGGTTGGCAATGAGTTTGTTTAATGAGAATTCAAGCCCCAGGCTAAACAGTAAAAATGCAATGCCGACTTCGGCTAAAAAATGCAGGGTATCGGAGCTTTGCACTAAATTGGCCGCGTGCGGACCCAGTGAAATGCCAACGGCTAAATACGCTAAAATAGCGGGGAGTTTGATGCGCCGAAAAAGGGCGACGGCAACAACCGAAATGGCCAGTAAAATGATCGTGTCGCGAAGGGCGTCATGCATAAGCTATTGTCATTCGTTGCGGGTTATTTGGGTGAAGTTAAGTGTAGCATAGCCTTAGTTTGGCGAATTTGTGATGAATTAAATAAGCGGTTTATGCATCTAACTTATCAGCTGCATCGAGGGTGTTTAATAACAGCACCGCAACCGTCATCGGGCCAACGCCGCCAGGTACGGGGGTAATCCACGCGGCGTGTTTGGATGCGCTTTCAAAATCCACATCGCCGCAAAGTGAGCCATCTTCCATGCGGTTAATGCCAACATCTATCACCGTTGCACCGTCTTTAATCCACTCACCTTTTACCAGCCCCGGTTTGCCCACGGCCACCACAACAATGTCGGCACGGCGCACGTGATCCTCTAAATCGGTGGTGAAGCGGTGGGTGGTGGTGACGGTGGCACCGGCTAATAACAGCTCTAATGAGGCGGGGCGGCCAACGTGGTTTGATGCACCCACAATAACCGCATTACGGCCGTAGTAACTTTCACCCGTAGAATCAAGCAATAATTTTACGCCGTAGGGTGTGCAAGGGCGCAGCCCCGGATTGCGTTGTGCGAGCTGGCCTAAATTATACGGGTGAAAGCCATCCACATCTTTATTAACATTGATGCGGTCAATCACCGCCGATTCATCCAGCCCTTCGGGAAGGGGGAATTGCACTAATATTCCGTGAATATCATCATCGACATTAAGCGAGTCAATTAAATCATTCAGCGCTTGCTGCGAAGTGGTAGCGGGTAAATCATAAGCGCGGGACAAGATACCTGCCTTCTCGCAGGCCACTCGTTTGTTGCGTACATAAACCTGAGATGCGGCATCCTCACCAATTAGAATAACTGCCAGCCCTGGTGCCTTTTTGCCCGCATTCAACCGGCCTTCAACGCGCTGTTTAATGGTTGCATGTAAATTAGCCGCGACCTGTTTGCCATCAATAATTTGTGCAGACATACTTTATATATACTCGGTAAGGGTTCGATTAAAATGAAGGGGCGAATTTTCTCATGCAATGGACGTTGTCCACAAGCGAAGAAGGGAAATAAAGATAAGTATTTTAATGAATTGCAGTACTAAGCGGTTGACCTTAAACGTGTAAATGCGTAATATCCGCTTCCTCGTTTGTTGCTATGGGAATTAGCTGAATGGGGTTTCGCGGAAGCGATAAATGGAGTTTAAAGTGTACCGTCGGGGTATAGCGCAGTCTGGTAGCGCGCCTGCTTTGGGAGCAGGATGTCGGGAGTTCGAATCTCTCTACCCCGACCAAATTAAAAAGTGCGAGGTTTTGTCGAAATATTCGATAATGCTTTGTGCGGTCAAGTAGAGAGGTTCGAACGATAAGTGTTCGAAAAATTTGCGGGGAGCAAATTTTAGCGAAGTGATGTTTTTTATCACTTCGACCCGCAGGGCGAAACACAGGGATGTGTTTTGTAATCTCTCTACCCCTGTTTTATCAACAGGGGCAAATTAAAAAGTGCAAGGTTTTGTCAGTATTTGATAATGCTTCGCACAGTCCTGAAAATCTGGACGAACCAGTACATGCGCCTGTAGCTCATCCGGATAGAGCATCGGCCTTCTAAGCCGAGGGTAACAGGTTCGAGTCCTGTCAGGCGCACCATTTTCACAAGTTTATGGTGGGTGTAGCTCAGTTGGTAGAGCCCCGGATTGTGATTCCGGATGTCGCGGGTTCGAGTCCCGTCACTCACCCCAGATAAAACAAGCACTTACAGAAATGTAGGTGCTTTTTTTTATTCGGGATTTAGAGTCAAGGCACGCATTTATTTGCATGTACAACTAAACTCCTCTATGTTCGATGCATGGATATATTCACCTTTGACACCAATTATTTAATTGATTTAACCTTTGAAACCACTGGTACATTGCCAGCTTCTTTGCATATATTTAAAACTTTAATTTTACGGCTTTAACTTTCTGGAAGTATCGTGATTGTTTTTAGCGATTCATTATCCGCAATTTCTGAAATAGATGAACTACAATATAAACTGTCTATCTAAGTCGGGATTGTTATATAAATATTTACGGGCGACTATTTAATCACCCAAACAGGTAGTCTATTTAACCAGAATATTTGTACTGGACTTTTGTTAAAAGGCCTTTTAATCTATACGCGATTTATGGATTTACCAACAAGGAATAATACAAATGAAAAACATCATCTTACTTGCTGCCGGATTAACCGTTTCGGCCTTTCTCATTGGTTGCGGATCAGAACCCAAAAAAGAAGTTGTAGCGGATTGCGTTTTCCCTGATGCGCCTGATATGGCAGCACCGAGTTGGATTTGCGATGAACCAGTACCCAACATTGGTATTGATGTCTATGCCGTGGGATCTGCTGATAAATCTGCTGCAGGCAATGACTTTATGAAGCAAATGGCTGCAACATCAGCGCGTGTGCAATTAGCTCAGCGGATGAAAGTTAAAGTTAACAACATGATAAAGCAATATGTGGAAACTACCGGTGCAGCCGATACGGAGACTGTTGATAAAGTACTAACTTCAGTTACCAAGCAAGTTACCAGCGAAACACTGGTGGGCTCTAAGATTTATAAAACCCGCTACAGTCCAAAAGGCAATATATATGTGTTGCTGGGCATAGACCCGACTAATGTTGCAAAAATATCTGAAGCCGCACTTAAATCCAGCATGAAAAATGAACGTGCTTTATGGCAACAATTTAAAGCTAAAAACGGTCAGGATGAACTTGCTGCAGACATTGCAAAGTTAGCTAATTAAATATTTCTCATCTCTAAAATAAGCCGGATTTCATATCCGGCTTTGTTTTAGTTACAGGTACTTTTTATATCATGATTAAGTTAACCATTAGCGGAATTATAATGATACTGGCAATACAAGCCTGTTCATTGTCACTAGGCTCTAAAAAAACAGTAAAAGAAGTTAGTATGCCCGCATGGGTATTGAATCCTCCCGTCGAGACATCAGAAAACATCTATGGAATAGGTAGTGGTTTTACATATAACGAAGCAAAAGAAGCGGCGTTAAAGGACATTGCAAGCAAGCTAATTATTGAAATTAGTAGCCAGAGTAAAAGCGAAGTTAGTCAGTTTAATAAAAATGTATCTAGCAGTGCTAACCAACAAATTAATACGCGCACAATTGAAACCCAACTATCCGATTACAAAATTTTACAATCCGAACAAGTGGGTAGTGAAATTTTTATGCAAATTGGTATGTCGCGATCGGGTTTTATAAAAAAAACATCTTCCCGTTTAAAAGAAATTGATGACAAAATTAAAATTGTTATGCGCGAACTCCCCAGAAAAACAAAATTACAGCAGCTTATTTCAATACAGGATATAGAGCCATCTATTGCGAAAGCACGGCGTCTTGTTTTACTTTTACAAGCAGCAGGTAGCCCTAATAAAACAGATAAATATCTGTCTTATTATAACAATGTTTTAAAAAAATCGAATAGCCTTTTATACAATGTTCGCTTCAATGTAAGCTCCGACACCAATACAAAAGATTTTGCTAAACACCTTGTTGCATTAATGAGTAATAAAAATATATCAGCATCAATTTCAAATAAAGCAAATGCAGATGTTTATATTAATGTAAAGGGTGTGATTAAAAACTCAGTTATGTTCTCTCAAAATATTTCACAGTTAAAAGTTCGCATCAAAATTAGTGATAAACGCAAGCGCGTTATATCTGTTAAAGAGTATGAATCATCAGGTTCATCGCCTAGCAGTGCAGCTTCTTCTGTAGAATCTGCAATAAAAAGCATGGGTGAAAAATTTAAAAATAATGGAATTTTGGAATCTTTGGGATTAGTAAAAAATAATGTTTAAATAAAAAATAAGGAGTTAATTATGAATAAGTTTATTTTTCCGATTTTAACCAGCAGCATATTATTATCCGGTTGTATTGGCGGTACAAATATAAAGTCTGTTTCAGACTTTCAGCGCGAACCTCTTGTCAAGGCCAGTGTTATGCCAACCAAGGCACAATTAAGTGGAGCCAAAATCAGGGTTATTGTTTTTGATGCTGATGATAGTAATGTCGGTCTGGCTAAAAGCTCAAAAATTGGTAGTGCAATAAGCAATAAAGTTGAAAACCTTCTATCTGAAACAGGAGTAGAAATTGTCGATCGAAAACTGGCCGCAAAACTACAAAAAGAAATACAGCTAGCCGAACTAAAAGGTCGACGTGACTACAAAGGACCCGAGGTTGCTGATTTTAGTATTACAGGTAAGGTTGTAACGGCAAACTTTACTCAAACATACTCTGCGGCGAGCAACTGGGTAGACGACAAAGGAAAATCACATTACACACCTCCAAGCTGCAAATATTCGGTATCTGTAGAGGCTACTTTAAAAGTCCATGCGCTACCATCGCTTCAACCAGTAGATACGATTACCATCACAGACACAGAATCTAAATCACAGGATTTGGATGGGCATTCATATCGACATTATTACAAAAGCCATACCTGCCCAAAATACAATAAGGTACAGTTGGATAGTCTGGTTATTGCGGCAGGATCAGATGCAGTGTATGAATCTAAAGTCCAGCTACAAAATAACTTTGCCGCCCGTGGATATATTACCGAACATCGCGCTAAGGAAGGCAAGCATATTTTTAAAATCACTATGGGTAAACAAGCGGGCGTTAAAGAAGGTCAGGAAGTTGATATCATTCAAGTATTTATCAATGACAATCAGCTAACTGGTGAAGCAAGTATGGAAGAGTCAAAACTAATGGAAGGTGAGGTGAGCAATCAGATTGGAAACAACTACGCCTGGATAACAATTAGTGATGAAATATTGGCTAAAAGAGTTCGTTTAGGTGATGTGGTGAAGGTCAGATTCACAGACAGTATGTTGGATCAATTCAAAAAAATATTATAACTCAAAATATTATTATCTTAAAAACGGCAGCTTAAATAGTTGCCGTTTTTGTATTTAGATGCAAAGGCCTTCATATAACCATTAAATTCAAACGCTCTTTGAAACTATTGTATTTGGATATCATGATGCCTGTATAAAATTTAAATATGAATACAAAATTAAAACAAAAAATAATAGAAACCTGCAATAAAAAAATAGACGCGAAAGGCGATAACGTTGGTTTATCTTTTTATGCATTTTTCGAAAATAAAAATAACGACCCCCAGTTATTAATGGAAATGGCTGAGTGGTGGATTTTAATGCACAAGCTAGATCATTTTGAAAAAGCAGTAAAAATAAAAAAGATGATTGAAGAAAATAAATAGCACAGGGAGGCAATGCGATGTATGCCGTTATATTTAAAGCAGAAATTAAAACACTTGATAAAGAGTATATTGATACAGCAAAGAAAATGCGAGATTTGGCTATCAATAAATATGGATGCAGTGAGTTTATATCGACGACAGAAGGTAATAATGAAATCGCTATTTCATACTGGGAAAATCAGCAACAAATAAAAAACTGGAAAGAAGACGAAGCGCATTTAAACGCGCAGCGTTTGGGAAAAGAAAAGTGGTATAAAAAATATCATGTGCAGGTTGTTGAAATTATAAGAGAGTATGGATATTAACCAGTCGGTTTTACTGTAGGTGCGAATTTATTCGCATGAATTCATAGGAGATACAATCATTTGAGTATTCCTTATTTCTGTCTCAGTAATAAGTGAAAAATTACTGCCAGTGATTAATTGAGTTAGCATAATATTCAAGCAACGTTACAGAGGATTCATTAACCCGTAATAAATTTTCGTTGCTATCAACCAAACCCCTGAAAATTAGCATATTAAGTGCATTGCTTAGTACGCTTTCACAGGCATTGTCAGAGACATTAATTGGCGCGCCTTTTTGTTTTAAGGTATCTATTTTTAATGCCGCGGTTGATTTTAAATCCAGTTCGCTTTTCCATGTTGATTTATTTTCTAATAAAATTTCAGCCATTAACGCCACAGGTAAAATAGGAATTACATCGCTGATATTTTTCATTAATAGCTCGGCGAGGTTTTTTACTTCTTCGAAACGTTGTTCCTGTTCGTATTCGCTGAAGTGAATATTGTTTTCTTTGCAGTACTCTTTAACGGAAACGGGGTGGCCGAAGTTAACGCTGGCATAACCAAATCGTTTCCAGCGCATTTTTCTCGATAATAAAACCATTTTATAAATAAACGAAGTGGTGGTTTTTATAACAAACCATGTGCTGCGTTTTTCGGCCTGTTTGTCGAGTTTGCGAATTAAACTTTTATCTTCAATGACTCGATCGTAATTAATGCCCACGGGTACAAACACAATATCTTTATCAAATTCAGGATGAAATTCCCGTAGCATATAATCCATAAAACCTAAACGCGGTTCACGCATGGCGCCGTTTTTGGTTAAACCGCCTTCGGGGAAAACGGCCTGGCAAACACCCGCACGCGTTGCCATGTGAACATAACGCTCTAGCACTTTTCGATACAATGCATTGCAGGAATTTCTGCGCACAAAAAATGCGCCCATGGATTTAATTAAGGTTTGTAAAGGCCAGATTCGTGCCCATTCACCAACCGCGTAAGACAGTGCGGTTTTTTCAGCAACCAGAAACGAGGTTAAAATATAATCCATATTGCTGCGATGATTCATTACAAAAACCACACTGGCGCCCGAGGGGATTTTTTTTAAGCCATCATCATCAAAAAAACCTACGCGAACACGATAAATTAAACGTGCAAATTTTCGTGCTAACCAGTAACCCAATCGAAAATAAATATAGGCATTAAATGTGGGCACAATTTCACTGGCGTATTGACGTGCTTTTTGTTGCGCAACGGCAACCGGCATTTTGTTTTTTTCAGCATAAACCTTAATGGCTTCGATAACGGGTTCGTCGAATACAAGTTGATCAATAAGGCTTTGTTTGCGAGTCAGTTGAAAAGGGCGAATTTCAATATCAAGACGGCTGCTAACTTCATCAATCACTTTGTTTACACGGCGGCGTAAATACCAGCGCAAACTGGGCATTAACAGACGATCGAGAACCATGACTGCGGCGAAGAGTACAAGTAAAATAAAGAGCCAGGTTGGCAGTGTGATGTAATTTTCCATAACGTGTTATTTAATTATATTTTTTAGACATTATGCGCAGATAGTTTGATTTATGCAACTTTATGCGATTGTAAAGTTAGTGGTGATTTTATGTTTTTAATTTTTCAGCTGTAGTCAAAAGCTTACAAAAATATTTTATTTTAACTGACAAAAAGTTTAGCCACTTCCCTAGAGACGAATAAAAAACAAAGGCGTATAATGTTTATATGATATCGGTACATTAAGCGTGTTATTGATTGTGTCGATTATTTGAGCTGTGGCCGTAAGGTGTTTTATGGATTTAGCCGAAGTTGATTCTAGCCATAAAGCTCAAGCACTATATAAATGATAAAAGGAGACGATCATGACATCAAAAACCAAACATCAACATCCTGTTGAAATAAAAATTAATGCTGATTTTATTCAGCCAGAAAAAGCCCAGCAATTACCCGATACCTGCGCCTATGTTTTTTCTCAGGGCGGTCGGCTGCTGTGCTGTGAAAAAATTATTCCCGAGAAACCGGTAGTGCTGAAAATTGCCAGGGGTAAAGAGCCTTCATCAGTCCGCTTACTTATTGGCCCGACGCTTACTGAAGATAAAATTAATCAGGCTGAATTATTACGCCGCGGCGCAGTGAATAAAATGCTGCGAGTCGACAAAAATCTTCAATTGAATTTGCCTCTGTACCCAGTAGACTGGTTGTGTTGGTTGCGCTCATTTTGCCTGGTTAAAGGCGTGATGCTCAAACGCACGATGGTTGATGGCATTCCTGTTGATATGCCCGTTTGTAATGCGCATGTTGATATTTATGAAGTGGATCCCCTACCGTTGGTGATAGGGCGTTTGTCGCCGGAAATGCTGGAAAAGCTGCGTGAAGGCTTACGTGTAAATCCGCCGATTGATCCTATTGATCCCATTGGTGTGCAACTTCCCGACATTCCACAGCCACCGCAACCACTGCCGATTTTTGAAGGCGCGAAATTCGCCCTGAAAAGTCTGACGGTTAATAGCAATATTGAGCAGTTTCGAAATACATTGCTTTCAAATGCGGAATTAATCAAACCCATCATTTGGCCGATTTTGTGTAATATTTTCAGGCTTCCCGTTACCAAACAAAAAGTGGCATCTGCTATTACCGATGATTGTGGTCGTTTTCAAACCACCTATTTCGTCGGCTGTAATAACCCGGATAAACCCGATTTATATTTTAAAGCCACGCAAAAATTATTTGGCCTTTTCAATATTGTTATTTACGAACCCAAACCGGTAAATTGTTTTACCCATTGGAATTATGCATGCGGCAGTGAAGTTAAACTGTACACCAGCAGCCCGTGGGCAAAAGTTTGCACACCCTGTGCGCCGGTTATTGCTCAAAACAACTGGGTGTTAGTGCGTGCCATTGGTAACCTGCCGCTCAGTCGAATTCGCGGTTGCAGCGCGGCACTGAGTGCAACAACAAACAATGCCAATATTGGCTTGAATATGCGGCTAATAGATTTTACGCGTGCAACGGACGACGACCCAGATAACACCTTCAGGGAAAGCCCCTTTGGTGGTTTTTTACGACTCAGAATTGAATTTGATAACAGCATTAGAGAATCGCTGAGTGTTAAATATTATCAAGTTTCATTTCGCAGACTTGAATCTGTCACACTCAATCCGCTAACTGACTTTTTACCGTTAACTGCTGAGATTCATCGTCACTACTCTTATGAAATTGAGCATACGCCAGGTGACGAAGGCACTCATCCCGATACGCATTTAGTAGAGGAAGGGTTTATTTTAGGGCCACAAACCGTTGAAGGCACGCCTAACCTGTTTGAAATTCCAGGCACCGCACCAAAAGGGCAATGGACTTTCCCCGATTTAACCGAGGATTTAATCAATGCCAAATTCCCTGCCTCATTAGCACCGGCTGCGGAAGCTGGAAAATATCAGCTGAAAATTGATCTATTTGATGAGAATGGCGTAAAGGTGAATATCGATAATATTGACGGACAACAAATACATTATGTTGTGCCAAGAGATGCCGACCCATCATCTTCATCCGCACTGTTTACCGATGAAGCCGCTGCACTCGATCTGATAGAAGTTGGAGAAGACGGGCTGAAAAGTTTTGTTATGCCGCTGCACATTGATAACAATAAATGTACTGCAGTTGTGGGGTTGCCCGAGCTGGACGGCATGAGTGCAAACAGTTGTGGCGTGATTAACTATCAGGATCAAAATGCAAATGTAAATATAAGCTTCACCGCATTACACCCGAATGGATTCGCAAACTACACGTTTACTTTGAAACGCGGGGTAACCGACCTTGGTAGTGGTGTGGGGCAATCCGGTGTTGCAACAGGAGACTTTATTAATAGTAATTCGGTTTCCCAGTTGTTATCGGCCGACTGCCCGATTGCCGGTTTCTCGGCTCACCTGCATGTTGATGCCTGGGCAACTAACGGCTTTGGTCAAATTGATGCGTATGATGCGGGGGATCATATGGGCTTTGCGTTAACGCCTGATGATGTTTAAGGTTTGAGTTTGTTTTGTTTGAGTTAATCGCTGCTAACGTGTGAGTTATGCAGCGGTTAACTTTTAAATAATATTACTGAGACAAAAATTAAGGATGCCGCGTTGTTTTTTTCTTTTCTATTTTCTGGTTCCCACGCTCCTGCGTGGTAACCCATACCTCACTTCATGTCGTGCCACCGTATGCATTCCCACGCAGAGCATGGGGACGAGGTGAATTAATCAGGTGAATTAATCAGGTGAATTAAGTAGGGTATCAATTTGTATGGGCAGTTTGAAAATGCACTGCAAATAAACTATTAGTTTATAAAAGAGAGAAAATGTAAACCTGAAGTTTACAAATAGAAATGATTAGCTCCAATAAAACTGGAAAAAAATATATAAACAAGTTATAAAGTAAACCATGGGTTTACAAAAAGACAAAAAGTTAAACAGATTACTTGATTTGTTGCCAGAAGGCGTAGCGGTACCAGGTAAATGGCTGGCTGAACAGGGCTTTTCGCGCCAGCTAGTCCATAAATATGTTCAGAGTGAGTGGTTATTAGCATTGGGACGAGGTGTTTACGCCAGACCACAAACCGTTATCAACTGGCAGGGACTGGTGCTGGGTATACAGCATTTTGCAAATTTACCTTTTCATGTGGGCGGTATTTCAGCATTAAACTTTCAGGGTTATGCACATTATTTACCACTTAGAGATGGTAATAAAGCAGGAGGCGAAATCATCCACCTTTGGGGCAAAGGCAAAGTACCCGCCTGGGTTAAGGCGGTAGCTTTATCTGAAACATTGCAGTTTCACCCACGTCAATTATTTGATGAGTCGGTGTTTGATGTTGGTTTTGAATTCTTGCCGAGTGGTGTGCGAGATTTGCAATTACGGGTATCTTCACCAGAACGCGCCATAATGGAGGTGCTTTATGATGTGCAGGATGATGAACATTCATTTACCCATGCACTTGAACTGTTTGAAGGTTTAACCAGCTTGCGACCTAAACAAGTCAATACATTATTGCAGCATTGTCGCAGCATAAAAGTAAAACGTTTGTTTTTATTTATGGCCGATCAGTTCAGCTATCCGTGGATATCACGAATAGAAAAAGATCAGTTTGATCTGGGAAGTGGAAAACGAATGATAGTGAAAGGCGGCAAGCTGGATAAACAGTATTTAATTACCGTGCCGGAACGCCGAAATGAATGAGCAAAATGCTTAATCAAAACACAGCGTATTATCGTCAGGTTAAATTACTGGTTGCTGTATTGCCTGCGGTACAGTGGAAGATATTAAACATTAAAAAAATGTCGGTTAAAAAACATAAGCAGGTAATGGAGAAGCTTGAGGTTGTTTTAAGTGAGAAATATTTTTCCAGTTAGAAAAGTAATTGGCTAAACAAGGGTATGGTAAATTTCATTAACGATATGTGGAAAATGAAGCAGAAGATGTATGTAGTGGTCAACCCCAACTGGATACTTTCTTTAAAGGCTTCTCATAGTTAATCGGTGACTGATCACCGTTGTTTGTATGCAGCCTCTCAAGGTTGTAATACTGTAGTGGCAACTAAATTTAGCCACTACAGTTTGATGCAAAACAATTTCTCGATAATAAAATAAAGGTAATCTTTATACTCATTAGTTTCTAACTGTTTGTAGTTTAGAAGTCGTCGTTTTTAAATTAATATATTTGTGAATTTGAATCAGTTGTATTCGGTGAGCTGTTGTATTTTATTTTACTGATGTTTCGTGCAACGTTCTCTTATAATAATTTTATTTATTTATTTTTTTTGATTCAACTGAGATTGAAATATTCCTGGCTTAAAGTGCAAGGATGCACTTTATAATCCAGTGACTTACGTCGGCTCTAAGCTAATACATCTAAGCCACTGGATTCCTGCCTTCGTAG
>UOFH01000415.1_pt1 | contig 13943 bp, 14 predicted proteins | sample 1988451 | NCBI WGS metagenome assembly UOFH01 (sample SAMEA4712194, study PRJEB27164) | hydrothermal vent metagenome | biome: marine basaltic hydrothermal vent biome; feature: marine hydrothermal vent; material: mineral | place: Pacific Ocean | collected 2011-06-14/2011-07-23 | depth 1689 m | reverse complement strand
GCAGTGCCGATCGACGTTATTATCAGCCCCGAAGAAATTGTTACCAATTATATTTTTAATATCATCGAATACCCCGGCGCATTACAGGTGCTCGATTTCGCAGATGGCAAAGTGGTGTTGGTGGGTTTGCGTGCATATTATGGAGGCCCATTAGTAGGGCATCAATTAAGTGAGCTGCCCAAACACACACCCGGAACCGACACCCGAGTGGCCGCAATTTATCGACGCGGGCGAGCGATTATTCCGCGTGGGCACACAGTCATTGAAGCCGGTGACGAAGTGTTTTTTATCGCCGCACGCGGCGACATTCGCGTGGTTATTCGTGAGCTGCGAAAACTCGATAAACGCAATAAACGCATTATCATTGCTGGTGGCGGAAACATTGGCAAACGTTTAGCTGAGCGTTTAGAAAAACGCCATCAAGTAAAAATTGTTGAGCGCAATGCCGACCGTGCTTTTCAATTATCACAATCATTAGAAAAATCGGTAGTGTTGCTCGGCGACTCCGCAGATGAAGAATTATTATTAGAAGAAAATATTGATAGCATGGATGTGTTTTGTTCGGTCACTAACGATGACGAAGCTAATATCTTATCTGCCATGTTGGCAAAAAAATTAGGCACGCGAAAAACCATGTCGTTAATTAATCGCCCCGCGTATGTTGATTTAATGGAAAATCAGGAAGCAATAGATGTCGCCATTTCACCCGAGCAAGTCACCATCGGTGCATTGTTAACGCATGTGCGTCGTGGCGATATTGTTGCGGTGCATTCATTGCGCCGCGGTGCAGCCGAAGCCATTGAGGTGATTGCTCACGGTGACCGTGAAAACTCAAAAGTGGTGGGCAGATTAGTCGAAGAAATTGATTTACCCGAAGGCACAACCATCGGTGCTATTGTGCGCGGTGAGCAAGTTATTATTGCGCACCACGATACGGTAATTGAAGCCGAAGATCACGTGGTTATGTTTTTAGTCGACAAGAAAAAAATTCACGACGTTGAACACCTGTTTCAGGTGGGCATTACTTTTATTTAAATCTGAGAATATTTGCTTTGCACTTTACCGTCATTCAACGCATCTCCGGCATTCTTTTAATGCTCTTTAGTTTTACCTTGCTGCCGCCGATTTTTATTAATTTGCTTTATCATGAAAACGCAACGGATGCCTTTTTCACATCTTATTTAGTCTTGTTAGGAAGTGGTTTTGTATTATGGTTGCCGGTGAAAAATTCAAAATCTGATTTGCGTCTTCGTGATGGATTTATTGTTGTGGTTTTGTTTTGGTTTCTTTTAAGTATCTCTGGCTCCTTGCCGTTAATGCTTTATGAGCATCTTGATATTTCTATTACCGATGCGTTTTTCGAATCGGTTTCAGGTTTAACTACAACCGGTGCAACTGTGTTAACCGGTTTAGATAATATGCCACATTCTATTTTATTTTATCGTCAAGAATTACAGTGGCTCGGTGGCATGGGTATAGTTGTTTTAGCGGTTGCAGTTTTACCTATGTTGGGTGTTGGTGGTATGCAACTTTATAAAGCCGAAACGCCGGGGCCAATTAAAGATAATAAATTAACGCCACGAATAACCGAAACGGCAAAAGCGCTTTGGTATATTTATTTAACCTTAACTGTTTCATGCGCAGCGGCTTACTGGCTTGCTGGAATGAATTTGTTTGATGCCATTGCGCACAGTTTTTCCACAGTCGCCATTGGCGGATTTTCAACGCATGATGAAAGCCTGGGTTACTTTAATAATCCAATGATAGAAATTGTTGCTATTGTTTTTATGTTTTTAGGTGGCGTAAATTTCGCATTGCATTTTGTTGCTTTTCGAAACTGGAGTTTTAAAGCCTACGTGCAAGACAGCGAATTCAAAGTGTATTTTCGAGTGCTGTTTATCGTGTCTGTCATTGCCGTGGCTTTTCTGTATTTTTCAGGCGCAGTGAATAATTATTCAGATGCCTTATTGCAAGGTATATTTCATGTTGTATCTATAGGCACAACTACGGGTTTTACAACAACCGAATTTCATTTGTGGCCAAGTTTTTTGCCGGTGCTATTAATTTTTAGCAGTTTCATTGGCGGCTGTGCGGGGTCAACCGGAGGCGGTATAAAAGTGATTCGTGTGGCACTCATTTTAAAACAGGGTTTGCGTGAATTAAAAAGGCTCATTCATCCGAAAGCCGTGCTCTTAGTGAAGATAGGAAAAAACCCGGTCGCCAATTCGGTTATCGATGCGGTGTGGGGTTTCTTTGCGGTTTATGTTGCGGTGTTTGTTATTATGATGTTGTTGGTTATGGCCAGCGGGTTAGATCAAATAACCGCTTTTTCTGCGGTAGCCGCAACCTTAAATAATTTAGGCCCTGGCTTAGGAAAGGTGGCGTATAACTACGCAGACATTAACGACTTTGCAAAATGGGTCTTAAGCTTCGGCATGTTATTAGGGCGTTTGGAAATTTTCACTTTACTGGTTTTATTAACCCCTGCATTTTGGCGCAAGTAATGCCCAACTGGAATAAAACCTACGCAGAAAAAATAATTGATGATGCAACACCGGCTGATGTATTGGTAGAAAATAAACAACGGTTATCACCGCAGGGAGTTGCGTTAGATTTCGCGAGTGGTCTCGCAGGAAATGGAATTTATTTAGCACGCAAAGGTTATCATGTTAGCGCCTGGGATTTGTCGCAAGTGGCGGTTGAAAAAATAAATGCTTACGCAGCTGAAAATGAATTAACGTTAAATGCACAAGTGCACGATTTGGAAAACAATTTACCCAAGATAAAAAATAAATTTGATGTGGTTGTGGTCAGCTATTTTTTACATCGTGAATCACTGCGTTATTTATATGATATTTTAAAAAAAGGCGGAGTATTGTTTTATCAAACATTTAGTGGTGAGCCATTTCAACAGCAGGGGCCGCAAAGAAGTGAGTTTAGATTAAAGTCCAATGAGCTGTTAACGGTGTTTTCTGATATGCAATTATTATTTTATCAAGAAGATGACAGGTGCTCGGCGAGTGCGAATGCAAAACCTGGGCAAACCTGTTTCGTGGCAAAAAAATGAAGCAGAAAAAAAATATAAAATCTAAAAGCGCTTTAGTCTACGATATGCGCTTTAAATTAAGTTATTTAAAACCAACTTATTGGGGTGCGTGGTTGGCCGTATTTTTTTTAGGTTTTTTGTTGTTTTTGCCGCCGCTAGTTGTGGATGGCTTGGCGAATAAATTAGGTAACTTATTGTGTAAGGTAAATAAAAAACGCCGCAGAATAGCGCGAATAAATATAGACATTTGTTTTCCTGAATTGAGCGACGAAGAAAAAAAAGAACTCATCAGACGCAATTTTCGGCATCAGGCCAGAAGTGTATTGTATTACGGTTTAATTTGGTGGGCACCTAAATTTGTTTTAAAAAAACGTATTATTTTTAATGGGCAGGAACATATTGAAAATGCATTAAATAATAATCGTGCGGTTATTTTTATGGCGGCGCACAGTTTAGGTTTAGAAGCGGCAGTGTCTGCAGCGACAATAAGCTACCCATCGTCGGGTCCATTTAATCCGATGAAAAATAAATTAATTGATTGGTTTGTGGCAAAAGGCCGCTCACGACACGGCGGTATTTTATACACACGAGAAGCCGGTTTACGCCCCATTATTAAAGATGTGCGCGGTGGCTGCACGATGTTTTATTTGCCCGATGAAGATTTAGGTGCAGAGCGCTCAATCTTCGCGCCGTTTTTTGGCGAAGAAAAAGCCAGTGTGCCGGTGCTCGGGCGATTAGCAAAATCGTGCAAAGCAGATGTGTTGCCGTGCATGGCATGTTACGACGAAAAAAATCATCGCTATGTAATTAATGTGTTGCCCGCATTAAAAAATTTCCCCACAGGCGATGATTACGAAGATACATTGTTAATGAATAAATCGCTCGAAGAAATAATAAAATTATGTCCCGAGCAATATTTTTGGATTATGAAATTATTTAAAACGCGGCCGGATGGAAAGCCAAAGTTGTATTAATGTGATTAGATTTTTTCACGAAAACAAATAAAGTATTTATTCTATTGAGCCTGGATATTATAATGGGTAGGTGCGAATTTATTCGCACAATTAAGCCGGTGAGTGAGCCGAATGGCTATGTTGTTAAATGACAGATGTTCTTTTTTTTTCAGTCACATCATCGGGGCAACCCACACTCATTAAAGGTTTCAGTGTGCTCAATAAACTTTTAAACAAGGTTTTATTTTCTAATTCTTCCGCGGCCAATAATTCTTTAAAATGCTGGCGTTGCGTGGGCATTGAAAAACACGCGGGGCAGGAGTCGGGAATAACCGGCAGCTCGGCACTAATAGAAAATTCGCGGGTTTGTCTCTCGCGCGCATAAACTAAAGGGCGAATGACTCTTAAGTCGCCATCATCGGTTACGTAATTGGCCTTCATGGTTTTTAATTTTCCGCCATGAAACGCCGACATTAAAAAACTTTCTGCAAGATCATCTAAATGTTGTGCTAATGCAATCACATTAAAATGATGATCGCGTGCAGTGCTATAAATAATGCCGCGTTTTATGCGTGAACAAAACGCGCAATAAGAGGGCTTTCCCATGTGCTCGTTTGCCATTTCTAAAATAGGTTCGCGTCGATAATGGTATTCGACGCCCAGTGATTCTAAATAAGGAATCATCGGCGAAGGGTCAAAATCACCGGCCATTGGGTCAACCGTAATCGCTGCAAATTCAAATTTAATGGGTGCGTGGCGTTGAAAGTGATTGAGAATATGCAACAGGCTTAATGAATCTTTACCGCCGGATAAGCCTAATAAAACCCGATCACCTTCTTTTATCATATTAAAATCAACAAGTGCGCGACCGGTTTGGCGCAGCAATGTTTTGGGTGGTTTGATAAACTCAGACATGATTATTTTTTATCGGGTTCGATTTTTGGCGCAGGTTCTTCGTCAAAATCAAATAATTCATCTTCATTAAATTCAATGGGTTCTTCCGGCGGGTTGCCATCGTAAACTAAATTTTCTCGGCGCTGTAAATAGGCTTCTCGAATAAACACGTAACGATCTAATGCGGCCTCATTGAGAATGCTTTCAGCTTTCAATAAAGACGCGCGGGTGTCGATACCCTTGGCTGCTCGAAGTGACCAGGCCACAGTAGGATCTCTGTCATCCAGCGGAAAGCCATTTTCAAGTTCCTGCCAGATGGGGTCGTATTGCGAATCAACAAGCAGGCCTGTGCCGTCACGAATGGTGCTGGGGCCCAAAAAAGGAATAATAAAATAAGGCCCAGAAGGCACGCCCCAGTATCCCAATGTTTGGCCAAAGTCTTCTTCGTGCTTAGGCATATTCATGTCGCTGGCCCAATCAATAAAACCGCCTAAACCCAATGTGCTGTTAACAATGAAACGGCCGGTATCAGAAAGAAATTGCATGGGTTTGAGTTGCAACAGGTCGTTAATAATCACAACAATATCATTTAGATTACTGAAAAAATTATTGAAACCTTTCATAACAGGGTCTGGTGTGATGGCCTCATAACCCTGGGCAACGGGCTTGAGAAAGTATTGGTCAACCCCCTCATTAAAATTATAAACACTGCGGTTGTAGCTTTCCAAAGGGTCGTTTGGATCTGCAGGCCCATTGACGGTGGCGCACCCCGATGTGAAGAGTACAATGAATAATAGAATGTATTTTAAGTCGATGATTTTCATATTGATGGCGATTTAATTTAAGCCAGCAAGTTAGCAACCGTAGTGCATCAGGTCAATAAAAAGCTGTAAATTTAATAGACTATAATTAAAAATAATTAACAGGAATTAAAAAATAAGGGGGGAGCGTGTTTTATTACACCATTAAAACTATCAAACTGGCGGCAATGTGGGTGGATTTTATTGCGCTAACCATTGTTTTATATTTGTTGGCGTGGTTGCCTTCGTCATTACTTGGGCTTTGGTACTTTCGCTTATTTCGAGTGTGGTGCAAAGCCTTTGTGCGTGCTCTGGATGTTGACTTAAAACTGCACCAAAAAAATCTGCACGCGATACCGGAGAATTATATTTTAATTGCGAATCATCCCTCGGCATTTGAGGATATCGGTATTCCCGCATTATTTAACGTGTACTCGCTGGCAAAAATAGAAGTCAAGGATTGGTGGGTGGTCGGAAAAGTTTCTGCGGCGGCAGGCAATTTATATGTGCAACGTGAATCAAAAGAATCTAGAAAATTGGCCGCCGAAACGATTCGTAAAGAAATAGAAAATGGGAAAAATATTGCGCTTTATCCCGAAGGGGGCTGCAAAGGAAAACGTATTTTTGAATCATTTAGATACGGTGCGTTTGATGTGTCAATGAAAACAGGTGTGCCCATTTTGCCGGTGTTTTTACACTACGAAGCGCAGGATGATTTTGAGTGGCGTAACCCGCATACCTTATTAGATAAAATTTATCATTTTTTAAACACAGAAAATAGCACTGCAAATTATTATGTGTTTGATGCAATCGACCCAGAACAATTTAAAAGCAAAGAAGAGTTTACCGAATATACCTGGCAGTTATATAAAAGCTGGCAAGAAAAGTATATGGAATAATTTTTGGCTATTCACACTATTCAAGAATCAAATGCGTTGTTGCTCTACAGGGTTGGGCCGGTATTAGTCTGCTCGCCAACTATGCCGGTAGAGGCAGTTGTGATGCCGCCAAAATTCACCGTGCCGCCAGGTGCAAGTGTAGCAGAGCCGGGTGTTTTTAAATCTATTCACGGTTTGGTTCGGATGGTGGATTTGCGCGTAAGGTTTGGCGTAAATGAAAATGATTTTTCAACGCCAGGAAAAATTATCATTGTTGAAGTTGAAGGGGGGCATGCGGGATTTTGGGTGGATGAAATAGAAGATGTGATTAGTTTTCCAAATTCGGGTTGGGCCGATGTGCCAACGCATATTCCTCGGCATGTTTTTAGCCGGACATTGTTGCAAAAAGAGAGCATTAGATTGTATGCTGATTTTGAAAATTTAGATAAATTTAAGACAACGGGATATTTAAAAAAATATATTGAAAGAATAAAATTAGAAAATCAAAGCGGCACTGATGTTTATGTCGGTGATAGTAATAAATCAAATGGTAGAGAAATTAAAAAAAATAATATTGATTCTTCAAAAGAAAAAGTCATAGAAGTTATAGCAGAAGAAACAAACGAAGCAAAAAAAGCAAAGTCGAGCAAAGATATTAATGTGGGAGATAATTGTTCTAAAAAGGCATTAGTTGAAAAAGAAAGCTCGAATGTCTCCGCGATGACAGAACCAAAAAAATCAAATTCAATCAAGGAAGCAATTGATAGAGATAATAAATCAACCCCTTTTGATAAAGCATCCAAAACAGAAAAATCACAGAACAGTCCATTTGTTAGTCGTGCCGAAGCAGCAGACCATGATGCTGTAAAGCCCAATAATATTCCCGATATCGAATTGGTTGAGAATAAAACAAATATAAGAAAAAAACCAAACACATCTGTTTTTTCAGATCTAAAAAGAGAACTGGTCACAGTTAAAAAAGAAGAAATAAAAAACAAATATGTTTCTGCTGAACATAGGGCGGAAAAAATATCTGAGAAACGTGTTTCGTCGTTCGATAACAATATCAAAGGTAATGATGCTAAAGATAATAACGGCAGTGGTTTTTTGTGGGTGAGTGGTGCAGTAATTGTTTTTGTTGTTGTGATTTATTTGTTAATGATTATTCTGGATCCAGAAAAGGATAAATCGATTATTGCTTACGATAAAAAACTGCAAAGTAAAATTTCAACAAATATAAATACCCCAACAGAATTGCTTGACAATGCAAGTGAGAATTTCAGACATAATAGTGAAGTTAGTGAAGTTAGTGAAGTTAGTGAAGTTAGTGAAGTTAGTGAAGTTAGTGAAGTTAGTGAAGTTAGTGAAGTTAGTGAAGTTAGTGAAGCAAGTGGGATTGATAGGGTTGAAAAAGTTGAGAGTATTGTTGGAGTTGAAGTCAATCTTAAAGAAGAGCAGGTAGAAAATGGTGGTGTTGAAATATCTTCTTTGGAAGATGGCGTATTGATCGTAGTGAATGATTATGTCGAGCCGAATGCTTTTGATGAAGTTGAAAAAAGGATTGTTAATAGTGAAGCAATTACAAATGAAAACGATAGCAGTATTAGCGCTGAAAAAGAGCGTTTAGATGTCACTGATTTAGGCGCTGTAAATAATGATTTGAAAAAAAATAAAGAAGGTGAACGATTGGGAGATGTGCAAGCTAAAAAAGAAGAGCTAGATATATCAGTGTCTTCATTAGCGATAATAAAAGAAAAAAATATAGATGCAATTAAAAAAGAAAGTGAAGAAAAAGAAAGCGAAGAAAAAGAAATTAGATTAACTAAAAATATAGAGTATAAAAATAACAGTAATATTCTACGCAAAGAAAAACATATTCATGTTGTGGTGAAAGGCGACACACTGTGGCACATTGCAAAAAAATATGTAAATAATCCTTGGCGTTATCCGGAGCTTGCTAAGTTAAGCCGTATAAAAAATCCAGACTTAATTTATCCGGGAAATAAAGTTATTATTATTTTGAATTATCGTCGTACTGAAAAAAATCATTGAAAATTTAAAGTTATAAATAGGGTTATTCATATTTTCAAATTATGAAAACGTATTGGTGTCGACTAAAGCTTTTTAAATAGAGTAAAATACTGGCTATATAAAATTCAGCTCTGCGTTCTTCGCGGCTTACTTATTTAAAAGGGTGATTTGTGCCACGTATCATTTTGTTGTTACTGGTTGTAGCCATTGTTTTTTATTTGGTGTTTCGATATCGAAAATTAGAGGTTCATAAAAAAAGGCACTTTCTTCGGGTTTTTGTGTTAATTAGTGGGTTTGGCTTGTTGCTTGTTTTAGCGTTAACGGGGCGCCTTAGTTGGCTGATTGCCGCGCTGGGCGCATTGCTGCCACTTATTCCCCGAGGTGCTCGAATCTTCATGGGGCTTTGGCCTTCGCTTAAGCCTTACTTTCAACGCTATCAGCAAAATAAGCAATCGAGCATGCACACACGATTTTTGCATTTACAAATAAATATGGTGAGTGGAGAATTGCAGGGCGAAGTGTTAGAGGGTAAATTTTCAGGGCAAGCATTGCAAAGCTTGTCGTTAGATCAGCTTTTAGTTTTGCTTGAGGAATGCAAGCAAAATGATGCAGAATCGGCATCAATGCTGGTGGCTTATTTAAATCGTAAATATGCAGGCTGGGCGGGTGAAGGTGCCGAGTCATATGAGCGAGCCACACCCGATGCGCAAATGAGCGAGCAGCAGGCGCGAGATATTTTAGGGGTGGAAGAGGCGGCAACGCAAAAAGAAATTATTCGGGCGCATAAACGATTGATGCAAAAGTTACATCCCGATAGAGGGGGGTCGGATTATTTGGCTCAACAAATTAATCGAGCGCGAGATAAGCTGTTGAAAGAGGTTTAGGTTTTTGGCTTTAAGGTGCAGGACTTTATTGCAGGCAATAAAAAACCCAGCGATCCGTGCTGGGTTTTGGACTTCCGTTGCCCTGATGATTGATATGGCGCGTTGTAGCTGATTCCGTTATTTCATATACTCCTGTATAACTAACTTATCTTCCGTGGATTCCTTATCCATGTATTTCCGTATTCGCTACGTCCTAACTGATCCTTGTGTCCCTGTGATGCCATGTCCTTGTGTCCATGTACGTATTATGGACAAAGCCACGCTACGTTGGTATCAGTTGATTCGGGTGCTTAGCGTCAGTTTTATCACATAGAGCTTGTAGGACAAATCCTACAGAGAATAAAACAATATGAATAAACTATTTAATTCGATCCAGCCTTTCGTGAGCCATCATTTGCAAGTAGATGATTTACATACATTATATGTAGAAGAGTGTGGAAATCCAGCGGGTTTGCCAGTGGTGTTTTTACACGGCGGGCCAGGGGCGGGTTGTGCGCCGTATCATCGGCGCTATTTCGATCCGGATATTTATCGCATTATTTTGTTTGACCAGCGCGGCTGCGGCAAATCAACCCCGCACGCTTGCCTAGAAAACAACACCAGCTGGGATTTGGTGGCCGATATCGAAGCCATACGCCAGCATTTGAACATTGATAAATGGGTGGTATTCGGTGGTTCATGGGGCTCAACGCTGGGTTTGCTGTATTCGCAAACGCACCCCGATAGTGTGAGTGGGTTGATTTTGCGGGGCATTTTTCTGGCACGCGATAAAGATGTGCAGTGGTTCTATCAGCACGGCACCCGTGAGTTGTTTCCCGATTATTGGGCGAAGTTCATCGAGCCCATTCCCGAAGCCGAGCGCGGCGATATGGTTGCGGCGTACTCAAAGCAGTTAACTGGTGATAATGAAATTCAGCAATTGCGGGCGGCTAAAGCCTGGTCGGCGTGGGAAGGCATGACAGCGACGCTGCAAACCGATAAAGCGGTGGTTGATAGTTTTTCTAATTCGCACACGGCACTCAGCGTGGCGCGAATTGAATGCCACTACTTTATGAATCAGTGCTGGCTGGAGCCAAATCAACTGATTAATAATGTCGATAAAATCCGCCATATTCCAGGCTATATCGTGCAGGGCAGATATGACGTGATTTGCCCAGTGGAGCAGGCATGGACTCTGGCAACGGCCTGGCCAGAGGCGCAATTATCTATTATTGGTGATGCGGGGCACGCCATTGTCGAATCCGGCATTACCGATGCGCTGCTAAACATCACGCAAGAAATGAGTGAAAAACTTAAGTGATTGCGTTAATTCAACGGGTCAGCCACGCTAATGTTGTGGTGGCCGATGTGGAAATTGCCCGAATCGAAAAAGGTTTATTGGTGCTGCTCGGCGTAGAAAAGGGCGATGACGCGGCAACGGCAGATAAGCTAATGCACCGCGTGTTGGGCTACCGAGTATTTGAAGATGAAGCCGGAAAAATGAATTTGAGCGTAAAAGACATAAACGGCGAAGTGCTGCTGGTGCCACAATTTACGCTGGCAGCCGATACAAAAAGCGGTATGCGCCCAGGTTTTTCGTGTGCGGCTTCGCCTGATGAAGCGCAGCGTTGGTTTGATTATGCGGTTGAAAAATGCCAATCGACATTGGGGGCAGTTGAGAAAGGTGAGTTTGCAGCCGATATGAAAGTCAGCTTATTAAATGATGGACCGGTGACTTTTTGGCTTAAGGTATAAGTTTTTTCTATCGTAACATTTGATTTTTTGTGAGGGTAATTTGTATCTCAGATGGAATGTGGCGGCGAAGTTAACTATCTATAAATTTAAGTTTGTACCACATATTTATAGATAGTTAACGTAAGTTAATGTTTATTTATGTTTTTTTGGTTGTGGCATGCAAGATGCTCAAAAGCGCTATTTGAAAGCATATAAAGTATTTGTATGAACAGGCTTGGCTTATAAATAATGTTTATTATGTGGCGTTAGTCTAAAAATTAGGTATTAATAGAATTAATTACAAAGACAGGCTTGACAGCTCAAAGTTGTTAACGTTTAATCTACATCAAGAAACAGGGCTTTTCAAATTGACAAACCAATATTGGCGATCTGACGGTTCTTAAGTAAATGTAAATATTCCGATTGGGAGTTCAGTATGAACGATGCACCGAGCTGTAAATGCGTTATTTCTTTTTTGTGGACCAATGCGTTAGTGGTTGGTGCAATGGTGTTTTTGGTGTTCACATTTATTGACCCGGCCGATGTTGCCGTAGCGATGATGCTGGATGTTGACGAAGGTGTGTTCCGTATTCAGGCATACGCATTTAGTTTTTTGTTTATGTGGGTTGCGTTTTCGGCATCGACTTTTCTTAATTGCTATTTTTCACGTCTTAAATACAACATGGACAATGCCGCAAAATAAATTAAAGTTTATTTAAAAATAAGGCCGAAAAATAAGGCCAGACATCGAAAGTTGTCTGGCCTTATTTTTTAGTACGATAAAAATGCGACGGATAAAAATTGCCTGCAATAACGCTCACCTATTCTCCCCGCCTTTATTACAGTGTATCCTATGGCGTTTAAGAAATTATTCCTTGGAGAAGCAATAAATGTCTGATCGCACTGCGAAAATCGCTCGCGACACGCTGGAAACTCAAATCACTGCCGAAATTAATTTAGACGGCAGTGGGCAATCTGAATTTAATACCGGCGTGCCTTTTCTTGAGCACATGCTCGATCAGGTGGCGCGCCACGGTTTAATTGATTTAAACATTCAGGCCACGGGCGATTTACACATCGACGCTCACCACACCGTAGAAGATATCGGCATTACGCTGGGGCAGGCATTTGATAAAGCCGTGGGCGATAAAAAAGGCATTCGTCGCTATGGCCATGCCTATGTGCCGCTAGATGAAGCGCTGTCTCGCGTGGTGATTGATTTCTCTGGTCGCCCAGGTTTAGAAATGCCGGTTGATTTTCCGCGAGCCAGCATCGGGGGCTTTGATGTGGATTTGTTTTTCGAATTTTTTCAGGGCTTTTCCAATCACGCAAAAGTCACACTGCACATCGATTCGATTCGCGGGCGCAATGCACACCACGTTGCAGAAACCATTTTCAAAGCCTTCGGTCGCGCACTGCGCATGGCCTTAGAAGAAGACCCGCGAATGCAAGGGGTGATGCCGTCAACTAAAGGGAGTTTATAGTGGCGCAAATTGTCGTGGTGGATTATGGCATGGGCAATTTGCGTTCGGTGGCAAAAGCCATTGAGCATGTTGCAACCAATCAGCAGGTTATTATTTCATCCGATGCAAACGAAATAGCCAATGCCGAGCGCGTGGTTTTTCCGGGGCAGGGTGCAGCGCGAGATTGTATGCGTGAGTTAAAAGACCGCAACTTAACGCAGGTGATTTTAAGTGCGGCAAAAGAAAAACCGTTTTTGGGTATATGCATGGGTATGCAGGTGCTGCTAAAGCACAGCGAAGAAAATAACGGCATCGACTGTTTGGCTTTGTACGACGGCAATGTGCGTTTTTTTGGCAACGATTTGAAAAACGAAAAAAATGAAAAATTAAAAATCCCCCATATGGGCTGGAATGGCGTCGATCAAAAAATGGATCACCCGTTATGGCACAACATAAATAATCACAGTCGCTTTTATTTTGTACACAGTTATTTTATGGATCCGGCCGATAAAAACTTAGTCGCGGCAACCAGCCAATACGGCAATGAATTTGTTTCGGCCATTGCAAAAGACAATGTGTTCGCGGTGCAATGTCATCCCGAAAAAAGTGCGCAGGATGGACTACAGTTACTAAAGAATTTCACGCAGTGGAATGGGCAATAAAGTTAAGAAAGCGTGCGTTTCACAAAATAATCATGTTCGATTTAATTATTCTTGCTTGTGTGAAAAACGCTTAAAATTAAAATTAAAACAAAAAACAAAAGGTAAAAAAAGACATGCTACTAATCCCCGCTATTGATTTAAAAGACGGACATTGCGTACGTTTACGTCAGGGCAAAATGGAAGACAACACGGTGTTTTCGGAAGACCCGGTTGCCATGGCAGGGCAGTGGGTAGAGGCAGGATGTCGGCGTTTGCATTTGGTTGATTTAAATGGCGCGTTTGAAGGAAAGCCTGTAAATGCAGAGGTTGTGCACGAAATTGTTGAAACCTATCCCGATGTGCCCGTGCAAATTGGCGGCGGCATTCGTGATGAAAAAATTATTGAAACCTATTTAGATGCCGGTGTGCGCTACGTTATTATTGGCACCAAAGCGGTAACCGACCCGCATTTTATTAGCGAAATTTGCGCAGGATTTCCGGGGCACATTATTGTTGGCTTAGATGCAAAAGATGGCAAGGTGGCAACCGAAGGCTGGTCAAAAGTCTCGCGTCACGATGTGATTGATATGGCGCAGCGGTTTGAAGAAGACGGCGTTGAATCAATTATTTACACCGACAT
>UOFH01000117.1_pt1 | contig 14019 bp, 12 predicted proteins | sample 1988451 | NCBI WGS metagenome assembly UOFH01 (sample SAMEA4712194, study PRJEB27164) | hydrothermal vent metagenome | biome: marine basaltic hydrothermal vent biome; feature: marine hydrothermal vent; material: mineral | place: Pacific Ocean | collected 2011-06-14/2011-07-23 | depth 1689 m | reverse complement strand
ACGGCGCACAGGCAGATGAAATCGAGCTTTACCAAGCTGCTTATGAATCGCATCTACCGGTCATGATTAAAGGCCCAACCGGTTGTGGTAAGTCTCGTTTTATTGAGCACATGGCGTGGAAATTAGGTAAGCCATTAATCACGGTTGCCTGTAACGAAGATATGACCGCATCGGATTTGGTCGGCCGTTATTTGTTAGATGCTAACGGCACTCGTTGGTTAGATGGCCCCTTAACCACCGCCGCGCGAATGGGTGCCATTTGTTATTTGGATGAAATTGTCGAAGCGCGCCAGGATACCACGGTTGTTATTCATCCGTTAACCGATCACCGTCGTCAATTACCGCTAGATAAAAAAGGCGAGTTGATTGATGCACACCCTGATTTTCAGTTGGTGATTTCTTATAACCCCGGTTATCAAAGTTTGATGAAAGATTTAAAACAATCCACCAAACAACGTTTTACCGGTTTGGATTTTGATTATCCCGATACAGCAACTGAAGTTAATATTGTCGAAAAAGAAGCCGGTTGCGATACAGAAATTGCAACCAAATTAGTAAAAATTGCACACACTGCACGTAACCTTAAAGGTCACGGTTTAGATGAAGGCATTTCAACTCGATTATTAGTTTACGCAGCAACACTGATGCAAAAAGGCATCGATGCAAAAGCGGCTTGTCGCATGGCATTAGTTCGCCCGATTACCGATGATGCGGATATTCGTAGTACTTTAGATCATTCTATTGATAGTATTTTTGGATAAAAAGCAAAAGATTAAAAGCACTTACCACAGAGGACACAGAGAGCACAGAGGAAAGATCTGTTAATGTTTTTTGTGCTTTGCACAAAAAAATAAACTCCCTGTGTCCCCTGTGACCTCCGTGGTGAAAAAAAGGTTTTAAAAAATGCAAGAACCCGAACTACAAGCCTACCGCAAAAAACTAAAGTGCAGCTTTCCTCAAATCGAAGATTGTTTTGAGGATTACGTAAAAGACGCACTCAACGGTTTAACCAACGAAGGCATCGATCAATACCTTAAAGGTGCGTCGATGGTTTGCATGATTGGTCGTGGCTGGGAGCCGGTGCTGGTTTATTTAGAAGAAATGCCTGGCATCGCTCGCCAACTTGGTGAACCCATGCTGGAGATTGTTTCGCAGTCGGTGTGGAATATGTCGCGCACACCCAACGGTAATTCTATTCCACCGTTTATGCAGAGTTTGCCCGAAGCTGCGCGTCGTTTAGGTTCGCTTGAGCAAATGGAAAATTACCTTGAAATTATTTTTGATTTTATGGAAAACACCACCGGTTCAATTCACGGTCATCACAGCACATTTGCCAGCCCGGGCTTGCCTGAATTATTAAAACAAACGCCGTATCTTTTAAATCAGTTATCGCTGGAAGGTTTAAAAAACTGGGTTGAATACGGCGCTAGAAATTACAACAACCACCCCGAACGTCAAATAGATTATTTTTGTTTGCAGTCTGCCGACAGTAAAGCCATGTTGCAACGTGAACGTCATGGCACCTTGTTTATGGATAATCAGCGCAAGCTAGATATGTATTTACGCAGCATGTGGCAAGATGAATCTTATTTTGTGCCTTACTCTTTAGGCTTTGATGAGCTGCGTAAACCGGTGCCCTATTATGATAATTTAGGCATTCGTGTTCCCGACGTTTATGATGAATTTGTTTACGACGGTGGTGTGGTTTCAGGCATTGATCGCTACCGTGTAACCATCGCACATATTGCGGCACATCGACGTTGGAGTGAGGTGTTGGTTGCCGATAATTTTAGTCCGTTTCAGCGAATAGCCATTGAACATTTAGAAGATTCTCGCGTTGAGTATTTAATGCTTAAAGAATATCCGGGCTTGCGACAATATTTATTGGCGATGCACCCCGCACCGATTGAAGGTGATTGTAATACGGAAAAAGAATCTTGCATTCGTCATCGTTTAGCGATGTTGTCGCGATCTATTTTAGATGAAAATCACGGCTACACAAATGAACATATTTTAGAGTTTAGAAAACGTTTTTTTGATGCCGTAAAAGAAGATGGCGGCAGCACAAAAGCCATGGTTGACATTGGCATTACCTTTACCGTGCGCACGCGTTTACAAAGTGATCAGTTACCGCATATTCGTTTTGAAAATACCGAAGTAGAGTATCGCGATGATAATCGTCACATGTGGGTATTTATTGAAGAGAACGATGAAGCCGAAGATTTTGAAAACAAGCAACAAAGTAAATCGGAAGAATTAGAAAATGATGGGCTACCACCACGGCATTATCCTGAGTGGGATTACAATACCTCATCATTCAAACCCGATTGGGTGAGCTTGTATGAATCCATTCATCCTTCTGCAAACGCATCAGACATAGATAAAATTTTAGATAAACATGCGGCACTGGCAAAATTATTAAAACTCATTTTAGATAAATTAAAACCGCAACGTTTTGTGCGCGTGCGCTACCAGGAAGAGGGCAGCGAATTAGATTTAGATATCGCCATACGCTCTTTGATCGATTATAAATGTGGCTCGCAACCCGACCCGCGAATTAACATGAGTCACAAACATGATGGCCGTGATATTGCGGTAATGATTTTATTAGATTTATCCGCATCGCTAAATGATAAACCCGATGGCTCCGATCAAACCCTTTTGCAATTAAGCCAGGAAGCGGTTTCATTACTTGCCTGGACGATTGAACAGTTAGGCGATAAATATGCCATTGCCGGTTTTCATTCAGACACGCGCCACAATTTACGTTACTACCACATGAAAGGGTATAGCGAAGAATTTGACGACACAGTTAAAGGCCGATTAGCCGCAATGGATGCCGGTTATTCAACCCGCATGGGTGGCGCAATTCGTCACGCCGCGCATTATCTTGAAGGGCAAATCGCAGAGAAAAAATTAATGTTAATTCTCACCGATGGCGAACCCGCCGATATTGACGTTGAAGATGCAAAATATTTAATTAGCGATACCAAAAAAGCCGTCGATGAACTTTCATCAAAAGGCATGAGCAGTTATTGCATTAGTCTCGATACAAAAGCCGATGACTACATACAGGATATTTTTGGTGCGGGTGGTTATACTATAATCGATCACGTGGAAAAGTTACCCGAAAAGTTGCCGCTATTATTTGCTTCGCTTACATCGTAAAAAAACGTAAGAAATTAAAATTAATATGAGTAATATTGTAAAAGCCAGTGTTGTTTTTTGTTATAAAGGTGAAACGCTTTCGCCGTCTATTACTATTGAACTTGATGAGTATTTGCAAGTTAGTAGTACGTTGCCTGATTTGTATCCGATTATTGCCAAAGCCAATAACCACGATTTGTATTCCTATGAATTTGAAATGATGCAGGCACAACGTATTGTTTTTAGTGATGCCAGTGGAATGGTTGCCGAGTTTGTCACCGATGGTTTATTAGATATCGAAGCCTTTGTGCAAGCGTGGAAAGAATCAAAAGTGTTACAAAAATTAGCGGTTGTTGCAAAAGATAAACTTTCAATTGATAACCTGAATGATGAGCCAGATATTAAGCAGGCTTTGCTTGACGCTTATGGGTTGGGGGTGGTTGATCGTTGATTTGTTAATGTAATGGGAACGGTTGTAACCCTCACCCCAGCCCTCTCCCAGAGGGAGAGGGGGATCAAGACGTTCGCTTAAAAATAAAAGAACGTCGAGACATCCCCTCTCCCTCCGGGAGAGGGCTAGGGTGAGGGCGTCAGATTCATTTAAACCCAAACCAACTCAACTCTCATCATATTCAATACCCAATATCCGATGACTATCCTTAAGTATAAAATCCAGAAAAGTTCGCGCCACCAAAGATAATTTTCGGCCTTTCAAATGCACCGCATACCAACGCCTTTTTAACGGAAACCCTTCCACATCCAGCACGGTGAGTTTATTAACATCACGCTCCAGTTGCACACTGTGCAAGGATAAAACCGCAATGCCTAATCCCGCCATCACCGCCTGTTTAAGTGCTTCGCTACTGCCTAATTCCATATAAGGTTCAATTTTCACCCCGTGCTTTTGTAATAATTTATCAAACACATAACGCGTGCCCGAGCCGCTTTCACGAATTAAAAATCGCTGGCTGGCCAAATCTTTTATGGTGATATTTTTTCTATTGGCCAGCGGGTGATCCGCCGGTGCAACAATGCCTAAAATATTGGTTAAAAAAGGGTAGGCTTCCAGATTGTCATCCTCGGGTATTTGCCCCATCACCACAAAATCATCATCATTATTCATCAGGCGTTCAATGACGCGCGCGCGATTAGTGAACTTCAGTTTGGGTTCGACTTCAGGGTATTGTTGAAGAAACACCCCCAATAATTTAGGCAAAAAATATTTGCTGGTTGTTACCACCGATAATTGAAGAGAGCCTTTAACTTCGCCTTTTAATTCCTCAAATGAATTTTTTAATTCACTCACACGACTGAGTATATCGGTGCAGGCGGAATACATAATTTTACCCGCTGCGGTGGGGAAGGTTTTTTTGCCAATTTTCTCAAACAGGGCAATACCGGCTTGTTCCTCTAAACGTTTAACTTGAATAGAAACAGCTGGTTGGGTGAGAAATAACTCTTCAGCAGCACGTGTATAACTACCCAATCGGGAGACGGATTCGAACAGTTTGAGTTGCTGTAATGTCAGGTGCATTATTTTCTCTATAAACAAAAGTAAATGTAATTTATAACAAAAACTAATTTTTATAAATAGTTAATTGCGTCTATATTTCAATCCTGCTTAAAAAGCGACCCCCAACCAGGTGTTGGTTTGAAAGTAAATAAACCTTAATTTTGAACCCGCAAGAAATGCATTTCAGAATTTTTGATAGTAACTGTCGAGGAAAACAACATGGCAAAGACTTATAGCGCTGGTGTTAAAGAATACCGCGAAACGTATTGGGAGCCGAATTATTCAGTCAAAGAAACTGATATTCTGGCTTGTTTTAAAATCACTCCACAAGACGGTGTTCCCCGCGAAGAAGTGGCCGCTGCGGTTGCTGCAGAATCTTCAACCGGTACATGGACAACGGTATGGACTGACCTGTTAACCGACCTTGATTACTACAAAGGCCGTTGCTACGCAATTGAAGATGTTCCCGGTGATGATACGTGTTTCTACGCATTCATCGCATATCCAATTGATTTATTCGAAGAAGGCTCTGTTGTAAACATCCTGACCTCTTTAGTCGGTAACGTATTCGGCTTTAAAGCGCTACGTGCACTTCGTTTAGAAGATATCCGTTTCCCTATTGCTTACGTTATGACCTGTAATGGGCCACCACAAGGTATTCAGGTTGAGCGTGATTTATTAAACAAATATGGTCGTCCTTTATTAGGTTGCACAATCAAGCCTAAGTTGGGTCTTTCTGCTAAGAACTACGGTCGTGCGTGTTACGAAGGTTTACGCGGCGGTTTAGATTTCACCAAAGATGATGAAAACGTTAACTCTCAGCCATTCATGCGCTGGAGACATCGTTTTGATTTCGTAATGGAAGCGATTCACAAAGCAGAAGCTGAAACCGGTGAGCGTAAAGGTCACTACTTAAATGTTACCGCACCGACATCTGACGAAATGATGAAGCGTGCTGAATACGCAAAAGAAATCGGCGCACCTATTATTATGCACGATTACTTAACGGGCGGTTTATCTGCAAATACGCAGTTAGCACAATGGTGTCAGGACAACGGTATGTTGTTACACATTCACCGTGCAATGCACGCGGTATTAGATCGCAACCCGCACCACGGTATTCACTTCCGCGTATTAACTAAAATCTTACGTTTGTCGGGTGGTGATCACCTTCACTCAGGTACGGTTGTGGGCAAGCTGGAAGGCGACCGCGATGCAACCCTGGGCTGGATCGACATTATGCGTGAGTCATTTATTAAAGAAGATCGTTCACGCGGTATCTTCTTCGATCAGGATTGGGGTTCAATGCCTGGCGTTATCCCGGTTGCATCCGGTGGTATTCACGTATGGCACATGCCTGCATTAGTTAGCATCTTCGGTGATGACTCTTGCTTACAGTTTGGTGGCGGTACATTAGGTCACCCTTGGGGTAATGCGGCAGGCGCTGCGGCTAACCGTGTTGCGGTTGAAGCTTGTGTTGAAGCACGTAACCAGGGTGTAGAGCTTGAGAAAGAAGGTAAAGACATTTTGAATAAAGCGGCTGCACATAGTCCTGAGCTTAAGATTGCGATGGAAACCTGGAAAGAGATCAAATTTGAATTTGATACGGTTGATAAAATCGACGTTGCTCATAAATAAGCGGTGCTTTTTTAATTAAGTAATTAATTACCCTCACCCCGGCCCTCTCCCATAGGGAGAGGGGGATCAATACGTTCTTTTGAATATGGAGAGAATGTCGTGACACCCCCTCTCCCTCTGGGAGAGGGCTAGGGTGAGGGCAACATTAACATTTTGGAGAATATCACATGAGTGATGTACAAGATTATGAATCAAGCTTAGGCGATGCTGCCATAAGCCGTAAATATGAAACTTTTTCTTACCTGCCTGCTTTATCTAAAGAGTCAACTCGCGCTCAGATTCAGTACATAGTAGACAAAGGCTGGAACCCGGGTATCGAGCATACAGAACCGGCTCACGCAATGAGCAACTACTGGTACATGTGGAAGCTGCCTTTGTTCGGTGAAACTGACGTAGATGTTATTTTGGCTGAAATCGAAGCTTGTCATAAAGCACACCCAGACAACCATGTTCGTCTGTTGGGCTTTGATAACTTTGCACAGTCTGCAGGTGCAGCGATGGTTATTCACCGCGGCGTTTCTGTATAAGAGCGACCAGAGTAATAATCTTTAAGCAAGATTAAAAGCCTCTGCCGGACGTATATCTGTCAGAGGCTTTTTTCCCTATAATTCACAATGTTTTTAACTAATAAAAGAGTTTGATATGGCACGTCCTGATAAATATGTTGGCGTTCAGAACGAAGTCAATGGTGGCATGACCACAATTGGTAAAATAATTCGTGATGCATGGGTATTTGGTTTAATCGAAGAAACAGAAACATGCGAAGGCTGGAACTTTGCAGGTGTTGATGCTTTGTTAGATAAGGTCAATAACGAATGGGATAAATACGGTTGCCTTGTAAGTAATCTGCCCCCTGAATTATCTGAAAAGCATAAAAGAATACATGATAAAGCAATAGAAAATGCACGCGCTGCAGGTTGGTGCGGAGAAGTAGAAACTGAGGATGAAAAGTAAACCTCGGTAATAATTTTTATTTTGTAGTTTATAAAGTAACTGCAAAATATTTTAAATAAAGTTATTTGAATAAGAGAGAGTGGGCCATGTCTGTTACTGAAAACGTTGTAGATCCCGAACAATATACAATTAAAGATGAACCTTATTACGAGCCGGTTGGAAAAGAAATCGAGCTGTATGAATCGGCTTACGATGTGCGTATGCCGATGATGATAAAAGGTCCAACCGGTTGTGGTAAGTCACGCTTTGTTGAACACATGGCGTGGAAACTCGGCAAGCCTTTAATTACGGTTGCCTGTAATGAAGATATGACCGCATCCGATTTAGTCGGCCGTTTTCTATTAGATAAAGACGGCACGAAATGGCAGGACGGTCCACTAACAACAGCGGCTCGCATTGGTGCGATTTGTTATTTAGATGAAATCGTAGAAGCCCGCCAGGATACCACGGTGGTTATTCACCCGTTAACCGATCACCGTAGAAGTTTACCGTTAGATAAAAAAGGTGAATTAATTCAGGCGCACCCAGATTTTCAATTAGTGATTTCATACAATCCAGGCTATCAATCATTGATGAAAGATCTAAAGCAATCCACAAAGCAACGTTTTGGAGGATTGGATTTTGATTACCCCGAAGAGAAAATAGAAATTAATATTGTTTCCAAAGAGTCGGGTGTTGATGCGGTAACCGCAGAAAAATTAGTGCATATCGCACAGCGTGCGCGCAACTTAAAAGGCCATGGTTTAGATGAAGGTATTTCTACTCGCTTGTTGGTTTATTCGGGTCAGTTAATTGCTAAAGGTGTTTCGCCGTTGGAAGCTTGTAGTATGACGATGGTGACACCGCTGACGGATGACCCGGATATGCGGGATACTTTGAATGCGGCGGTTGAGACTTTTTTTGGTTAGGTTGTTATTTGGTTTTAGTGGTTGGGGTTTTGGTTTAGTAAAATGAACGTTTGTCACCCTCACCCCGGCCCTCTCCCAAAGGGAGAGGGGGATCAAGATGTTCTTTTGAAGATGGAGAGAGCATTATGGTTTTCCCTCTCCCTCTGGGAGAGGGCTAGGGTGAGGGAAGTCAGGTTCATTTAAAACCAAAGAGAACATCTTGACATCCCCTCTCCCCCAGGGAGAGGGTTAGGGTGAGGGCAAAAAAATGCACATCCTAAAAATAGCCAAACAACTAAGAAAAAACCAAACAGACGCCGAAAAAGTTTTATGGCAAAAACTGCGTAATCGACAGGTATACGCTTACAAGTTTAGAAGGCAAGTGCCAATAGGGTCGTACATTGTTGACTTTATGTGCGTGTCAGTAAAATTGATTATAGAGCTTGATGGTGGGCAGCATGCTGAGCAACAAGATTATGATCGAAAACGTACTGCATATTTAGAAGCAAAAGAATTTCAAGTTGTTCGTTTTTGGAATAACGACGTGTTAACGAATATTGATGGTGTTTTAGAATCCCTCACCCTAACCCTCTCCCAGAGGGAGAGGGGATTAAAAAAATAGAAGCCTCTCCCAAAGGGAGAAGGGATTAAAGAAATACAAGCCTCTCCCAAAGGGAGAAGGAACTAAAGAAATAACGAAGTTATTTTCTGCCCCCTCTCCCTCTGGGAGAGGGCTGGGGTGAGGGCGTCAAAACGAAGGTAAATATATGAGCATTAAACTCGAAGACTACGAAGAATTTCTATCCGAAGCCGCACCAGAAATTCGTGATGTACTGGAAAGTACATTTCAGGAAGCATCGCGAGTCATGTCACCTTCCGGATTAGAAGAATACATGGACGGCGCAAAAAGTTTATGCAACCTGGGTCGTGGCTCAAACGTGGTTATTTCATACTTACAGGAAATGCCACTGGTAGCAAAAGAGTGTGGCGAAGATGTAATTGGTGATTGCCTAACCGCTGCCATGAAATTATCGTCAATGACTTCCGCAGAAGTTGTTACGTTATTATTTGCAAGCATGCCCACCGCCGCACGTAATTTAGGCGATGCAGAACTGTTTCGTGGTTACCTCACATTAATTCATCAATTAGCGTCAACCGCCTCGCGCGGTGTGCGTCCAATGTTAAATCACATTGACGAATTATTATCAAAATTAACCTTAAGTGGTTTACGTCGCTGGGCAAATTTTGGTGCGCAAGCCTATCGCCGAGACTTTAATAATTTAACGTCGTACTTTAATTTAGAATCGGCAGACAGTCGTGCGATGTTACAAAAAGAACGTCGCGGTATTTTATTTATTAAAACCCAACGGAAATTAAATTTTTATTTACGTGCCTTGTGGGGGCGTGATTTTTTCTTACGCCCAACCGGTGCCGACTTTGCAGATTTTCGCCCTTTTATCGAACACCGCATCTTACATTTGCCCGATGCATTAGATGATTGCGGCAGTGTTGCAGGTTTAGAATTATATCGCGCAACCGCAGCACATATGGCAGCTCACATGATGTATTCCAGCTCGCCGATTTCAGCTGAGGGTTTAAGCCCGGCGCAAATGTTTTTTATTGGGCAAGTTGAAGATGCGCGTGTCGAATATAAAGCGGTTAAAGAATTTCCGGGCTTAAAAAAATTATGGCATTCATTAATGGATGTTACCCGCGAAGAGCAGGGGCTCGATAAAGTCGAACACCCAACCATGCTTGTGTTAGAACAGTTTGCGGTTATGTTATTAGATAGCGCAGTGACATCTGATGACGATGAGCTCAATGCCATCGCAAAAAAATTCCACGATGAAATAGAAAAAAATCAGGACAACAATCAATTTTGCTGGCATTTGGGTTTAGACGTTTTTAATTTATTTATGAAACGCAAAGACGTGCCCAGCTTGCGAATTCTTGAGCGCATCGATATTCCTTATCGCGATGACAACCGATACGTTTGGGAGTTTGAAGAATTTGATGCCGATGTTGAATTTGAATATGTACCCGCCAGTCAGCGCCAGGTTCGCAAACAAGTTAGCGTAATAGAAATGGCGAACGAAGTGGATTGCGAACTCGCCGGTGATGATGCGCAGGAAATCTGGACCTGCTCAACCAACATGCGCCCATACGAAGATGACTTAACAGACGAACAAAAAAGTTTTAATGACATGTGGGGAAAAGAACCCGTGTCCGATCCATTTCATTATCAGGAATGGGATTATCAAATTCAATTACACCGCCCCGATTGGGCAACCGTTTATGAGCGTAAACAACCTTTAGGTATGGTTGAAGATATTGTTTCCATCATTGATGAATATCGCCCCGTTGCGCATCGCATAAAACAAATTATTGATTTGCTCACGCCGCAAGGCGTGCAGCGAATGCGCGGTTTGGAAGACGGTGATGAAGTGGATATCAACGCCGCTATTGATGCGATGATTGCAATACGAATGGGCGAGCAACCCAGCCCGCGCATCACCATGCGTAATGTTTTAAAAACCCGTGATTTATCTATCGTTATTTTATTAGATTTATCCGAGTCAACTAATGAACCTATGAATGGCTCTGAAAAAACTGTATTGCAATTAACCCGTGAAGCAGCGACATTAGTTTCTATTGCGATGGAAGGAATTGGTGATCCCTTTGCGATTCACGGTTTCGCATCCGATGGTCGCCACGATGTGCAGTATTATCGTTTTAAAGATTTTAATCAGCACTTTGATGATGAAGCAAAATCACGTTTAGCCGGAATGAAAGGGGGATTATCAACACGCATGGGTGCGGCTTTGCGTCACGCGGGTCAGCACTTGTTAAAGCAATCTGAAAAACGTAAATTAGTGTTGCTGTTAACCGATGGTGAGCCAGCGGATATTGATGAGCGTGATCCGCAGCATTTACGTCACGACACAAAAAAAGCGGTGGAAGAATTATATAGCACCGGTGTGTTAACTTATTGTTTAACACTCGATCCCAATGCCGACGATTATGTAAAACGAATTTTTGGCGCGAATAATTATACGGTTATCGATAACGTCGATAAATTGCCCGAGCAATTACCCACTTTATTTGCGAGCTTAACCGCATAATGTTAAAACAAATCGGGAGTCATTATGCCACTGGTTAATATGCGCGATATGCTTTATCACGCCTACGAAAATAACTATGCCGTCGGTGCATTTGATTTAGTGAGTCTGGATTTTTTAGAGGCAGTTATTGATGCGGCCGAAAGTTGTCGTTCGGCGGTTATTTTAAGCGTCGCTGAACCGCATTTTGCACATTACGATTTTGAATTGTTATTGCCCGCAGTAGAAGCCGCAGCAAAACGTGCATCAATTCCGGTGGCGATTCAACTCGATCACGGCAGCAGTAACGACTCAGTTATAAAAGCCATTAACTTAGGTTGCAATGGCGTGATGTTAGATGCATCCAACCAAAATTTCACAGACAATATTGAAGTCACTCGCAGCGTAGTTGAAATGGCGCATCGTTGTGGCGTTGCCGTTGTTGGCGAGTTAGGTTATGTCGCCGGTAAAGTCGGTGAGGGTGCAAAACAACATCCGGGTGAAACGGCTTTTACCATTCCCTCAGAAGCTAAAGCCTATGTGGAAAGAACGCAGGTTGATTTTTTAGCGGTTTCAATCGGCACGGTTCAAGGTAGAATGGATGGCCGTGCAAAATTAGATTACACGCGTTTAAAACAACTCAATCAAGCGGTTAACATTCCCTTGGTTATTCATGGCGGCAGCGGGCTTAACGAAGATCAGTTTCATAAGTTAACGTCTAATGGTGTTGCTAAAATAGATTATTTTACGGCGCTCTCTGACACCGCCGCAACAGCAATGCGCAAAGGCTGCAAAGAAAATTCGAAAGGCAGTTTCACCGATCTTAAAAAAAATGTAAAAGAAGCTATTTTTATTGAAGTGCAACGATGTCTGCGTCAATGGGGCAGTGCGGGTCGTGCGGCAGAAGTGCTTGAGCGATGCTCGCCATGGTTAACAGTAGAGCATCTAATTGTGCATAACGTAAACTCTAACTCTGTTGATCAATTACCTGCTGTGATAGATGAAGGCAAAAAAATATTATTAAATATACCCGGTGTGCGTAATGTGTTTACCGGTGAAGCTATGCAGGAAAAAAGCAAATATCGTTTTTGCTGGTTAGTTAATTTTACACATGAAGCTGCCCTGCAAAATTTTCGTGAGCATCAGGGCTTCAGTGATTTTTTGAGAAAAAGAATTTCACCGCTTGCCAGTGATTTATTGAATGTTGATTACAAAGAAAATACTTAGGCATTAAATAATTGTCGAACAAGTTTTTACATTATCGAATAGAGTTTAAAATTCATGTCAAAAGATGTTTACATATTTGAAGCAACCAAAGCTAATTTTGATCAGGTTGTCATTCAAAATTCAAATAAACTTCCCGTGGTTACATTATTCATGGGTGTCTGGTCGGAATCGTGTTTCGTTCTGAGCGAAATATTTTCAAAACTGGCAAAAGAATTCGCCGGACAATTTATTTTTGCAAAAGTTGATATAGACGAACAGCAAGAGTTACGCGACCAATTTAAAATTGAAAATGTGCCAACAATATTAGTTATTCAAAATGGTGATGCCACAATGACATCTGAAGGTTTGTTAACTGAAGATGAAGCGCGAACATTATTAAAAGGCGTAAATGTATTTAATATAATTGATGAGATGCGTGATAAAGCCCGTGGCAAACACATGGGCGATGACACTCAGGGCGCAATTATGCTGTTAACCGAAGCGATGCAGCAGGAGCCAGGCAACACTAATGTAGCTTTAGATATGGTGCAGATATTTATTGATATAAAAGAGTTTGAGCAGGCCAATGCTTTGCTGAATAAAATACCCGAAGTAGCAAAGCAAACGGATATGGGTAAGTCAGTTACCGGTCAATTGTTTTTTATTAATCAGGCAGCAGAAAAAGACTCGATAGACGTTTTAGAGCAAGTCATAAAAGAAAATGAAAATAATCTACAGGCAATATTTGATTTAGCTATTTGCTTAACCGCTGAATACGCTTACGAAAAAGCACTAGCACATTTATTAAAACTACATCAACAGAATGAAACCTTTCAGGACGGTGCAGCTAAAGAGTTAATGCTTACCCTAATTAATATGTTAAAACAAACGCAACCCGAAGTGGCCAGCAAAGCTCAGCAACAGTTGTCTAATTATCTGTCGCAATAAAGGTATTCAAAATGTATACCCGACATAATGAAGTGCAGCAACTGCGCAGTGAAGCGACCGAAGTACAGGCCATTTATTACAATCATGTACAAACAGCATTAAAGCGACTTAATAATCAAATCCGTTTTAAAATTCCTACTCTAAAACATCTGGATTTAATTTTACAAAACGATGCATGGATAGTGGTTGATACGGTGCTAAATGATATGCCGATTATTGCCTGGAGTGATTTTAATATCGAGCATCGCGAAACTTTGCATCAGCCTGTTAAGTGTGTAATTCGTTTTTATCATTTCGCAGCGGATAAAATTATGGATAAGACGCTGGAAGCAATGGAGCTGGTGTTGGGTGAAAAAATGGCGGATGATTTACCGGATGAAGTTTCGCATGTTCTGGATTTTAAGCGGGATTAAAGTTTTACGTTTTTTCAAATACCATTTTTAATGGGCGCGTTTGTTGCCCTCACCCCAGCCCTCTCCCAGAGGGAGAGGGGGATCAATATGTTCGTTTGAAGTTTAAAAGAATGTCTCGATCTACCCCCTCTTTCAGAGGGAGAGGGTTAGGGTGAGGGAAAATGAAAAGAGTGAAGGAAACCACTACAAATCAAACCACCAACGGCGCAAACAAC
>UOFH01000262.1_pt1 | contig 14415 bp, 12 predicted proteins | sample 1988451 | NCBI WGS metagenome assembly UOFH01 (sample SAMEA4712194, study PRJEB27164) | hydrothermal vent metagenome | biome: marine basaltic hydrothermal vent biome; feature: marine hydrothermal vent; material: mineral | place: Pacific Ocean | collected 2011-06-14/2011-07-23 | depth 1689 m | reverse complement strand
TACGATTTAGAATTGACGCAACATTATACGCAGACCCATCACCCGAAGTGGTTGTGTTTGATTCAACACTCGAACCCGTTACGCGCAATGTTAATGTTGAGGAAACCAGCCATGGCGGATGAACTACTTCCCTATTACGAAAAAGAACTCGCCTACATTCGACAAATGGGTGCCGAGTTTTCCACTGAGCATCCAAAAATTGCAGGGCGTTTAGGCATCAATGCAGAGACCATTGAAGACCCACACGTCTCGCGTTTAATAGAAGGCTTCGCCTATTTAAATGCACGCATTCAACACAAATTAGATGATGATTTCCCTGAACTCAGTGATGCATTATTAGAAGTTCTGTTTCCACATTATCAACGCCCGATTCCATCAATGAGCATTGTGCAATTTGTCGCCAGTGAAGATAAATTAGAAGCCACCTATCGGCTGCCTGAAAATACACTTTTAGAAACTGAACAATTTGGTGGCGAAACCTGTCGATTCTCTGCGGTTTATCCAACGCAAATTCATCCCTTTAAAATTACCGACGCGAGCTTTTTAGGACGACCTTTTTCAACACCGGGTTCAGATAATTTAAAAGGCTCTGCCGGCGTTTTAAAACTATCACTAAAAACATTTAATGAAGATATTCATTTTGCCGAAAACAAACCCGAACGAATTCGTTTATATTTAAAAGGTCAACCGCAACACATTAATCCGTTGTACGAATTATTATTAAATAATTGTCAGGCAGTGGTCATGGCAAAAAACGAAACCGACCCGAATCCAATTACAATGCCATCAAACATCATTAAACCCGTTGGCTTTAATGTTGACGAAGGTTTGCTTCCCTACCCCGATTCATCATTTATGGGGTATCGATTATTAACCGAATATTTCACCTTCCCTGAAAAATTTATGTTTATCGACTTAGAAGGCTTCGCCGATAAAATCCCTGATGACGCGAAAGACACCTTAGAGTTTTATATTTATTTAGGTGAATCAGATGTTGAGCTTGAACACAATGTTTCAGTTGATACCTTTCAGTTAGGTTGCTCACCCGCGGTAAATTTATTTGAACACAGAGCCGACCCCATAAAACTCGATCACACCAACACAGAAAATCAAATTATTCCCGACGCCCGAAGACCCACGGGTTATGAAGTTTATGCGGTTAATAAAGTTAGCGCATCTAATTCGGCGGGTGACAAAGAAACCTATTTGCCGTTGTACGGAACCAATCACGAAAGCCACGATCAGGAAAATCACGCCTACTGGTTTACACAACGGCGCAATGCAAAAATGGGCACCTATTTAAGAGATGACGGTTCGGATGTTTTTATTAGTCTAGTCGATTTATATTTTAACCCAAACAATCCCGACGATCGCACGCTTAGTTTAGACACCATTTGCAGCAATCGAGATCAACCAGCAAAGCTACCTTTTTCAACTGACCAACCGCGTTTGCAATGTGTAAACAGCGCACCGCCGTGTGAAAAAATTCGCTGCTTAACACAGCCCAGCATTACGGTTCGCCCGTCTATGCGAAACAATGCACGCTGGCGTTTAATTTCACATTTAAGTTTAAATCATTTATCAATTACCGGCAGAGATGATGCAACCAATGCATTGAAAGAAGTGTTGCGATTATATGATTTTAAAGACTCATCCACCAATCGCGCGCAAATAGAATCTATTGTCAGCGTAACAACGCGCGCGATCAGTGCGCCGCTTACCATTGATGGTCGCGCCACATTATGCCGCGGCATTGAAATAGAAATTGAATTAGATGACGCACAACTGACCGGCAGCAGTGGTTATTTATTTGCAACCGTTTTAGAGCATTTCTTCGCGCTGTATTGTTCATTAAATTCATTTACGCGCGTATTAGTTAAATTAAAAAACAAAGAAGGTTACCTTAAAAAATGTCCTCCAAGGGCTGGCGAAAAAATACTTCTATAACACGTAAGTTAACAGAAGCACCTTACGAGTTTCAATTTCTACAAGCGGTACGTTTGTTGGAACGCTCAACGCTGTTTGAAAAACAAACAACACAATCAAAAATCGCTAGCAACCCCGTTGCGAAATTCACGCCACCGGCAAGTGAATCAATACAATTTAAAACTAATCAATCATTAGCGTTTGCCTCATCTGAAATAAATGACATTCAACGCATCGACAAAAACTCGGGTTCATCTCAGTGGCAAATGGTGGTCAATTTAATGGGCTTAACCGGTTCAATGGGTGTGCTACCTTTTCATTACACCGAGCTTATTCTTAAGCGACAAAAACAAAAAGATAGCTCAATGGAAATGTTCTTTGATTTATTTAATCATCGAATTTTATCTTTATTTTTTCAGGCATCAGTTAAATATAATTTGCCTTTGCACTATGAACGCAACCGTTTACATAATGCAGAAAAAGATAAACAGGAGCCACAAACTCGCGCCCTGTTATCGTTAATTGGCATGGGCACAAAAGGTTTAAATAATCGTCTTTACACAAAAGATGAATCGCTCATTTATTACAGCGGTTTGTTAACGCAAAAAGTGCGCACCTCAACCGGCTTAAAACAAATACTGCGTTCGCATTTTCAAATCCCCGTTGAAATAGATCAGTTCGTTGGGCAATGGCAAGACTTAGTAGACGACGTGCGAACAAAGTTACCCGACTTTAATAACCCAACGGGGCGCAATGTGTGTTTGGGGCGTTCCGCTATGCTAGGAAAAAAAGGCTGGTTTGCACAAGGAAAAATTCACATAATACTCGGCCCTTTAAATAAAAAACAACTCACCTCTTTTGCCCCTGGCACACAAGCATTAAAAGCACTGAATGAATTAGTGAGAATGTATGTGGGCATGGAAAATGATTACGAATTTAAAATTCGTGTAAAAAGAAGTGACATACCCGATAAGATACAATTAGGCAGTAAAGAGCCTGCAATCATGGGATGGAATACCTGGCTTGCGAATAAGCCAGCTGAATTTAGTGAGCGAAATAAAACCGTCGATATTTCTGTTTCAGCAAGTCGGTTGGGATGATTGAATTTTTGGGCTGGCTATATGCAGATGATTATATGTTAGGTTACAAAAAGTTTATATTAATACAAACTAAAAGGACGTATCTATACAGCAAACTCATTTAGACGCAGAAAAACGTTATGATCTTTATAGACAGGAATCAAGATTACAAGCACAAAGTGTTTTGCCTATTAAATACAAAAACACTGTAAAACTTTCTGCCGTTGACCAAAAAGCAATAATACAGTCAGAGCTGTGGAAAAAAAGCGAGTTGAGAGAAGTTGACTGGAACTGGCAACTTGGCCACAACATTTACAAAAAAGATGCCCTAAGCGTTTTGAATTAGCAATATGGTATTATCAAAACATATTATGCGGACTGTCATTAGGTAGGCTCTCATATGCTGGCTCAAGACTTCAGAATCATTAACTTCATAAACCAGCCTGTAACCTACAGAACGCAATTTTATTTTGTATACATCTTTAAAACCACGTAACTGGCTAGCTTTATTTCTCGGATTATTTTGCCTTTCCTCAAGCTTCTTCTTAAATTGTTTTTTGTATAGGCGGCGCAAGCTTTTTCCACTCTTTAAGTGCGCTGGGAAGAAATTTTAATTTATAGCTCGTCAAGACTAACTTCGATAGCGTTGTCTTTTTCATTCATGCGATCATTGACTATTTGAGCTAATTCAGCATCTTCTAGTTTGTCCATTAGTCACTCGTATGTATCAGCTGGAATTAAATATGCAGTGGGAATGTTGTGATTTAAGATAGCTATTGAGGAGCCCTCAGCCTCATTCAATAGTGCTGTAGGATTCTTCTTTAACTCTGAAATGCTCGCTGAGCAGCTTGAAAGGACTTGTTTCATGGCATTCCCTCTATTCTCAATAAAACCAAAATATAGGGCTTTTTATGGCGTTTTGCAAACATGAGATTTCAGGGTTTTTATTAGCATGGCATGGGTGATTTTCACTGCGTTTTGTTAACTTCAACAGCACCGTCATTTCTGCGAAGGAAACTAACCGGATCAAATTTAAATGCACTCGCACAACCCGTAATAAAATAACAGTGCTATAAAAATGAAATTTTATAACCAAAAACAACAACCCTCAGTCATCCCAGCATGCCCCTGTTAATATACATGGGCTGGGATCCAGTGACTTAGAGCGAACAACAAACAGCCACTGGATATGAACCACGTCCGTGTGGTTCACCCTTCGGGCCAGGCGTAGCCTGTTTAAATTCGTTCCAAACGAATTTATCCGGCTCAAAAACATACAGAAATGACAGATTAAAAATTTTTCATTTTTTGCGTCTACATTCACGTTCAAATGACATTTACTAATTAACATCAACAACTTAAAGCTTTGATTAATATTTAAAGCGGACACTAGTGGCTATTTATAGCTATTCCTGTTCAGTCAATAAGTTTGTTATACAAAAGTTAACTGACAATAATGTTGTTTTTATCGCGTTTATTTGCGGAATTTGGCGTGCATTTGCGTTGTCTTTTTCTTTTGTTTTTAATAAGTGCGAATAAATTCGCACCTACCGCGTAACCCAATAATTATTGAAGAATTTTATTTTGGAATCACCACCAGCATTTCAGCTGATTTCCACGCCGCAATACCACCGCTAATATTTTTCACATTTTTAAAACCCATTTGCTGCAAAACATACGTTGCCATTGCAGAGCGCCCCGACGTTGCGCATAACAACAACCATTTTTTATCACGGTCTTGCATGTTCGCATTTTTACCGGGGTACTGCCGATCACTCGCCGCCTCTAACACACCGCGTGGTACATTCAATGCGCCATCAATTGTGCCCGCTGCATACTCCCCTGGCTCGCGCACATCTAACACCTGATAGCCCTCATCTAATAACGCAACCACTTCGTTTACTTCAACTTCTGTAATTTGTGATTTTGCTGTTTTCACAAAATCCATTAGGGTTTTTTCTTCGCTCATTAAAGTTCTCTCATTAATTTTTAAAATAATTATTCTGTTTTAGCCCCAGATATTGATGTTGGCTTTGACGTCTCCATTGGCTCGGGTATTGGCTCTTCTGCTTTTGGCGCCAGATACTCAAACTCTTTTTGTTCGATTATATTACCACCCTCATCCAGAACAGACACCTGCCATTTTCCGGTCCAGCTTGAAAGCATGTTTTTGCTTGACCAGGTTCGCCAGCGATTTGCATTCACTGCAAAATTAATTTCCGCTAGAACTTTTCCGTTATATTCCCAACGATGTGTAATTGTATGCCCATTCAAACCGATTATTTCTGTAAAAAAATAGATTCGCGTTACATCGGTTGAAATTTCCTGTAAATTAGAAACAGGTTCTTTATCTTTTATTTCTAAGGTAAAAGCACTTCGCGTAATGCCTGCCGTGTGTGCAGAAAAAGAAACCAATGCAAAACAAACTAAAATAATATACGTTATTTTTTTCATATAATTTATCCAGTCACATCGTTATTATTTGAACATTTAAATTTAAATATTTTATAAGCGTTTTATTAACAAGTTGGTTTAAAAAAACAGTAGGTGCGAATAAATTCGCACCTACAACCCAAATACTACTGAGAACAAGAATAAAGAATACGTTTGTTTCAGGGTTGCCATTCCATTGAGATAGTACTCTGCAAACCAAAATAGTTAAAAGAAAAAGACAACGCAAATGCACGCTAAAACCCGCAAATAACCGCTATAAAACATTAAGGCTTTATATTGCGTACTTAGCGGTCATTTGTGTTTTTCGCGTTGTCTTTTTCTTTTCAAATATCAGTCTCCTTTATTTCTTCCTCAGTAGTAAATGACTGAGCATTCTTTAAGTTTTTGCCTAAGCTATAAATAATCATTTTTCAACTTCACATAATGCTGCGCAGAATAAAGCAAAAAATCTTTTTCTTTTGGTTTTAATTCGCGTACCATTCTTGCGGGTGTCCCCACATATAAATATCCGCCTTCCAATTCTTTACCTGGCGACACCACACTACCCGCACCCACCATTGCGCCTTTTTTTATAACGGCACCATCGAGCACAACCGAGCCCATGCCGATTAAACATTCATCTTCAATGGTACAAGCATGCAAAACCACATTGTGCCCAACCGTCACATCCGAACCAATAACTAGCGCACCACCTTCGGGGCTTAGTGGGCCTTTGTGCGTTACGTGCAACACGCTGCCATCTTGAATATTGGTTCGATCGCCAATTCGAATAATATTCACATCACCACGAATTGCCACCATCGGCCACACTGAGCAATCATCGCCCATAACAACATCGCCAATAATGCACGCAGCAATATCAACGTAGGTTTGCTTTCCAATAGTGGGATTTATATTTTTATATGCACGAATATGATTCATTTTATTTTTCTTAAATTAAAACCGCTCGAAGCTAAATGTTTCGAGCGGTTTTTTTATGTTTAAACCGGCAGGCTTAAAATATCATCAACCCCTTTTACACCTGACTCATTTCTTAATAATGCTGCACGAATGGTTTCCATTAAATCATCGGTGGATGACATGTTATTAATCACTTTTTTATCAATCCAAAGTTTTAATTCTTCTTTGTCATTTACAAAAATCGCGGGGTAATCCACTTCGGCAATACCTTTTTTTTCTGCATATTTTTTAACGAATTCATCGCGATGTAGAAATTCTATTTGCGCATCTAAATCATGCAAAAACGTTTTCCATTCTTCGTGCGCCTGAAAATAACCGTGAGTTAAATTACACAAGTTGCACTGATAAGTGTCTGGTGAAAGTATTTTATGTGCAATGTCGGTTAATGTATTAAACACACCACTGTCTGCATTATAAACAAATACCAGGTTCATGCTTTTTCTCCTTGTTGAGATTTCGAAATGATTTTCGAAAACTTCTACTGCTAGATAATAGACGGCATTATCCCTTTTTACCGTGGATTCGATACGCTTTTATGCAGATAGTTCAACAGGATAGCCCGCACTTTTCCATTCTGGAAACCCTTCCTCCAAACGACTCGCCTTAACGCCCTGCTCACGTAATTTTTCAACTGCATCGAACGATAAAATACAATGCGCACCGCGACAATAAGCCACCACTTCCTGCGCTGAGTCCAGTGATTTTAATCGTTGCTCAAGTTCATCGGGCGGCACATTAATGGCGCCAGGCACATGCCCTGCGGCAAATTCCTCGGCGGGGCGCACGTCAATTACCGTGACCAAACCTTGTCTTACACGTGCCATTAATTCATCTCTGGGTACCGGTTCTAATTCATCTTTAACGGTTAAGTAAGTGTCCACCAGTTGATTCACATCGGCCAGATGCTGTTCACTCACCTGACGCAGCCGATTCAGCAAATCCACCACATCATCGCCACTAATTTGATAATACACTTTCAGCCCGCGTTTCGAGCTGCTGACCAAACCCACCTGTCGCAGCTGCTGTAAATGCTGCGAAGTATTGGCCACACTCAAGCCCGCAAGCTTTGCCAGCTCATCAACACTGCGCTCTGCCTGCGCCAAAAACTCTAAAAGTTCTAAACGATTGCCATTACTCAGGGCTTTACCCACACGGGCAAACTGAGCGAACAGATCTTGTTTGAACATGGTTTTCTCCAAATATACGTTTCACAAATCACGCTGAATGCTTTTGAATGATTCACCGGCAAAAGTCTTCGAACGACTGATTCTACTCTATCTTTTTCTTTGATCACTAAAAGGCAGGTCAATAAAACGAAAAATAGATGCGCTGATACTTGACACATATCGAGAATCAACTACCATTCAATTAATCAATTGAATAGTTTTCGAATAATTAAATTATAGAAAACTTATTATCAACAAGCAAGGCATCACGCAGCGGAGTTACCCATTATGCCCACCGAAACCTACCCTTTATTGCAATTTATATCGCAAAATGAAACCGCTGTGCGATTCAGTTTTTTCATCGGTATGTTAGTGTTAATGGGCTTGTGGGAGCTTCTCGCACCGCGCCGCGCACCAAAAGTTTCCAAACTGTTACGCTGGTTAAATAACCTGGGGCTGGTGTTTTTAAACAATATTTTATTACGTCTGATTTTCCCCGCCACCGCGGTGGGCATGGCAGCATTCGCACAACAACACGGCTGGGGAATATTAAATACCTTCAATATTCATCCCATTGCCGCCATCATCGCCTCTATTATTGCGATGGATTTTATACTTTATTTGCAACACGTTTTAGTACACGCCGTGCCCGTGCTGTGGCGGCTGCACCGCGTTCATCACGCCGATTTAGATTACGACGTCACCACCGGCGCACGCTTTCACCCCATCGAAATTATACTTTCCATGCTAATTAAACTGGCGACGATAAGTGTACTGGGGCCACCCGTGGTCGCGGTGATTCTATTTGAAATCACCCTCAGCACAATGGCCATGTTCAATCACGGCAACGTTGGCCTGCCCGCCAGCCTCGACAAACTATTGCGCTATTTTATTGTCACACCCGACATGCACCGCGTTCATCACTCCGTTGAAGACGACGAAACCAACAGCAATTTCGGTTTCAATCTCAGCACTTGGGACAGACTCTTTGGCACCTATCGCGAGCAACCTCGCGGCGGACAAATTAATATGCAGATTGGCATTAAAGGCTTCGAAACAGAAAAACAAACGCTGTGGATTCATGCCATGCTGGCGATGCCCTTTATTGGAAAAATCAGTGGATATGTTATTAATCGGCGCGAATGGCAAGGGAAGGATTAAAGTGATTAATGTATAATTTGAAGCCCTCGTCATAACGGCAATGAATGTAGGTTCGAATTCATTCGAACAAAACCGACGATGGCTCAAACCAATGCGAATATATTCACACCTAACATGGCTTAACTTACTAGCACTGCAAAATACTGTATTCTGCCCACAGCTAAATTATTAACGAGACCAATAACTAAAGAATTTAACGCATCACAAAACACAAGCATCGTTAAATCCCGCGCAGGAAATTTTATGAACAAAACCGTTTTACGCTTAAGCTTATTTGCCATTATTATCATCGGCATCATTTTAGGTATTTTTTATCGCGAACAACTCAACCCCAGCGCCATAACCCATGCAATAGAAAATGCCGGCAATGCCGCGCCATTTATCTTCGCCTTAATTTATATTTTAGGCACCGTATTTTTTTTACCCGGTTCAGTGCTCACTTTATTAGGCGGCGCATTATTTGGCCCGGTAATGGGAACCTTTATAAACTTAACCGCCGCCACCATTGGTTCGATGATCGCATTTTTAATTTCACGCTTTCTCGCTGCAGATTGGGTAACGCAAAAAACTGGCGGCAAACTCAAACAAATTATCAACGGCGTAGAAAACGAAGGCTGGCGTTTCGTTGCCTTCACTCGACTAGTGCCGCTGTTTCCCTTTAATCTTTTAAACTACGCACTCGGCCTTACAAAAATCAGTTTCACCCAATACAGCATCGCCACTTATCTTTGCATGTTTCCTGGCGCACTCGCTTACACTTACCTCGGTTACATCGGCAAAGAAGCCGCCACGGGTGGTGAAGGTTTAATTCAAAAAATCATGCTGGGGTTAGCGCTGTTGGCAATCGTTGCCTTTATCCCGCGCTTAATCAATAAAATGCGCAGTGTAAATATGCTCAGCATTGAAGAACTTAAATTACAAATAGATAAAAAAAAGGATATACTTTTATTAGACGTAAGAAGTGCTGCCGATTTCAATGGCGAACAAGGACACATTGAACAAGCCACCTTATTACCGCTTGAAGAATTAAGCAGCCGGGTTAGCGAATTGAATGAATATAAAAACAAACCCATTATCACTATTTGCAGAACCGACAAACGCTCAAGCCAGGCAGCAAAAATACTCGCTAATTCAGGCTTCGAAAATATTCAAGTTGCACGCATGGGCATGACAGACTGGAACAAACATCATTTCCCCCTAAAAAAACAAAAAGCCCAGAAAAAATAAAATAAAAAAGCGAATAGAAAGTAAAATTATGCACGACACAAAACCCCGTTTATTAAAAACCGATTTTCCCGAATTAACCCGCAGAACACTCGACACACTGCAAGTTAATTTAGGTTATATTTGCAACCAAAGCTGCAACCATTGTCATGTAAATGCAGGGCCCAAACGCACTGAAATTATGACGCTGGAAAACATCAATCACATTTTACAATTTCTCGAAAAAAATAAAATAAAAAAACTAGATTTAACTGGCGGCGCGCCCGAATTAAATCCACACTTTCGCTATTTTATTTCACAGGCTCGCGCATTAAACGTAAGTATTATTGATCGCTGCAACTTAACCATTTTAAGCGAACCCAATCAAAATAATTTGGCTGAGTTTTTAGCTGAAAACAAAGTAGAAGTCGTCGCATCACTGCCCTGCTACAGCAAAGAAAACGTAGACAAACAACGCGGCAAAGGTGTATTTGATAGCAGCATTATTGGTTTGCAAAAGCTCAATGCATTAGGCTACGGAAAAAAAGATAGCGATCTTTTATTAAACTTGATGTACAACCCAAACGGTGCGTTTTTACCGCCCAGTCAGCAATCACTAGAAACAGAATATAAACAAAAATTACACGATGATTTCAACATTACATTCAACCAACTTTTAACCCTGACCAATATGCCCATTATGCGCTTCGGCAGCACCCTGGTAAGCAAAGGTGAATTCGAAAATTATATTCACTTATTAAAATCCTCACATTCAAATAATAATTTAGAAACCGTGATGTGTAAAAACTTAATCAGCATTGATTGGCAAGGCTTTATTTATGATTGCGATTTCAATCAAATGCTCGACATGCCCAGCCGCTTTCCGCAACAACGTAAAACACACATAGCACAACTAAACTTAAATAACCTACAACAAGCTCCCATTCAAATTGGTGAACACTGCTATGGTTGCACCGCGGGTAGTGGTTCAAGTTGTGGCGGCGCACTCAGTTAATTTTTAAAAATGCATTCACTTCGATTATCCATTGTTATCCCTTGCCTCAATGAGGCCGATAATATTTTAAACACATTAAATGCACTGCAACCCGCACGCAAAAGAGGTTGTGAAATAATATTAAGCGATAGTGGCAGCATCGACAAAACAATAGACATTGCAAAAGACATTGTCGACAAAATAATAAACTCAACAGCAGGCCGTGCCATTCAAATGAACAACGGCGCAGAAAATTCCAACGGCGATATTATTTGTTTTTTACATGCAGACACCATTGCACCTGCCAACATAGATAAAATAATATTAAGCGCTTTAGATAACTCAGATAAACAATGGGGGTTCTTTAAAATAAAATTAAATCATACCGGTTTTATATTCAGAATAATTGAATGGTTTATCAATACGCGATCCTCTTTAAGCAAAGTTGCCACGGGCGATCAGGGAATATTTATTACAAAAACCACCTTCAACAAATTATCCGGTTTTGCAAACATCGTCTTAATGGAAGATATTGAATTAACAAAACGCTTAAAAAAAATATCAGACCCTATTGTAATTAAACAAGCACTTTTAACATCCAGCCGACGCTGGGAAAAATACGGCATTGTAAATACCGTATTTTTAATGTGGCAACTGCGCCTGCGTTATTTTTTTGGCGCATCGCCTATTTCTCTCGCTAAAAAATACCAGACGCATAATGCAAAAAAATAAGCAACTTATTGTTTTTGTAAAATCACCCATATCGGGAAAATGCAAAACACGACTAATACCCTTTTTAAGCGCCGATGAAGCTTGCGAATTTTACAAGTCGTTAATTATGACTCACTTTGAAAATTTAAAATCACTAAATAATATCGATATCGCAATTTATGAACACCCAGATACCGACCATCCATTTATAAAAAAAATCAGTGAAAAGTACAACACAACATTACATAAACAACACGGCAATAATTTAGGCGAGAGAATGCACAATGCCATTTCAAGTTCATTACAACACTATAAAAAAAACGTATTAACCGGCAGCGATTGCCCCGTCCTAAGCGTCGAATATATTAATAAAGCATTTAAAGAACTCGAACAACATGATATGGTATTAGGGCCTGCTGAAGATGGCGGTTATGTTTTAATTGGCGCAAATAAAATAGAACCTAAATTATTTAAAAATATTAATTGGGGCACAAATTCTGTTTTACAAAAAAGTTTAAAGAACCATGAAAAAGAAAATTACAAAACCGCTTTATTAAACCCACTCTGGGACATAGACACCCCCGAAGATTACATTAAATATCAAAACCTGTTAGGAAGAAAAATGGACAACAAACAAGCCGACGATGTTCGCAACAACGTAAGAGATTCATACAGTAAAGTCGCCGAGGCCAACAACGAAGGTGATTGTTGCGGCGTAGAAACCAGCTGTTGCGGCGTGTCCGATGACGATAAAATCAATCAATTAATTTCAACTCGTTTAGGCTATAGCGAGGCAGATTTAAACAGCGTGCCCGAAGGTGCCGACATGGGTCTGGGTTGCGGCAACCCCAAAGCACTCGCCGCACTGCAACCGGGTGAAGTCGTTGTAGACCTCGGCAGCGGTGGCGGCTTCGATGCTTTTCTTGCGGCCAATGAAGTCGGCGAAAACGGTAAAGTTATCGGCGTAGATATGACACCTGAAATGATTTCAAAAGCACGCAACAATGCCACAAAAGCCAACTACAAAAATGTTGAATTTCGGTTAGGCGAAATAGAACACTTGCCCGTTGCTGATAATTCAGTCGATACCATTATGTCAAATTGCGTTATCAATTTATCACCCAATAAACAACAAGTTTTTAATGATGCTTACCGCATTTTAAAAACTGGTGGACGTTTGGCAATTTCAGATGTTGTAAGCAGCACCGAACTTCCCGACAAAATAAAAAACGACACACAACTTTATTCGGCTTGTGTTAGCGGCGCATCCAGCATTGATGAATTATCAAACTTAATGCAGCAAGCCGGTTTTAAAAATATAAAAATTGAACCTAAAGATGAAAGCAGGGAGTTTATAAAAGACTGGGCACCAGGTAGCAATATTGAAGATTATGTTGTGTCTGCAACAATTCAGGCTGAAAAATAAATTTTTAATTACATTTTCATTCTAATTTAACTAAATATAAAATCATTGAATTTACGATAATTTATTTTTAGCTTTATGTCGTGATTTATAATTTATTTTCAGTTTTAATTATACTTTATTTGTTATTCTTGGTTTAATTATTCTTTTCGATATTTTTTGCAATAGCACTTCTGCCATAAAAGCCAATAGAAAAAACCCAGCCAGAATATATGCAACATGGTCAGAAACCCTAATTACATAAATAAGTGCAAGCACCATCGCAACCAAACTTAACATAGCAGCGATAAAAACCAATGACCATGACGCACCTGTTTTTGAAATAATTTTTAAATGCCCGACGTGAGTAACCGTATGCACAAACAATATTGATATTGAACCAATGGCAGCAATTTCAGACAGATCAAATAAAAGAGACAAGATAATAATTAAAACGCCACTAATAATTAACCCTTCCCGGCTATGCGCAATAGGCTTGCCAAATTGACTTGGAAGCTCACCATCCTTAGCCAATTGATAAGTCACATTGGTTACCGCATACAAATTAGCATTAATGGCCGATGCCGTGGCAATTAATGCAGTGATTGCTACAACCGTAAAACCAAGCTGCCCAAATATAGGCAATGCTGCTTCCGCTAAAGCAAAATCTTTCGCTTTAATAACTTTCTCAACAGGTAAGTTTCCAAAAACAGCAAACGCTATAGCCACATAAAGTAGCATAACTAATATAATGGCCGTCATCATTGCACGCGGGAGAGTTTTAGAAGGCTCTGGCATATCCTCTGCCGTATTAGTGATAACCCGAAAACCTTCAAAAGCAAAAAAAGTAATTGCTAAGCTAAACAATATGTCATTAGTTGGCGGGTAATAACTGGGTGATAATAATTCAGAATTTAAGTAAACAATACCGACAATAGATAAACCCGTTAATACAACAAATTTAATACCTACTGTAACTCTCTCCCAAACTGCAACATCTTTTGCTCCTTTAAGATTAATCAAAACAAATAAAATAATAATTCCACTTGAAAAAAAATGATGCAATATTTTTGGCGTATCATTAAAAGTGAAAAACGTAATTGCATAATTCCCAAACGCTTTTGCAATTAAACTTAAAGATACAACTGCAGAAAAATACAACATAATACCCATAGTTCCAGTGAAGAAACCAACCCCATATGATTGAGATAAATATTCTATTATCCCGCCAGATGAAGGGTAACGAGCGCCTAATTTTCCCAATGAATATCCACTAAATAAGGCAATAACTCCGCCAATAATAAATGAGATATAAACAGCACTACCCGATATGGCACTCGCCTCGCCCAGCAATGCAAA
>UOFH01000021.1_pt1 | contig 14502 bp, 11 predicted proteins | sample 1988451 | NCBI WGS metagenome assembly UOFH01 (sample SAMEA4712194, study PRJEB27164) | hydrothermal vent metagenome | biome: marine basaltic hydrothermal vent biome; feature: marine hydrothermal vent; material: mineral | place: Pacific Ocean | collected 2011-06-14/2011-07-23 | depth 1689 m | reverse complement strand
AATAAAACGTCCAGCTTCATGAGATGTGTGATAAAAAAATAATTTCATTTCTTTATAAACTTGCTCAATTCGCTGCGCCATGTGCGTGCTATCTCCCGCACCATACCCAAAAACCATAAGGTCTTGCGGTTTAGCTAATTCATTTACGGGTGCATGATGTGTCCACTCACACAGACAATTTAAAATTCCTGCGTTGCCTGTGTACTTTTTAGTATAAACTTCTCCCCAGCTATTAATTATTAACTGCTCAAAATGTTTAACTAAATTCGTTGACTGTTTACCAAAACTTAATGGATCATCTGCAGCATTGACTTCATTGTTTTTTTCCACCTCCAAAAAATTCACAAACAAAAGTGACTGCAATGGTTTTGCTGTACTTTCAAATGCTTTTTGTGGAATATTTTCAAGCAACTTTGTGTTCAACTGCTGTATTAACACCTCAAGCACATACAGAGCTTCAACTTGTTTAACCTGCTGTTTTGGGCAATCAATTGACACCTGGGTTGAGTTATTGACAACTCGGTTCAACCAACACCAGGCCAGTAAGCCCAACAAACTACTGAAACCTTCAATGGTTTTTTCATTACCTTCTGAAACTTCTAAAACCAGCCCCCAACGATCGTCCGAATTGTTTATTATTTCGTGCTTTAAAATAATACGATCAAAAATAATATCTGTTTTATCTTTATTATTATATAGCGCTACTCTGTCATTATTCTCTGACAAAAAAACAAGCATGTTTCGTGCAACAGAGGCCAGCGATTGATTAGACTCGCTCAGCCTAAGCTCTGCATTATATTGCGTTATTATATTTGAGAATATTTGGCGCACTTCATGAAAAAGTGCTTTCGAAAAATTGAGATATAAAATAACATTATCGATCCCATTTGCAGATGACTCTTGCACATACTTATCAATTAAAAAAGCATCAACAATTTCTATATTTAATTTTCCAGGCATACTTCTTAATTGGGAAAACAATCTTATCGGCGATAGAATATGATATTCTTTCTCATATCTGGAAAAAGCATCGTGCAAAATTTCAGCTAAAATCGAAACGGGATTTGCTGACTGAACACCTCCGTAACTTGTTTTCTTTAAACGAATAGCCACACCATCTAACACTGGCCAAGATGAACATTTCTGGTCCACAAGCAACATTTTAATGAAACATATTTCTGGATCTTGTTTTATTTTTTGAACTAACTCAACAGCATTTTCTATCAACTTTTCTCGACTTGAAACCGCCGTACTGCCCAAATCAATAAACTCTTCATTATCAACATATCGAACCTGTTTGATGTGCTCTACAAACTGCTTGTACTCGTTTTCTTTTTCTGGTGGAACCAACCACCAAACGGGATATTTTCCTGCCAATAAAATAGTTTCACTATAAAAACAATCTAGGAATATTTCTTTATTTTTTTTATTTAAAATTTTTATTTTATTTTTATAAAACTCTTCAATTGACAAGCAGATAAATTCTACAGCTAAATCTTTAGATAAAAACCAATTTGATATTTTTTTTGTTTTTTCTTTTAGCGATGCAACCGCTTCTTTATTTAATCTGGAGTGATAAAAAATCCAGCAGCTAATTTTCTTATTAATTAATTGCCGACGAAAAAATATTGACTCAATTGAAAATTTTTTTATTACACCTTCTTGGTGATAACGAAATTTACCGTTTAATTTTTTCACTTCATCCAAAACAGGTTTATCAGGAACGTAAGAAAAAACGCCCTCCGGAACGTCAAGACCAACAAAACCTGGCAACAATTTATTATTTAATTGAAAAAAGAGGGGGATTAATTGAATGTAACGATACGCATCGTTATTTATTTTTTCTGATAACTTTTCATATTGCGATTTATTCCATTGCAAATAAATTTGTTTCGCATCTGCAACTGTTATTTTACTTTCATTTTTCATCAGGAAAATATCGTGCCAAACGATTTACAAAATCTTCAACTTTAAACGGCTTTGTAATATAATCATTAGCTCCAACCATTAAACTTTTTTTCACGTCTGACACTTCGGAACTAGCCGTTAACATAATAACCGGTGTTTTTTTCCAGTTGGAATTGCCCCTGATTTTTTCTACCAATTGAATACCATTCATATTAGGCAATCCAATATCCATCAACACCATACGCATTGGTGGCATAGTATTCAGCAAATTATAAGCTTGTAATCCATCTTCAACTTCAATTATTTCAACATTGTATTTTGACAGTATGCCACGCACCATCATTCTAATAACTGAGTCATCTTCTATTACGAGAACAACTTTTCGCTTTAAAAAAGTAAAAAAATGTTTTTGAAACTCTGCTGAGTTATAAGGCTTTACCGAAAAATCACTTGCGCCGCTGTGCTTCGTTTTTTCAATGGCTGTTTTATTCTGAATGCTGCTAACTAAAGAAATAATATATACATTTTTTCCTGCCTGCATTTTTCTTATTTCACGACAAAGCTCAAACCCATTTGCATCTTCTAGTTCACTATCAATAATGATGAGCGTTATTTCTTCTTTATGATTTTCGTTTAAAATATTTCTCGCTGATGCTGCTGTTTTTGCAACGACAAGTGTTTTAAAACCAAACTCTCCGAAATACTGCGTGATTTTAGAATCGGGTATTTTTTCTGAATCTATTATTAAAATCATAATTTCATTATTTTTTATTTAAGTCGTTTTTAAAGTTTTCTATTTATCTGATACGTTAACCCGCGACAAAACAAATGCCCCAATAATAAATAACAACAATACAGAAAGTATTGAATAACGGTGATTTTCTGTTATTAACGCGACACCGCCCATCATTATCGGACCTATAATTGCAGCTGATTTACCCAACATATTATAAATACCGAAATACTCCGCAGCCTGGCCTTGCGGAATCATGCGCGTAAAATATGAGCGACTCATAGCTTGCACTCCTCCTTGCACTAAACCAATTAACACGGCGAGCACATAAAAATCATCGGCCGATTTCATGCTGTAACCTAACCATGTTATGAGTGCATATATTCCTATGCCAGCCATTAGTGAATTTTTCACACCCACTTTATTTCCAATATATCCATATAGTATAGCGGCAGGAAAGCCAACAAATTGAGTTATTAATAATGCCTGTATTAAATCACTGGTTGCAAACCCCAACGCCATGCCATAATCCACCGCCATTCTTATAATGGTGTCAACGCCATCAATATAAACCCAATACGCAAAAAGAAATAGTCGTGTTTGCCGATCTTTAAATACCATTTTAAACAGTTTAAATGTTTGGGGTAAAACGCCGTCTGAAATTTTATTTTTTTCATCCTGCGTATCTTTCACCCACAAAGCCAACGGTACACTAAACACAAACCACCAAACCGCAACTAGTAAAAAACAAACTAACACTGCATCTATTGTGCTATTAAAACCAAATATTTCTGGTTGCTGAGTTAATGCCACACATAAAGCCAGAGCAACACCACCGCCAAGATAGCCCATGCCGTAACCCAAACCTGACACTTTATCTATTTGTGATTTTTTACTTACGGGCACTAATAGCGCATCATAAAAAATATTAGCCGCCATAAAACCTACTGTCGCAATAATATATAAAGATAACGCTAAAACCCAACTGCCCTCGCCACTAAAATAAAACATGGAGGTTGTGATAACACCAAGCAACATAAAACTTAACAGCAGAGGTTTACGTATATTATATTTGTCTCCAATAATACCGAGGATCGGGGCAAGACCAACAACAATTAAGCTTGCTGCAGCATTACCTGCACCCAGCCAGAATGTGTTTTGTGTTTCGGTTAAATTTGCTGCCCAGTATGATTTAAAAACAATGGGAAAAAATCCTGCAATGACAACGGTGGCAAAAACTGAATTAGCCCAGTCATAGAATGCCCAGCTTATAATAGATTTATTTTTATACATTTTTACACTTGCAATAAGTTTTTTCGGCTTATCTTTTTAACACATGCCTCCAAATATATCTCTAAAACATTTCAATATTGCCTGCGCTTTCTTCCGCTAATATTTGAATAGCATTGCCTTTAACAACTACCCCCTTAAAAAATTAACAGGCATACTACTGAGGAAGAAATAAAGGATACGGATATTTGAAAAGAAAAAGACAACGCTAAAAACGCAAATGACCGCTAAGTACGCAATATAAAGCCTTAATGTTTTATAGCGGTTATTTGCGGGTTTTAGCGTGCATTCGCGTTGTCTTTTTCTTTTCAACTATTTTATAGGTTTAAAGAGTACTATCTCAAGCCTAAAACAAGCATATTCTTTATTCTTATCTCAGTAGTAACATATATATCAAGCATAGTTAAGGCTAAACTTAAGCTATTAAACATAGACTATTCACGCCATATACTATATTTTGTATACCTGTTAAATATAGTATATAAATTAGGTTCCTAACTGAATTTACACGTATATATAAAATGAATCGCATATTTCTTGTTATTTTGATGATAGGCACTGCAATGATGATTGCGGTTATAGGCCAGCACGAGCAAACGACTCAACTTGACACAATGCCGTGGGATGTTGATAGATTAGAAAATGGTTCGCTGAGAGTGTTCAATATCACGCTGGGCAAAACCCTTATTCAGGAAGCTAATCAGATATTTGCCCGCTTTGGAAAAACACAACTGCTGGTCACAACCGATGTGGATAAAAACAAAATCTACCAACTCATTACAACTTATGATGAGCTTATTATTGGTGGTTTAATTGCAAAAATAGAATTAACTTACCAGGTGACACAGGAAGACTTAAAAAAAATAATGGATTCACTGGAGAACAAACAAACACAGGCTGATACTAAAACACAATTGTATTCAGTCAATAAAAATATAGAAATGCAGTATTTAAACACACCTGTTGCATCTATCATTTACATACCATCAATAGATTATGGGCTCGAAACCATTCGCCAAAACTTTGGACAAGCTGCCGAAGAAAATCAACTAAACAATAATGAACAACTTTGGTACTATCCAGAAATGGGGTTACAAATTTATATTCATAAAACCGAACCCGATCAATTTATTTACGCGCCGTTAAAATAACGCACACTAAATTTAATACACGCCGTGCTCTCGCGTCGCTAAAAACTTAACCTCGGGGTAACGCTCTTGCGTCATATCTAAATTAACGCGGGTGGGTGCGATGTAGACTAAATCTCCCGCGTGATCTAAGGCTAAATTCGATGCGGTTTTATCTTTAAATTTTGCCAGTGCTTTTTCATCGTCGCACTCAACCCAACGTGCAGTGGTTACATTTACATTTTCAAATGTACACTCCACGTTGTATTCATATTGCAAACGGTGCGCGACCACATCAAATTGTAAAATACCCACTGCACCTAAAATTAAATCGTTATTATTTAACGGACGATAAAGTTGCGTTGCACCCTCTTCACACAATTGCATTAATCCTTTTTGCAAAGCCTTCATTTTTAATGGGTCACGTAATTGTGCACGACGAAATAATTCTGGTGCAAAGTTAGGAATGCCTGCAAATTGTAAATCTTCACCGCTTGTAAACGTGTCGCCAATGCGAATCGTGCCGTGATTGTGTATACCAATAATATCGCCCGCATACGCTTCATCGGTGTGCCCACGATCGGCCGCCATAAATGTCATTGCATCATTAAGCTTAATATCTTTTTGAATGCGCACATGTTTTGTCTTCATGCCTTTTTCAAATTTTCCCGAGCACACGCGCATAAATGCAATTCTGTCACGGTGTTTTGGATCCATATTAGCTTGAATTTTAAATACAAATCCGCTGAATTTTTCTTCATTTGATTCTACAAATCGACGGCTTCCATCACGTCCTCTGGGCAAAGGTGCAAACTCATCAAGTGAATCGAGCAATTCTAAAATACCAAAATTATTTATTGCCGAACCAAAAAATACCGGCGTTAATTTTCCTTCCCGGTAATCTTTTAAATTAAATTCGTGACTCGCGCCTTTTACCAATTCAATTTCTTCTCGAAGATCGGCAGCCATCTCACCTAGTTTTTCATCGAGTTCAGGGTTATCCAACCCTTCAATCACTTCGCCTTCTAGAATTTTTCCACCGTGGGTTGCGCTAAAAAGATGGACGCAATTATTATATAAATGAAACACGCCTTTAAAGTTTTTACCCATGCCGATGGGCCAAGTCATGGGGGCACATTGAATGTCTAAAATATTTTCTACATCATCGAGCAAGTCAACGGGGTCGCGTGCTTCACGATCCATTTTATTAACAAAAGTTATTATCGGCGTATCACGCAAACGACATACATCCATTAATTTTATGGTGCGCTCTTCAACGCCTTTTGCTGCGTCGATAACCATCAACGCAGAATCAACTGCGGTTAGTGTGCGATAAGTGTCTTCAGAAAAATCCGCGTGCCCTGGTGTGTCGAGCAAATTAATAATGCAATCTTTATAGGGAAACTGCATCACTGACGAAGTAACCGAAATACCCCGCTGTTTCTCCAACTCCATCCAGTCAGACGTTGCATGGCGTGCCGCTTTACGCCCTTTTACGGTGCCGGCCATTTGAATGGCGCCACTGAATAATAAGAGTTTTTCCGTTAGCGTGGTTTTGCCCGCATCTGGGTGGGAGACAATCGCAAAAGTACGACGGCGTTGCATTTGTTCGAGTAGTTCAGACATAAGTAATAGGTCAATTAAAGCTAAAAATATGAGGAGGATTATACATTAGTACTGATGGCAAAAGAAAAAGCATTTTACCAAAAATAAAATCCGGCATTTGCGTATATTCGCGTTCATTTGCGGTAAAATCTTTTAATCTTTTAATCTTTTAATCTTTTAATCTTTTAAAGAATCCAAATTCAACTCTTTAGCAAACACCAACGCATCTTCTCTACCACCTTCGGCAGGATAATAATTTTTCCGTAAACCAATTCGATTAAAACCTTCCTGATCATATAAATTTTGTGCAATTAAATTGGATTCTCGCACTTCTAAAAAAATAGAATTACCCTGGCGCTCCTCCGCTAATTGCATTAACTTATACAACATGCGTTTACCCAAACCCTTTCCTTGCGCCTGCGGTGCTACACATATATTTAAAATATGGGCTTCGTTTACCGCCACCGAAACTAAGCCATAAGCCAATAATTTATTTTGTTCCATAAAAACCCAACAGTTATAACCCACTCGCATACAGTCTTTAAAAATACCTTCTGTCCACGGATGCGTGTAAACCGCTTTTTCGATGTCCATAATTTCGGGAATATCATCGACACCCATTTCACGAAAACCGTTTATTAAATCAATTTCAGGATTAACAGCCATAATTTAAATTTTAATTTATGTGTTTACTTATTTGTAGCAGATCAGCCCAGACTTTTCGCTTAGTTTGTAATGAACCAGATAACTCTCTAGGATGATGCGATGCAAAAACAGGAACACCTAAATATTGATGGCGGCGCAATCGCAAATCCGTTAACGATTTTTGACTGACTAATAATTGCTGACTCGCATACTCACCTAAAATCATAATCACATCGGGCTGAATTAATTTGACCTGTGCTGCCAGATAATCATCGCAACAAATAATTTCTGATGTGTGGGGTGCGCGTTTTTCTGCAGGGCGGCACTTCACTAAACTGCTGATGTAAACTGAGGACAATTCAAAGCCAATAGTTTGTAACATCGTCGCTAACATTTTTTTGTCATTTACATTCAACAATGCATGTTCATCTGCCGTATCATTTACTGGCGAATCAATAATCACAAATAGTTTTGCGGTTTCACTGCCTTCACCACTAGTGGCCTGTTTACGCATTGTGTGTAATTCACACAACTCACATTGCTCAATTTTTTCGTTAAGTAATGTTATATTGTTTATTGAATTATTTTGTTCTGATTTTTTTTGTTCCGATTTTTCTTCGTTATAAGCAGATTGATTGTTTTCATTATTTTTTAAATCTGAATTTTGTTTAACTGACTCTTTAACTTCAGACACGGCAGAAAGCGTATTTTCTATTGCCGATTCATTTTCGACTTTCGGTAATTCAAGCGTTTCATCAAACCAGGTTTGGATGCCCATTGCTTGCAAATATTGGCAACGTAGATTTTCCGACAAACTATTTTTTTTACCCTTATTTGTTAAATTATTTTCATGCATTTTTCAAATAAACCGCTAAGCTAAACATCGCCCATTTGTGGATGCGAGCGATCGATATCTGCAACAACAATGCGGTTAAGTGCATTAATGTAAGCTTTAGCGGATGCAATAACAATATCCGTATCTGCGCCCTGCCCGTTTACAATTTTTTCATTTTTTTCTAATCGTACTGAAACTTCGCCCTGCGAATCGGTGCCACTGGTAATATTATTGACCGAATACAGTTTTAGTTCAACGTCACTTTGTGCAATTTTTTCTATGGCTTTAAACGAGGCATCTACCGGACCACTACCACTTTCACTAGCCGACATTTCTTTACCATTCACCTGCAAAACAATATCTGCCTGCGGCACTTCGCCGGTTTCTGAACAGACTTTTAAACTCACTAGTTTATACAGTTCGTTGTCCGCACTCCAATTTGAATCGGCCATTAATGCGCGTAAATCTTCGTCAAAAATTTCGTGTTTTTTATCGGCTAATGTTTTGAAGCGCGTGAACGCTAAATTTAATTCTTCTTCTGATTCCAGTTCAATATCTAATTCAGCTAGGCGTGTTTTAAATGCATTTCGCCCTGAATGTTTTCCCAATACAATTTGTTTTTCATTCCAGCCAACATCTTCTGCACGCATAATTTCGTAGGTTTCGCGGCTTTTTAAAATGCCGTCTTGATGAATACCAGATTCATGTGCGAACGCATTTGCGCCGACAATGGCTTTATTCGGCTGCACTGGAAAACCGGTTACGCTGGAAATTAATTTTGAGCAGCTCATGATTTGCGTGGTATCTAAATGGGTATCGCAGGCAAATAAATCCTGTCGCGTGCGCACCGCCATTACCACTTCTTCTAGTGATGCATTGCCAGCTCGCTCGCCCAATCCGTTAATGGTGCATTCAACTTGTCGCGCACCGTTTTGTACGGCGGACAACGAATTTGCTACCGCTAAACCTAAATCATTATGGCAATGCACGGAAAAAATAGCTTTATCTGAATTGGGAATTTTTTCAATTAAATTTTTAATTAATACGCCAAACTGACTAGGCAAATTGTAACCGACGGTGTCGGGTATATTAATGGTGGTTGCACCGGCATCAATAACCGCTTCGATAATGCGACATAAAAAATCTAACTCAGAGCGCCCTGCATCTTCCGGTGAAAATTCAACGTTGTCGGTAAACTGGCGGGATAATTTAACTGCATCTACCGCCTGCTTTAAAACGTCATCAGGCTGCATGCGCAATTTCATTTTCATGTGAATGGGCGAGGTGGCAATAAAAGTATGAATGCGTGATGAGTTAGCTTTTTTCAAGGCTTCGCCTGCGCGACTAATGTCTCGGCCCAGCGCACGCGCAAGCCCACAAACGGTGCTGTCTTTTACCGCTTCGGCAACCGCTTTTACGGCTTCAAAATCCCCTTCGGAGGCAATGGGAAAACCGGCTTCAATAATATCGACCTGCATGCGTTCGAGTGCTTTTGCAATGTGCACTTTTTCATCTTTGGTCATAGACGCGCCAGGGCTTTGTTCGCCGTCGCGCAATGTGGTATCGAATATAATGAGTTTCTCTTGCTTCACTTTTATGATTTCACTTTTTATTTAATATAATAATTTGCAACAAAGGGGTTGAGATTTCAGGTGCTAATAATATTTTTTAACGAAACAAATGAAAACAACTTTTATTATTTATTAATGTTTATGTCGGTCGAATTTATTCACGTATAGCCTGCGTGATATGAACTCGTACGAATAAATCTTCACCTGCATAAATAATAAAATTAATTTTGTATCTTTGCATCAAAAAAATTTTACGATTTTTTCTTTCCAAATTTACGTAACTTACGCAAACTTAATACTGGGCCAGATAAAGCATACAAGCCAAACACCAACAGTAAGGCTTTTGAAATATCCAACGATGCCAGCGCTAAAACCAACACCACAATGAGTATCGAATAAAAAGGCACTTTACCTTTAAAATGCACTTCTTTAAAACTGTAAAATAAAATATTGCTGACCATCATTATGCCCATGGCGATGGTGATGAAAACCATAAATATAGCCACATCTGCACCAGCAATATTATTATCAACGCCAACCCAAACGACGGATGCAATTACAGCCGCAGCGGCGGGGCTGGGTAAACCCTGAAAATAGCGCTTATCGGCAATGCCAACCTGCGTGTTAAATCGAGCTAAACGTAGTGCGGCGGATGCAGTGTAAATAAACGCGGCCATCCAGCCCAATTTCCCCCATTGCCAACCCATATCAACCATCGACGAAAATGACCATTGATACATAACGAGCGCGGGGGCGACACCGAATGAAACCATGTCTGACAGGCTGTCATATTCTGCACCAAATTCACTTTGCGTATTGGTCATGCGCGCGACGCGTCCGTCGACGCCATCTAATATCATCGCAATAAAAATGGCAACGGCGGCTTTTTCAAAGTGCCCATTCATGGAGGCGACGATGGCATAAAAACCAGCAAACATGGCACCGGTTGTAAAAATATTGGGCAGTAGATAAATACCTCTGCGCCGAAATGATGGTTTCTTTTTTGGATTCATAATTTTTACTAATTCGTCATTATTAAATTTTTCAAATTTAACATTAAGGTTTTAAATTTACTTACACAACATTTGCGTTTTCTTTTATCTTTTAGTCTTTTCAACGTTTTACAGGAAAAGCAAAAACAACAAAGGGGCTTTACGCCCCTTTATTTATACCATATTACAAACTAAATTAGTTTTTAGTTTTATCAACAATTTGATTAGCTTGAATCCACGGCATCATTTTGCGTAACTCACCACCCACCACTTCAATGGGGTGCGCTGCATTGTTGCGGCGACGTGCTGTCATTTCGGGGTAGTTTGTCATGCCTTCAAGAATAAAGCGTTTTGCGTATTCACCGTTTTGAATGTTTTTCAGTGCTTCGCGCATGGCTTTGCGGCTTTCTTCATTGATGACTTTATCGCCCGTTACATACTCACCGTATTCTGCATTGTTTGAAATTGAGTAGTTCATGTTGGCAATGCCGCCTTCGAACATTAAATCTACAATTAATTTTAATTCATGCAAACATTCAAAGTATGCCATCTCTGGTGCGTAGCCGGCTTCGGTTAATGTTTCAAAACCCATTTTAACTAGTTCGACTGCGCCACCACAAAGTACCGCTTGCTCACCAAATAGGTCCGTTTCGGTTTCGTCTTTAAAGGTCGTTTCGATAATTGCCGTGCGTCCACCGCCCACACCCGATGCGTAAGAAAGCGCTAAATCTTTCGCTTTGCCCGATGCGTCTTGATAGATCGCGATTAAATCGGGAACACCGCCGCCGCGAACAAATTCACTGCGCACGGTGTGTCCGGGTGCTTTGGGTGCAATCATAATGACGTCTAAATCGGCGCGGGGCACGATTGAGTTGTAGTGAATGGCAAAACCGTGAGCAAAGGCGAGTGTTGCGCCTTGCTTTAAATTTGGCTCGATATCGTCTTTGTAAAGTGCAGCCTGAATTTCATCTGGTGCTAAAATCATAATCACGTCTGCGGCGGCAACAGCCTCTGCAATGCCGGTCACTTTAAGGCCGGCATTTTCTGCTTTTACGGCTGACGATGAACCGGGGCGCAAGGCAACAGTTACATCAACACCGGAATCTTTTAAGTTAAGCGCATGTGCATGTCCCTGCGAACCATAGCCCACGATGCTGACTTTTTTGTCTTTGATTAACGAAAGATTACAATCTTTGTCATAATAAATATTTAGGCTCATAGTTCTGCTCTCAAAAATTAAACTGATAAATTAAGTTCGTAAAATTAAATAAAAATTTGTTTTATACAGCGAGTATTGTTTCGCCGCTCGAAATACCAATGGCACCGGAGCGCACCACTTCGTGAATTTTTATGCTGGATAGCGAGGTTAAAAACGAATCCAGTTTGTCACGGGTGTCGGTAAGTTCTACGGTGTAAGTGGTATCGGTTACATCCACTACGCGGCCATTAAAAATATCGACCAGACGTTTTACTTCATCACGTGCATCGCCGGTGGCTTCGACTTTTGCCAACATTAATTCACGCTCTATGTGTTCAGATTCGGTTAAATCAACCAGCTTTACCACATCAACCAGTTTATTTAATTGCTTGCGAATTTGCTCAATAATTTCGTCGGTGCCACTGGTGACAATGGTCATGCGCGACATGGTTGCATCATCGGTGGGTGCAACCGATAGTGATTCGATATTGTAAGCACGGGCAGAGAATAATCCGGCTACACGAGATAGCGCACCGGATTCATTTTCTAGCAATAGAGAAATTGTATGTTTGTTCATAATTTACACCAGAATCATTTCATTTAAGCCGGCGCCGGCTGGAATCATCGGGTATACGTTTTCTTCTCTATCAATAATAAAATCGATGAAAACCGTGCGGTCTTTGTATTTGCCGAAAGCATCTTTAATGGCTTGTTGTACATCTTCAGGTTTTTCAACGCGAATGCCAACGTGACCATAGGCTTCTGCTAGGGCGACAAAATCGGGGAGTGATTCTACGTAAGAGCTGGCATAGCGCTTGTCATAAAAGAATTCTTGCCACTGGCGAACCATGCCCAAAAAGCCATTATTTAAATTAATAATTTTAACGGGCAAGTTATATTGCAAGCAGGTGGACAGCTCCTGAATACACATTTGAATGCTGCCTTCGCCGGTAATGCAGGCAACGGGTTCGCCTGGGTGTGCAAGCTGTACACCCATTGCGGCTGGCAAGCCAAAGCCCATTGTGCCGAGGCCACCCGAATTTATCCAACGACGCGGTTTGTTAAAACCATAATATTGCGCGGCAAACATTTGGTGCTGTCCTACGTCGGATGTAACAAACGCATCGCCTTGCGTAACTTGATGTAATTGCTCAACCACAAATTGCGGCTTTATGGTGCCGGTATCTCGATTAAATTTTAGACAATCTTGAGCGCGCCATTCTTCAATTTGTTGCCACCAAGTTGATAATGCGGTACTTTCTAGGCGCTGATCGGAGGCCTCAATTAATTTATTGAGATCGCTCACCACTTCTTTTACGTCGCCAACAATGGGCACATCGACTTTTACATTTTTAGAGATGGATGCGGGGTCGATGTCTACATGCACAATACGTGCATCAGGGCAGAATTTTTCTAGATTGCCTGTGACCCGATCATCGAAACGCGCACCGATGGCAATGAGGACATCGCAGTGGTGCATACTCATGTTTGCTTCGTAAGTGCCGTGCATTCCCAACATGCCAAGAAATTGTTTTTCACTGGCAGGATATGCGCCTAAGCCCATTAATGTATTGGTAATCGGCGCGCCGATAAGCTGGGTGAATTTAATAAGTTCTTCACTCGCGTTACTTAATATCACGCCACCACCGCTATAAATCATCGGTTTTTTGGCTTCAAGAATAAGCTCGTAGGCTTTTTTTACCTGAGCTGACTCAACCGTAACATGGGGTTGATATGAGCGAATTTTACTTTCGCGCGGATATGCAAACTCCGTCCTCTGCCCTGTGATGTCTTTTGGAATATCCACAACAACGGGACCAGGGCGACCGGTTGTCGCTACATAAAATGCCTTTTTGATTGTCGACGCCAAATTTTTAATGTCTTCGACCAGAAAATTATGCTTAACCACAGGGCGAGTAATACCAACAGAATCGACTTCTTGAAAGGCGTCGTTACCGATTAAGTGCAGTGGCACCTGACCGGTTAACACCACCATCGGGATGGAATCCATATAAGCTGTTGCTATACCGGTTACCGCATTGGTCGCGCCGGGGCCAGAAGTAACTAAGACGACACCGGGCTTGCCCGTGCTTCGCGCATACCCGTCCGCCGCATGCGTTGCCGCCTGCTCATGCCGCACAAGTATATGCTGTAGCTCATCCTGCTGGTGTATTGCATCATAAATATTTAATACTGCACCGCCAGGGTAACCAAACAGATGTTCAACGCCTTCCTCTACGAGGCTTTGAACAACAATTTCAGCACCGGTCATTTCCACCTTAAATGTCTCCAAATATTATTTAACGATTAAAATATGTTTGAATCTTAATGGCCATAACAAAACAAAAACCTTATAAATCATATAGTTTTGCTTTAACCAAAGAATACGCAAGCCGCGTAGTTTAACCTAGATTAATACTCAGGTCACGACACTTGCATAATTTTATGCCGTCATTTTGCATCTATTTTTAGACGTAACTTTCAGCCTAAGCATTAATCAATCTGAGACCTTTGCACGAAACACTTTTCGTCATCTGCGAATGCTTCTGCCGGAGATCCAGCGACCTTAAACGCTGCAAAGTCGCTGGATTCCCGACA
>UOFH01000172.1_pt1 | contig 14532 bp, 13 predicted proteins | sample 1988451 | NCBI WGS metagenome assembly UOFH01 (sample SAMEA4712194, study PRJEB27164) | hydrothermal vent metagenome | biome: marine basaltic hydrothermal vent biome; feature: marine hydrothermal vent; material: mineral | place: Pacific Ocean | collected 2011-06-14/2011-07-23 | depth 1689 m | reverse complement strand
CGAAGCCATGCGCGATTGGGTCACCAATATCGACGACACTTTTTATATTATCGGCACGGTTGCGGGGCCACACCCTTACCCCGAAATGGTGCGCGATTTTCAAACTATTATTGGCCGTGAAGCCAAGCGTCAACTGCAAGCGCAAGCGGGCTGTTTACCGGATGCACTAGTGGCTTGCGTGGGTGGTGGCTCTAATGCGATTGGTTTATTTCATCCGTTTTTGGGCGATGAGTCGGTGCAAATTTATGGCGTCGAAGGCGGTGGCGATGGGGTGGATACGCCCAATCACGCCGCGCCACTGTGCGCCGGCAAACCCGGTGTGCTGCACGGCAATCGCACCTATTTAATGGAAGACGATAACGGGCAAATTATTGAAACCCACTGTATTTCAGCAGGGCTAGATTACCCCGGCGTCGGCCCCGAACACGCATGGTTAAAAGACACAGGCCGCGCCAATTATGTGAGCGTTACCGATAAAGAAGCGCTGGCCGCCTTTCATAAACTCACCCGCACCGAAGGTATTATTCCCGCGCTGGAATCCAGTCATGCACTGGCCTACGGCGAAAAGCTGGCGCAAACCATGAGCCCAAATCAAAAAATAATTATTAATTTATCCGGGCGTGGTGATAAAGACATCAACACCATTGCAGACATTGAGGGCATAGAATTGTGAGCCGTTTAAACGCGACCTTCGAATCATTAAAAGCCGAAAACAAAACCGCGTTAATTTCATTTATTACCGCGGGTGATCCGCAGCCATCCGTCACCGTAAATTTATTGCACGACATGGTTGCGGCGGGTGTGAGTGTGCTTGAATTAGGCGTTCCTTTTTCAGACCCAATGGCAGAAGGGCCGGTGATTCAAGCCGCCTGCGAGCGTGCGTTATTGCATAATGTCAGCCTGCGCGATGTGTTGCAAATGGTAAAAGAATTTCGCAGTAAAGATAATCAAACGCCCATTGTTTTAATGGGTTACACCAATCCAGTTGAAGTAATGGGTTATGAAACCTTTGCCAATGCCGCGGGTGAAGCCGGTGTTGATGGTTTGATTTTAGTTGACCTGCCACCGGAAGAAGGTGAAGAGTTACATCAGCATTTAATCGCGAATAAAGTCGATCAAATATTTTTACTCGCGCCCACCAGCACCGATAAACGCATGAAAGTTATTTGCGATCAAGCCAGTGGTTTTGTTTATTATGTATCGTTAAAAGGTGTAACGGGCGCAGCAACGTTAGATGTGAATTCAGTGACTGAAAAAGTTGCGCAAATTCGCACGCACACGTCTATACCTGTGGGTGTCGGTTTTGGCATTAGCGATGCAGAATCTGCCGCGCAAGTTGCCGCGGTTGCCGATGCGGTCGTGGTGGGCAGTGCAATTGTAAAACGCGTTGCCGCCAATGCAAATGACCCGAAAAAAATGAGCAAAGAAGTGTGTGAGTTGTTATCGTCTATGCGCGAAGCAATGGATAAGTAATTTTATAACTGTCCTGTTAACTAAATAATGTCGTCATTCCCGATACAAATATTTTGGGATGATAAGTTAAAAAATAAAACAAACATGGTCATTAATGATTATGTTTGTTATTAATTTAATAGCCATTTATTTGGCGTAAAAAATAAAGTGATAAGGTTGATCCTATGAACTGGTTTGAAAGATTAATGCCTTCACGTATTCGCACAGAAGCGAATGATGCGGAGAAAAAAGGTTCTGTGCCCGAAGGTTTATGGACAAAATGCAATGAATGCAGTGCGGTTTTATATCGTGCAGAATTAGAACGTAATCACGATGTTTGTCCTAAGTGCCATCATCACATGCGCATGAATGCGCGGCGTCGATTAGAAAACTTTTTAGATGAAGAACCGCGCGAAGAAATTGCCGCCAATTTAAAACCGATTGATATTTTAAAATTTAAAGACAGCAAGAAATATAAAGATCGTATTCTTAGTGCACAAAAAAACACAGAAGAGAACGATGTGTTAATCGTCATAAAAGGCCAGGTAAAAACCATACCTATTGTTGCGGCGGCATTTGAATTTAAATTCATGGGCGGTTCAATGGGTTCGGTTGTGGGCGAAAAATTTGTGCGTGCAGCGAATATTTGTTTAGAAAATGAAATTCCATTGGTGTGCTTTTCTGCTTCCGGTGGCGCGCGAATGCAAGAGTCTTTATTTTCATTAATGCAAATGTCAAAAACCTCAGCGGTGTTACAAAAAATGTCACAGCGCGGGATTCCTTTTATATCAATTATGACTGACCCAACGATGGGCGGTGTGTCTGCTAGTTTAGCCATGTTGGGCGATATTAATATTGGTGAACCGAATGCGTTAATTGGTTTTGCCGGTCCCCGTGTTATTGAACAAACCGTGCGCGAGACCTTACCCGAAGGTTTTCAGCGCAGTGAATTTTTATTAGAGCACGGCGCAATAGATATGATTGTTGATCGCCGAGACATGCGCGATAAAATTGCTAGCTTGTTGAGTATGATGCAGAATAAGCCTGCGGCGTAGTTTTTAAAAGCGAAAAGAAAAAGAAACCGCGAATAAAAAAATACGGATAATGTAGGTGCGAATTTATTCGCATCTGTTTGGGCAGTACTCGGCTTTGTTCGAATAAATTCGAACCAACATTTCTGCTTAACTTACTGGTATCGGGAATGACAAAATTTTTTCATGTCTTGTTGTGTTTTAAAATGAGTACAGGTTGCTATATCAGGCAACTCTTGTGTTTTTTAAAAAGTTAACGGGACAGCAGTGTTATTCGTATTTCATGCACAGACCTCAAATAATGAAAATAACTAAAATCACAACATGTTAGGCTTTTTTCAAATACATTTATTTGCGCATATTTGCGTTCATTTGCGTTCATTCGCGTTTTCTTTTATTCCATCTTAAATACTGTATTTATGCGATTTCAAACGTTATCGAGCTGGTTACAATGGCAGGAAAGTCTCAACCCAAAAGAAATTGATTTAGGTTTAGATCGCGTTGCCACCGTATTTAAAAAACTCAATTTTTCTTCACAATTTTTCTGTCCCGTCATTACCGTTGCTGGCACCAATGGCAAAGGCTCAACCGTTGCGTTTATTGAATCTATTTTAAAACAGGCATCGCTTAGTGTGGGCAGTTACACCTCGCCGCATTTATTTGAATATAACGAGCGCATTAAAATTAATCAGCAACCCGTAAGCGATGCGGTTTTATGCGCCGCGTTTGATGTTATTGATAACGCCCGCGGCGATATTGCCTTAACGTATTTTGAATTTGGCACACTGGCATCATTGGTTATTTTTAAAAAATTTAATGTTGATGTTGCGGTTTTAGAAGTGGGTTTAGGCGGGCGCTTAGATGCGGTGAATGTTATTGATGCAGATGTGTCGGTGATTACCAGCATCGACATCGATCACGTAGATTGGTTGGGCGATGACATTGAAGTGATAGCCTGCGAAAAAGCCGGGGTCATGCGGGCGCACAAACCGTCGGTTGTGAGCATCATAAAACCACCGGCCTCGTTATTAAAATATGCCGCAGAAAATAACGTGTTGTTAAATTGTTTGGGGCAAGATTATTTATACCAGGGTTTAGCCAACAATCGCTGGCAATTAAAAGCCGCGAATTTATTTTTAGATGATTTACCGCTGCCCAATTTAACCGGCGGTATTCAATTACAAAATGCATCGGCAGCAATAATGGCGATTCATTTATTGGATTTGTTGCAAACCATCAGCCAGCAAAATATGGCCGATGGATTACAGCAGGTTCAACTGGCGGGTCGCTATCAACAAGTTAATGCGCAGCCGCAGGTGTGGGTGGATGTGGCGCACAATGCGCAATCGGCAAAAATATTACAGGGTATTTTAAGTGAATCACCCACCGCCGGGAAAACCATTGCAGTGGTTGCGATGCTGGCAGACAAAGCCGTGGCCGATGTGTTGCAGGCAGTGAATTCACAAATAGATTATTGGGTGAGTTCAGGCTTGAGTGGTGGCATGAGTGGCGCGCGTGCAATGCCAGCAAAAAAAATGGCACAGGCGGTGCGCGATGTGTGCGCAGATGATAAACTCTCGGTTTGCGAGAACGTCACCGATGCCTGCAAAACGGCGTGCAATTTAGCAACCAAAAACGACCGCATTATTATTTTTGGTTCGTTTTATACGGTGGCTGAAGCGTGTGCTTATTTTAAGCAGCTTAATAAACACTAAATCTAAAATTTAAATTCAGGAACGGGATTGGATAGAAAGCTTCGTAAACGTATTATTGGCGCGGTTGTACTGGGCGCTTTTCTGGTGATCTTTGTGCCCGAATGGCTTGACGGTGCGGGTCATAAATCGCGTTACAGCAATAAAGTGAGTATCCCCGACAAGCCTGAATTCAAACCCATTACAGAATATATCGAAGCAACCGATTCGGCGAAGACGATTAACAAACGGATTAAATCTGAAGAATCAGCTGTGCATGCATGGGCGCTGCAATTGGGGAGCTTTTCCAAAGAAGTCAATGCGCAGGTGATGCGCGACAAGCTCAGAGCCAAGGGATACGCGAGTTATGTTGATGTGTTGAAAAAACCAAATCGCACAACCTATCGCGTAAGAATCGGCCCCGAGCTTGATAAACAGCAGCTAGAAAAATTAAAACAAAAGCTGCTGAAAAAAGAAAAAATGAAAGGGCTAGTGGTACAGCATCCGTGAAGATACTTGGCTCATTAGCGACTATTATCTATTTGTTAATATTAGGATATCAGCAATGACCCTTGTGGATTTTGGAATTGTCACCATTATAGTGGTGTTACTGGTGCTCGGTTTAATTTGGGGTTTTGTTAAAGTCGCCATTGCACTGGGCACGTGGTTGGCCGCCAGCACCATCTCATTTAGTTTTGCACCGAATTTGGCCGCATCACTGTTAACGTCAATAGAGTCTCCGCCCATGAGGCTAGCCGCCGCCATGGGAATATTATTTGTGCTAACCATTATGGTTGGCGCCGTGGTGAGTTTTTTAGTGCGCCAGTTTGTGAGCAAAACCGGCTTAAGCGGATTAGACCGCGTGCTGGGTTTTATCATCGGTGGCTCGCTCGGTTTAGTGGTGGTGGTGGCATTAGTTTTTGTCGCCGGTTTAACCAATGCGCCGAGTTATGATTGGTGGCAATCATCAATGTTGATTGAACGTTTCGAAGTATTAGCGCAGTGGCTGCAAGGCTATTTACCTGATGATGTCGCAAAATACTTTTCTTATTAATGTGTGTTTTAGATTTTAAATTTAGCAAATTGCTGTTGAGGTTTTTATGTGCGGTATAGTCGGTATTGTTGGCCGAAGTTCTGTTAATCAGTTGTTATATGATGCGTTAATCATATTGCAACACCGAGGCCAGGACGCGGCGGGCATTGTTACCAGTGAAGGTAATAAATTTCATTTACGTAAAAGTAATGGATTAGTCAGCGATGTATTTAATGCAGAAAACATGGCGCAACTGTCGGGCAATATGGGCATAGGTCATGTGCGCTACCCAACTGCGGGTTGCTCATCCGCAGCAGAATCGCAACCGTTTTATGTTAACTCACCCTACGGCATTGCACTGGCACATAACGGCAACTTAACCAATGCAGAAGAATTAAAAGCGCAATTATACAAAGATGATTTGCGTCACATCAATACCGAATCCGATTCAGAAATTTTATTAAATATTTTTGCTCATGAATTACAGGCGTTAAAAAAATTACAGGTCACATCCGACGAAATATTTAAAGCCGTAAGTGAAGTTCACAAACGTGTGCGCGGCGGTTATGCGGTGGTTGCAACTATTGTTGGCAAAGGCGTACTAGCGTTTAGAGACCCGCATGGTATTCGTCCCGTTTGTTACGGCAAGCGTGAAACTGAAACCGGCACCGAATATATTGTGGCATCGGAAAGTGTGGCAATGCATGCATCGGGTTATGAACTCGTGCGTGATTTAAAACCTGGCGAAGCAATTTATATTGATATCGACGGAAACTTTTTTAGCCAGCAATGTGCAGATAATCCAAAAAATACACCGTGTATTTTTGAGTATGTTTACTTCGCTCGCCCCGATTCAATTATTGATGACATTTCTGTTTACAAAGCACGTTTGCGCATGGGCACAACACTGGTGCAAAAAATATTGCGCGAACGACCTAATCACGATATTGATGTGGTGATCCCAATTCCCGATACCAGTCGCACATCGGCACTCGATGTGGCGTATCACTTAGGCGTTAAATATCGCGAAGGCTTTATTAAAAACCGTTACATCGGCCGCACCTTTATTATGCCTGGGCAAACGCAACGCAAAAAATCGGTGCGTCAAAAACTCAATGCCATTGATCTTGAGTTTAAAGATAAAAATGTATTGTTAGTCGACGACTCCATTGTGCGCGGCACAACCTCAAAACAAATTATTCAAATGGCCAGAGATGCCGGCGCAAAAAATGTTTACATGGCATCGGCCGCGCCCCCCGTTCGCCACCCCAATGTTTACGGCATTGATATGCCATCGCCCAAAGAGTTTGTGGCAGATGGCAGAAGCGTTGAAGAAATCACCAAAGAAATTGGTGCAGACTGGCTTATCTATCAAGATTTAGAAGATTTAATTCAGGCGGTAAAACAAGGCAATGATAAAATTGAAAATTTTGACAGCTCCTGTTTTAACGGTGAATATGTAACTGGCGATGTTGATCAGGCTTATTTAAAACATCTGGATGACTTGCGTTCGGACACAGCAAAATCTAAGCGAGATCAAGCTGATAATTTGGCTGGAATAGATTTATACAGCAATCAATAACTTTATTTTTTATGGAATATAAAATTTTTCAGCCACAACTTCAAAATTTGATTTTTATACTTTTCGGTTTTACAGCAATGCTGTTTTCTACAGGTGTGCTGGCAGATGTAGCAGCACTGCAAAAAGTTAATGATGACGAAATATTATTTGAACAAGCGGTCGAATTATCATTGCAAAGCCAATGGGCACAAGCAGAAGTTATTTATCGTGAATTGATAGAACGAAATGAAAGTTGGCCCGAGCCGCGTAACAATTTGGCAATTATTTTATTAAAAACTAATCGAGTCAAAGAAGCAAAAGAGTTATTCGAACAAGCCGTTAGCAGTTCGCCAAGCTATAAAACAACCCAACAAAATCGCACTCAACTTTATACTTATTTAGCCATGCAGGCTTATAATAAAGCGCTGGGCGCAGAGCCAAACGTAACGCTACCAGAACTGGTGTTTATTCAAACTATTAATCAACCTGTAAAAATTATAGAAAAAGAAGTCGAAAAAAACGTTATAAAAAAAGAATATATTGAAACGCCAGCAGCACCTGTTTTGAATGAGCAAATAAATTCAAAAGATAATAAACTAAAAAACATTAGTGACGCTATAGAGCAACAGTTGTTAGATTGGTCTCGTGCCTGGTCGCAGGGCGATTTTGAACATTATTTAAAAATATATTCCGAAAACTTCACGCCCTCAGATTCACGTAAAACCTATACACAATGGAAGAATATTCGTCGCGCACGTTTGCGTTTTACGCAGGGTGTCAATATAACAATAGATGAGTTGAGGGTTTTCGTTGAGCCTGAAAATGAATATGTTCTGGTAGAGTTTTTGCAAACATACCAATCAGATTCGTATAGCGACAAAGTGCTAAAACAAATGTATATGCACTATCAACAGGGTAGTTGGTTAATATTATCTGAAAGAACAATCAAAAATTTTTAAACCTAAATATTTAGCTTGAGATGTTTTAATTAATGAAAGTGATTTTCCTTTTTTTCGCTGTTCTTTACTCAGCTTTTCTGATTGCAGACACGCTGCACCCGGAACAGCGTTTGCTGGATGCAATTAATGATATTCAATCTTCCAATTTAAATTCAGCTGAAATCAAACTTAAAACGCTGGTTTCTGAAATGCCGAATTTTAAATTGGCGCAGCTGGTGTATGCTGATATTTTAATGTCTAAAGTAAAAGGCATTGATAATGCAGGCACTGAATTAAGTGACGGTTTAAAAAAAGAATTGTTATTAACAGAAATAAAAAATCGTTATCAGGCATCGAATAATGATTTCTCAAAAAACAAATTACCCTTTGTTGTGGCCAGGTTGGATCCGTTCTATCGTCATGCAATTGTTATTGATTTAAGTCAGTCGCGATTATATTTATTTGATAACTCACAATCGTTACCAATATTGATTGATGATTTTTTTGTCTCAATGGGGCGCAGTGGCGCAGGGAAAAATTCAGAGGGTGATTTAAAAACACCGCTCGGCGTGTATTTTATACAGTCTTATATTTCACCGAATAAATTGGCCGATAAATATGGTGCGGGCGCATATCCTATTAATTACCCGAATGCGTGGGATCGTTTAAACGGCAAAACCGGTCACGGCATCTGGCTACATGGAACGCGCAGCGGCACTTATAATCGCCCCGTATTAGCTTCGGAAGGTTGCGTGGTTTTACCGAATGAAGATTTGTTGAGCTTGGGTGCGTATATTGATTTGAAAAATACGCCGGTTTTAATTGGTGAAAATCTTCGTTGGTTAGAGCTTGAAAAATGGCAGCAGCACAAACAAAAGCTTTCTCAGCTACACGGTCAATGGAAGTCAGACTGGGAAAGCATGAAAGTAGAAAATTATTTAAGCCACTATTCAATACGCTTTACGAATGGCAAAAAAGATTTTTATCTTTGGTCAGATCATAAGCGCCGAGTGGCAAAACACAAAACATTCGTCAATGTTAAATTATCAAATGTAAGTTTGTTGCTGCATCCAAATGAAGATGTATTGGTTGCTACTTTTTTACAGACTTATGCTAGCGATAATTTTTCCAGTCAAAGTTGGAAGCGCCAGTATTGGAATAAAGAAAGTGACGGTAAGTGGCGAATTGTTTTTGAAGATGAAATTTCGCCGCCGACGGTTTCTCAATTGGTGAGTAATGATAAAGTGATAGGCAGTAATAATCAGAAGTAAAGCAGGCCAAATGACTGTGCCACTGTAGGTGCGAATTTATTCGCATGAATTCATACAGTGCGTGTTCTTGTGCGAATAAATTCGCACCTACAATTTTAAACCGAGCTGTTAATATGATTGCCCTTTCAAAAAATTTAAAAGCAGTTGCGCAAAATAATTTAAATAAATTTATTCACCAGGCTTGGTTTTATCCGGAATATTTTTTTTAAGCCAACGAACCATATCCACCCAAATTCTCACAACTTCCTGCTCACTCGGCATAATGCCCGCGTAAGGCAACTCAATGGTAACCACGGGAATGGATTGTTGTAAGCCGGCGTAATTGCCTAATGAGCCAGGGTAAGTGCCAAGTAATTTCAAATACAACGAACCGAGATGGGCGGGTGGATGTGTTGGGCCATCGTAATCGACAATGCCAAAGGGTGCGTGCACCGCGACAATGGCATCGGGTTTGAATTCTTTTATGAGTTTAATAATCCACTGTGTTTCGGGTTCGCTGGCAGGGCTTGCACCGGGGTAACGCCTCGGGTCACTGTAAGCGCGATTTTTCCAGTAAGCTAAGCTGGCATCGGGTGCGCCATTGTTTGGAAAATTGCGATTTAAATCGACCCCATTGGCATTCATGCGCTGCGATTTTTTTTGCAGTAATCCATCGGGGTTAACCAGTGGGGAGATTTTCCAGTGAAATAATCCGCTGTGGTATTTGTCGAGAATTTTCATCCATTTAAACATAATGGTGACAGAGGAATACTCATCGCCATGAATGCCACCCAGCAAAAGTATTTTCGCCTGCGGTTGTCTTTTGTTTAATAGCGGTGGGTATTCTTTAATCAATAATGTTTTTTGATTGTTGGAGGTGTGTGCGGATGGTGTTAAATTACGCTTTAGGCATTCGGTAAATGTGATGCTGGAAAGCTTTTTTGCAATACTGAAACAGGCATCATTAACTTGTTCCTGTTGAGCCAGTGTGATGTTATTTTGGTTCTGGCTATCAGCCGGTGAACTCACTAATAAAATAAGTGATAACAGGTAAAGGCGTGTTAGCATATAAAGCCAGCCAGTTTATTGAAATTAGTCATCATAAATATGTCACAAATCAGTTATATTATTGTCAATATAGGTCAGCAGCGTTTGTTTGGTGTTGATCAAAATGGCAACAAATTTATTGACTACCCCGTATCAACTTCAAAATTTGGCGTGGGCAATCAAAATGGCAGTTTTAAAACACCATTAGGTGAACACAGTATCGCACAGAAAATAGGTGATGGCTGTGAGATTAATGAAGTATTTGTTGGGCGTCAATCATTGGGTGTTTTAAATGATTTAATAAACGCTAAAAAAGAGTTGCCGGATGATATTATTACTAGCCGAATTATGTGGTTGCAAGGTGAAGAACTGGGTGTAAATAAAGGTAAAGAAATTGATAGTTATTCGCGCTATATTTATATTCACGGAACAGCTGAAGAAAACAAAATAGGCCAGCCCGCTTCTCACGGTTGTGTACGGATGCGTAATAAAGATGTTATAGAATTATTTAACCTTGTTGATAAAGGTTGCAAAGTTTTAATACAGCAATAAAAAATACAGAAAAAATAGTGAACGAGAAATTTAAGAGCGAGTAAAAAAATGAGCGACTATGAAAATTTAGAAACCGAATGGGCGTTTGCAACACAGGCGGTGAGAGCAGGGCAGGTGCGCACTCACGAGCAAGAACACAGCGAACCTATTTTTCCCACTTCCAGTTTTGTTTTTTCGAGTGCAGCAGAAGCCGCAGCCCGGTTTTCGGGTGAGCAACCGGGTAACATTTATTCGCGTTTCACTAACCCAACCGTGCGCACCTTTGAACAACGATTAGCGCGCATGGAAGGCGCGGAGTGTTGTGTTGCAACGGCGTCGGGCATGTCGGCTATTTTAGCCACCTGTTTAGGTATTTTAAAAACCGGTGATCACATTGTTTCATCGCGCAGTATTTTTGGCACAACCACCGTGTTGTTTACCAACTTTTTGAGCAAGTGGGGAATTGAAACCACGTTTGTTGAATTATCAGATCTTGATGCGTGGGAAAAAGCCATTCAAAAAAATACGCGATTATTATTTTTAGAAACGCCATCCAATCCATTAACCGAATTGGTGGATATAAAAGCATTGGTAAAAATATCACAAAAAAATAATTGTTTATTAGCAGTGGACAATTGTTTATCAACACCGGCACTGCAACAACCCATTAGTTTGGGCGCAGATATTGTTATTCACTCTGCAACAAAATATATTGATGGGCAAGGGCGTTGCATGGGCGGTGCGGTGTGTGGCACAAACGAAATTGTGGGTGGCGATGTTTATGCTTTTTTACGCAGCGCGGGGCCAACCATGAGCGCGTTTAATGCGTGGGTGTTTTTAAAAGGCTTAGAAACGCTAGACATTAGAATGAAAGCACACAGTGCGGCGGCATTAGAATTGGCAATATGGTTAGAGCAGCAACCGCAGGTAGCAAAGGTTTATTACCCCGGTTTAAAATCACACCCGCAACATGAATTAGCTAAATCACAACAAAGTGCATTTGGTGGATTATTATCATTTGAATTAAAAGGTGGAAAAGACGATGGTTGGAAATTAATTGATGCCACACAAATTTGCTCCATTACCGCAAATTTAGGTGACACAAAAACCACCATCACGCATCCGGCAACCACCACGCATGGTCGGTTAACTGAAGAGCAAAGAAAAGAATCGGGCATTGCCGATGGTTTAATTCGAGTTGCAGTTGGGCTGGAAGACATTGAAGATATTAAAAAAGATTTAGCACGCGGCATGTAAATTGTTTTTTTGTAAAACTAAATTACGGGACATAAAATCGTGGCCGATTTAAATAACCTTATTATTGCAGAGCGCAACACACCATTATTATTAGTGATTGATGATGATATTGTCATTCGCACAATGATAATGAAATCACTACAAAAACAGGGCTTCGATACAATTGAAGCGCCCAATGGTTCTGAAGGTATAGAACTATTTCAACAGCATCGCCCCGACCTAGTTTTGCTCGACGTATTAATGCCGGTAATGAATGGTTTTGAAGCCTGTTTAGAAATGCGTGCCTTAGACCCCGAGCGCACCGTGCCCATAATAATGTTAACGGGTTTAGATGATGTGGCTTCTGTCGATAAATCTTTTGATGCCGGCGCAACTGATTTTATTTCTAAACCGATTAACTGGAGCTTGTTTGCACAGCGCGTACGTTATGCATTGAAGTCCCGTGAAATGGATTTTGAACTACGCAAAAATCGACATCGAGTTGATCACGCATTAAAAGTTGCTTTGTTAGGTTATTGGGATTGGGATTTAAAAAGTGAATTCATTTCATTTCCGGTTGGTGTGCAAGAAATGTTGGGGCTTGAACGGGGTAGAGACATTAGCTTTAAAGAGTTAGTCGATTACGTTCCCGAAGAAGATCGGGATCGCGTGGTTCACGCGTTTCAAGATGCGCGAACTCGCGGCACACGTTTTGTTTTAGAGCATCGCTTACTGGGCGTAGATAATAGAGAGCGCTACGTTTATCAACAGTGCGATGTGATTATGGGCGAAGATAAAAAGCCCAGTTATATTTTAGGAACCATACAAGATATCACTGCACTAAAACGCGCGGAAGATATGATTTTGCATCAGGCCTATCACGATTTACTGACCGATTTACCGAATCAAACTTTATTTAAAGAACGTTTAACTCACGCCATAAAAGTTGCCGAACACGCGCATCATCAAGTGGCGATTGTGTTAATGGACATTGATCGTTTTCAATTAATAAATGACAGCTTGGGTTACGATATAGGAAATGAATTGCTGGTTGCCTTCGCCGGATTTTTAGGTAGCTTTGTAAATGAGGGAGACACTATTGCGCGAATCAGTGGCAATGAATTTGCATTGCTGCTTGAGAGTGCCTCGAGCATAGATGAAATCACGCAAACCTTAAGTAATTTGACCCAGGCATTAAAAGAAAATACATTTGATCTTGGGCAACAAAAAGTGATTGTGTCGTTAAGTTTAGGCATCTCTATTTATCCTAACGATGAAATGGATGCCGGTGAATTAATTCAATGTGCAAATGCCGCCATGCGAAAAGCCAAAGGGCAGGGTGGAGATCAGGAACATTTTTATACCAGCGATATGAACCGTCGAGTTGATGATCGGTTACGCATGGAAACCGATTTGCGAAATGCATTAGACAATTCAGAATTAGAATTATTTTATCAACCTCAGGTTGACGCTAAAACACGAAAAATCATTGCCTGCGAAGCATTGGTGCGTTGGCGACATAAAGAATACGGTTTAGTGCCGCCGATTCGTTTTATTCCGTTAGCAGAAGAAACCGGATTGATTCAACCATTGGGACACTATGTTTTAGAAGAAGCCATTTTACAAACTAAAAAATGGAATCAGCAGGGGCACGATATTAGTGTCGGCATTAACTTATCTGCGCGCCAATTTATACAGGCAGATCTGGTAGATCAAATTAAAGAACTTATTAAAAAATACGAAATAAATCCTGCCAACATTGATTTAGAAATTACCGAAACCATTGCCATGAAAGATGCGGAAAACAGCATTAATAAAATGCATCGTTTAAAAGAATTAGGCGTTAAATTATCAATGGATGATTTTGGTACGGGCTACTCATCATTAAGTTATTTACATCAGTTTCCGTTGGATGTATTAAAAATAGATCGTTCATTTGTGCAGGATATTGTTGGCAACAGTGACGACGGTGCAATTGCCCGCGCGGTGATTGCAATGGCGCACAGTATGAATTTAAAAGTGATTGCGGAAGGCGTGGAAACCGAAGAGCAATTTACGTTTTTAAGTGAGCATGGTTGTGAAGTTATACAGGGGTTTTTAATTTCCAAACCCGTGCCTAGTGATGAGTTTGAAAAGTTATTGTAAATTAATAAAAATATTTACGGCTGCCAATTTTTAGGGAATTTTCCACTTAAAATATAAGCAAATGCAATCACCTCTGCGATGGCTTTATATAAATTTTCGGGTATTTCATCACCTAATTTCAAGTCAGATAGAACTTCAATTAATTCATTATCTTGTTGTAATGGAATACCGTACTGTTCCGCCATTTCTATAATCTGTTCTGCGACAGACCCCATGCCCCGTGCGTTTACGGTGGGGGTGTTGGTGCCATCATATTCAAGTGCTACGGCAATAGGTGTTGAGTGCTTCATGCGTTTTCATCCAATAAATTTGCAGGCGCATCTGTGAGCGGCGCGGCGTTTAAACGTGTTTCCTCTACGTCAATATTAATAATAGTTAAGCCTGCGTTAGTTAAACTTTTTTCTAAAAAAGGTAAAAGTTCTTTTATTTTATTAGCAGTGTCGGCACGCTCTGTTTGAAATGTGCTGGATATTTGATTGCCAATTAAATGTATTTTAGATTGCACTTTACCTAATGTTTTGAAATTAAAGTTTAAAGTGACAGACCAGCTCTCATCATCGGCAGTTTCTTTTTTGTTTTCTTGTTGAATTCGAAAGTCAATATCGAAATGTTCGTGG
>UOFH01000163.1_pt1 | contig 14552 bp, 14 predicted proteins | sample 1988451 | NCBI WGS metagenome assembly UOFH01 (sample SAMEA4712194, study PRJEB27164) | hydrothermal vent metagenome | biome: marine basaltic hydrothermal vent biome; feature: marine hydrothermal vent; material: mineral | place: Pacific Ocean | collected 2011-06-14/2011-07-23 | depth 1689 m | reverse complement strand
GACGTAACTTTCAGCCTAAGCATTAATCAATCTGAGACCTTTGCACGAAACACTTTTCGTCATCTGCGAATGCTTCTGCCGGAGATCCAGCGACCTTAAACGCTGCAAAGTCGCTGGATTCCCGACACAAGCATTCGGGAATGACGATGTTTTTTAATTATTCTTGTTTCGTACAAAGGTCTCAATCTATATTTATCCAACAAAAAAAAGCCCGGATATCCGGGCTTTTTCATATGTAGACTGATGTTTCTTTTACTTAGAAATCGTCGTCTTCAACTTCGCCACCGGCCACAGCAGATAACGCATCACGAATTGCATCAGGTGACGCCATGATGTTCATGAAGCTATTGTCGCCCATCATCGCCAAATCAGTGAAGTTGATTGCAATACGGAAACGCGCATGCAGTGCTTCAGCTTCTTTGCCGTTAACTAAGATTTCATACGGTAGGTGAGCTGTAGAACGTAAAGGTTTAAAATCAATTTCGTTCATGATGTAAGCATCATCCATATACTTCTTGCCTTCGTTAGGCGCTTTTAGAGACACCCCGAACAAAGTTTGAGATGTACCTGGGATGTCGATTTTATAAACTTGACCCGCACCAGAACGACCCGCACTTAAATTCTTTTCAACTTCAGCAACCATCGCATCATGGCTTCCTTTAGCATTTAACTCTAGAGGCTCATCAAAGTATTCCATACCGAATGTGTAGTGATACTCATTCAAATCTTCAGCGTCCTGACCTTCAGCTGGACCGAAGTCTTGAACATGGCCCAATGCTTTTTTAAGTGCTGCTGTTGTTTTAGGCAGCTTATCATTAACGCGGTACGCGTATGACATGTAAGTTGGATTTGTGTAAGAGACTTGAACCTTGCCACCCATTTCTGTTAAAGAAATACGCTGTGCAGCAATGTAACCACCACGCGCTTTACTAGCGGCTGCTTTTTTTAGTTCATCATTTGTAACCACGATTACATAAGCACCCTCGTAAGGCGCATATCCACCAGCAATTTCAAAACCATTTTCAGATAGTGCTGCTTTAGTGCCTTCAACTTTATCTGCAATTTTTCCGGCATCATTCGACGCTAAAGCAAAAGGTAGGTAAGTTTGAGCGGCTTGTGCAGTTGTAATAACCACGCTGACTAACATTGCTAATGCAATTTTCGCTAGTAATTTTATCTTCATTTTTAATAACTCCGTCCCTTATTTTATAAGGTGTGTTTATATTTAGGATCACGCATAACAACGTGCGCTAAAAGTAAACGCCAGACCTAGTAGTTGTCAACGGAAATATGAAATTTCATCAAACATTAGAATTAAATAATAAACTAATCACATAATAATCGCGGACTCCTACCACCAAACAGGCAAAAAAAAAGCCGCATTATGGCGGCTTTTTTCATAAACAACGAAATGAAAAATTATTAAAATTTCATTGAATATGTTGCTTGTAACTCATATTGAACCATTTCAATTTCTATTGTTTGTCCTGGATCAAATGCACTGACACCTGAAACTGATTGCTTAGGCGCATACATCGCCGCTAGAGCAAATTCTGAATCTGCACCTAAAGGCAGCGTGAAACCGGCTGTTATATGCGTTTCCATTACAGCTGGAGCCAATATATTAAACATGGTTTCCGATTTAGGGATAGGCTGACTGCCTTGACTGATACCAACTCTCCAAAGCGTTGTATCACCCCATTCGTAACCTAATTTATATATCGTCATGTCATCCCAACCAAAACCTGCACCCGCAGAACCACCTAAACAACCTGGCCCTGTACCACCGGTTGGTCCTGGCTGACATGTACCGTTAGTTAATCCGCTAATGCTGTTCGAGATTGACGCAACATCGCTGTAATAAATAGACTGCACTTCAAAAACAAGGGTAGATTTATCACTAGTATCCCATGCCAACCCCAACGATGCCGTAGAAGGAATATCAAAGCCACCACCTTCTGCAAACAAGCCCGCATAATCATCAAACTCACTCATAGAAATTTTCGACTGGTAGGAGGCACCTAGCACTAGGCCGGACATTACTTTTCCTTGCCAGCCTAATTTAGCGCCAAATCCAGTAGAAGAATCCGCGCCATTACCACTCAGTTTAGATGGATTAGAGGAGTTACCACCAAAGTTCGCCAAGCCTTTCGCCTCAAATAACTGATAGGCAAAAATAATACCGGCACCAAAAGAATGGTTTTTACTTAGTTTTGTTGCATAGCTTAAGTTAACGAACAACTGCTTTAAATCAACACCCGTAGTCCCATCACCAAATGTACCTGGCTCAGTTACAAAGCCATTTCCGTCACTACGATTTAAAGTAGCACTTCCAGTTTTATAGTTAGTGTTCATGCCGCCATTACCGTATAAAGCTAAAGCGGTAGAGCTATTGCTATCCAATTTCCAGTTATATGCAAAGTGAGGTATTAAAAATAAATCCATATTACTGTCTTGCTTTCCCTCCTCAAGACTAAACGTACAACCTTGCTCTGGTGGGCCTGGGTTCTGGCATTGTTGAGACGGTGCGCCTGTAACCGTGTATGAACGCATTGGGCTAAACAAAGCCGCACCCACATCCATACGTGAACCCATTCCGGCAATACCGGCTGGGTTATTAGCAATGGCCATTGCATCTTGTGAATGCGCAACGCCTGCACCGGCTAAACCTTTTTCTGCTGTACTATATCCGTGAGCAAAGTAACCATTAGTTGCAAATGCTGACGGGGCGAATAACGCACCTGAAACTGATAGGGCTATTAAGGACTGCTTAATACCACGTGACATATTTTTATCCTCGAATTGATTGTGCGCTTTATTGCGCTTAAATTTTGATTTTAATGCTGTATCCAGACAACTACATTTGTGCGAGCCCTTGCTTGAGGCGAACAGTGTCAAAACAATCATTTAAAGTCAATGTTAAAGAAAAGAAAAAACGTATCTTTTACAGTGTTTTAGACGTAAAAATAGAAATAATCAAACTAATGGACAGCATACCCTGGAATATAATTATTTAATTATATTCCAATCCTTTATCCCTACCGCAATACCCTACAAACAAATCACCATGATTTAAGCCGTTCATAACCAAAATTCCAGCACAAAAAAACCTCTCTAAGCCCTAGATTTAGAGAGGTTTTTTATTATTCTAAACTTAAATAAAATGCGGAATTATGACATCAAGGGTTTACCATTTTGCGCCCAAGCGATAATACCACCACGTAAATTATACACATTATCAAATCCTTGCTGCGCCATAAAACCCACACCTTGGGCTGATCGAGCACCACTTCGACAATATAATACCGTAATCTCATCGTCATCTATCTCATTTAAACGCGCAGGTAATGTGTGCAATGGCAGCTTCTCCGCATTTGGAATCATGCCCTGAGCCATTTCACCTATGCCGCGCACGTCCAATAATCGAATCTTTTTATTTTCATCAAAAAACGATTGTAATGTATCTACATCTAGTTCTTTTACACCAACCATAATGTATTTCACCTATATTAGATAATGTTAATATATCAAGCTATTCTCTCATTAAAACCCGAATATTAGCAAGAACTTAAATTCCTTTGTGCGATATTAGTCACAGCTAATGCACTTTATTTCAAACCTGATTTTCAATATATATATTCAACAAGCAACTGTTAATCACCTATTAATCAACAAGTTAAATAAAGTATTGACTAGTTTCACAATTTTAATCATTAACCTTTTATCTGCTTGCCAAAAAAAAGATTATAGTAAGACTTGCCTTTTATTATCGTTCGAATGTAAGGTTAGACTTTGAAAACTAATACGATCGACTAATTTTTATAAATCTGGTTTTTGCAACAGCAACTGACACTAAATGCATCAGCGCAGTCAACAGCTAGTCTTAACCAATCTTAATGAGGAGAGAATTACATGAGCGATCCAAAGCTAACTATCATCGCAACTAAAGGCACACTTGATTGGGCATACCCTCCCTTCATTCTAGCCAGCACAGCGGCTGCACTAGGCATGACGGTTTCTATTTTTTACACTTTTTACGGCTTGAATCTTCTTTTAAAAGATACCAGCTCATTAAAAGTAACCCCTACAGGCAACCCTTCAATGCCTATGAAAATGCCTATGGGTCCACAGTGGTTAAGAAAAATAGATTTTGGTCCTAAAATTCCAAACGTAATGTGGAATATCCCTTTTATGGATAGCATCGCAACAACGTTAATGAAAAAGACAATTGGTAACTGTGGTGTTGCAACCATTGCGGAATTACGTGAACTTTGTCAGGAAGCAGAAGTTAAGTTCCTTGCTTGCCAAATGACCGTTGAATTATTTGGTTATAACACTGATGTATTCATTGATGGCGTTGACTATGTAGGTGCAGCAACTTACTTCGAAGAGTCGTCAGATGCGACTCAATCACTATTTATCTAGTATTTATACATCCCAATATTTAGGTAACCGTATATAAGGTAACCCAGGTATTTAGATAACATAGTGCTGATAGACTTGATTCTTTGCAGATTGACTCTATCAAATAGAAAGCCACTTCACTTTACACTAGTGCAGTGGCTTTTTTATAGCTTCGCGTTAAACTTCATGAGCAGTTCGCACTAAACGTAACTACCGCTGTCATACCTACCCACTTTGATTATTTGTATAATTTATTTATTATTACTATATTATCTATATATAAAAATGCGCCCAAAGAATTTATTACAAACGCTAGCTTTCGTTATTTTATTAAACCTGACCTTTGTAAGCCGATCAGCATTACCTGAACTCGGCGATCCCACTCAGCAAGAATTTACGCCTTATCGTGAATCGTTAATGGGGCAACAATTTTATCGCGCCATAAAAGCTAGCGTACCATTTGTAACTGATTTGGAAGTTAACGATTACATCAACAATCTAGCGCAAAAATTAATCTCCCACAGCAGTCAACCCGATATTAAATTTCGCGTCTTCGTTATTAAAATCCCAAACATCAACGCCTTTGCCGGCCCCAATGCCAATATGGGCTTTAACACAGGTTTAATTATTGCTGCCGACAACGAAAGTGAGTTAGCTGGTGTAATGGCACATGAAATATCCCACGTAACTCAACGCCATCTTGCCCGCGCCATGACAGAATCAAACGCCAGCCCAGCCACCATGTTTGCCACTATCCTGGCAGGCATACTCGTTGCCACGCAAAATCCACAAGCCGGGGCAGCCATTCTTTATGGTGGCTCAGCCGCGTTAATGCAGTCACAAATCAATTTTACCCGTGCAAACGAGCACGAGGCAGACCGTATCGGCATTGGCGTTTTAAGAGATGCGGGCATCAACCCTACGGGAATGGCGGCTTTTTTTGAGACTCTGCTAGAACAAGCTGACACGAATAACGTAATGGCGCGAATGGAATATTTACGCACCCACCCTTTAAGCACAACCCGTATTGCAGAAGCCAGAAACCGAATTGCCGCCAAAGACAGAAAGCTGCCAAACGATAGCCTTAATTTTCAACTCGTTCGTGCTCGTGTGCTCGTGGGAATGAGTAAATCGACAAAACGACTCGTTAAACAAATCGAGGGATTAAAACCCAAGCAAAGCAATGTGGTCTCCGACTACACACTGGGACTCGCTTATACCGCTAACAAACAATACGATAAAGCCATAAAACTGCTCACTAATTTAAGCAAAAAACAATCTCACCCATGGATTTTATTAGCGCTTGCCGATGCTTACTCTGAGGCAGATAAAAACACCCTTGCACTGAATATTTTAAAAAATCAAAATTCAATACTGCCCAATTACATGCCTACGTCTATCCGTTATGCAAAGAGTTTAATTAAAGAAAAACAAAGCGATCAAGCGATTATTATTCTCAATTCACAACTGCGCACAAAAAAACAATCCATTATTTATAACACATTAGCCAAGGCCTATTTCTCCAAAGGGCAGACATCATTAGCACTTGAGGCAACCAGTTTTGAATATGAACTCGAAGGTTATTTAAATCTCGCGTCTCAACAAATCACCAATGCTCTGCAGCAGCCAGGATTAAATAAGCTTACGATTCAACGACTTGAATCAAGAAAACACGATTTAAGCACACAGATGCATAAACAAACAAATCAGGAACATTAGGCTTTTATTATATTAGACAGCTATAACATATTGATGGACATACATTTTTCTTGCTATCGACGGTGTTTTCAGTAAGCTACCCGTTCCGGTTTAATACATAATAAAAATAAGTTAGTAAAGATATAAATTAAATGATGATTTTTTTTAAAATTCGAACCTTAATTAATAATCTACAGAAATGATGGAATAGTTTAATCTGATTACTACCTATAGACCGGTTCTTTTTTCCACGAAAATAAAACACTGAGGAGTGAATCATGCGGCACACCGCTAAGGCCATTTCTACAGCAACATCAGTTGCTGCATTGCTGGGTACACTAGCTTTCTCATTGCCAAGCATTTCCATTGCGGAAGATGCTTCAGCAATTGCTGAAGGTAAAAAACTTGCCTTCAACAAGAAGAAAGGTAACTGTCTGGCATGCCATGCTATTGAAGGTGGCAAACTACCTGGGAACATCGGTCCTGCACTGTCTATCTCTGGGGTAGCAGTAAAAGACAGGTATCCTGATAAGAGCAAGCTACGCGCACAAATTTTTGACGCACGTACTAAAAACCCCAACACAATTATGCCTCCATTTGGCGCTCATGAGATTTTGAGTGATGCAGAAATAGACAAAATTGTTGAGTTTATATACTCATTATAAAAATTTAAGGTAGATACAATGAACACTAAACGTAGATCTTTTATTAAGAACTCCGCAGCAGCTGGCGCATTTGGCGTGGCGGTGAGTGCGGGTCTTATTACTCCTCGAGCCGTAATGGCCGCATGGCCTAAGGGTGCATTTTCAGCAACTAGCTTAGACGCAGCATTGAACGCTTCTTTTGGTGACGGCAAAGCAACCGAAAGCGCTGACATTGCATTAAAAGCGCCGGAAATCGCAGAGAATGGCGCTGTAGTACCCATTACAGTTACTAGCAAAATTGCCGGTACTGAATCAATTAGCCTGTTTATTTCTAAGAACCCAACACCTTTAACAGCCACGTTTAAACTGGGCAAAGGCACAGAAGGTTTTGTTTCAACTCGTGTAAAAATGAGTAAAACATCAGACTTAGTTGTTGTAGTGAAAGCTAACGGCAAACTATATAGTGCTAAAAAAGAAGTTAAAGTAACCATCGGCGGCTGCGGCGGCTAATCCTGAAGGGACTATCCCTGAAGGTAATATCTTAGAGGAATAACACAATGGCTAAATCTATAAAAATACGCGCTAAGGTTAAGGGTGGCACTACAGTGGTTAAAGCACTGATCAGCCACGCTATGGAAACCGGCATGCGTAAAAACAAAAAAACAGGTAAAAAGTTTCCTGCTCATTTCATTCAAGAAGTTACGTGTAGCCACAATGGCAACACAATAATGAGTGCTGATTGGGGTACTGCTATCTCTAAAAACCCATACCTTTCATTTAAATTTAGTGGTGCTAAATCAGGCGACACTTTAAAAATGAGCTGGGTGGACAATAAGGGCGAAAGCGATTCAGTAGAAGCTAAAATTAAATAAGCTTTAACTATTTAGTTTTGAACTCAAAATCAAAACAAACTATAAGGTAAAAATTATGAAACAAGTTGCAGTTATTGTATCTGCGCTTTGCATGCTACTTACCCCTCTTGCTGGTATAGCTGCAAATCCGGATCAGGATCTGAAAGACTTCAGAGGTTATTTTACTGATAAATTTCCTTCTGTTCCACTACAGGACTTCACAAATGGTGTTTATGCCGTTGATAAAGCGTCACGTGAACAGTGGGAAGCATTTGAAGAATTCCCTCCTTACGAAATTTATGTTGATAAAGGCGAAGAGCTTTTTAACAAAGCATTCAAAAATGGCAAAACCTACGAAAGCTGCTTTCCTAAAGCTAAATCAGGAATAAAGCAGAGCTACCCATTCTTCAGCAAGAAGCGTGGCGAAGTGGTAACGCTTGCGATGTCTATCAATGAATGTCGTAAGAAAAACGGTGAAAAACCACTTAAATATAAGAAAGGTAAAATGGCTCATTTAGTTGCTTACATTGCTTATAAATCACGTGGCAAAAAAGGCAGTGTAAAAATCATTGACACACCAGAGTCTATGGCATGGTATGAGCGCGGTAAAAAGCATTTTTATGCTAAGCGTGGCCAATTAAATATGTCATGTGCTGATTGCCATTACTACAATGCAGGCAACAAAATACGTGCAGATATCCTAAGCCCCGCGCTAGGCCATACTTCACATTTCCCTGTATATCGTAACAAGTGGTCTTTAAAGAGCACTTCTGGCGATGGCATGGGCACAATCCACCGTCGTTACGGCGGCTGTAACAAGCAGGTACGTGCTAAGCCCTTTAAGGCGCAAAGCGAAGAGTACCGCTCACTTGAGTATTTCCATACTTTCATGAGCAACGGCTTAACCATGAATGGCCCAGGCATACGTAAGTAAAAATTAGCTTATGTATTTCTAAAAAGCCCTGCTTCCTTGGAGCGGGGCTTTTTTATGCGTTGTAAAAAACATAAACACCAAAAACAATTTACCATTAACTTTAAATTCAACATCACTAGTGTCCGGTTAAAATACAAAGCCATAAAAAGCGGTCAGATTTCAAATAAAATCTAAACAGACATGTCATCCCAGCATGCCTCTGGCTGGGATCCAGCGACTTTAAGCCGGCGTAAGTCACTGGATTCCGGCTCAAAAGCATACCGGAATGACCAATTAAATTTTTTGCGTTTTTTGTGCCCACATTTACGTTCAAATGACTTTTACCGCTTAACATCAACAGCTTAAAGCTTTAATCAATATTTAAACCGGACACTAGTAATTCAACATCACCAAATTTGCGCATATTTGTGGTTTTAGCGTTCATTTACGTTAGATCTTTTGTTTTTTGTCTTCAGCCTTGTTTCGTCTTTTCATCCTCGATCACAAGTCACTGTTATCCTCACTGAAACAGAAAGTATCACGCATAAAAAAAGCCTGTCAGAAACTGACAGGCTTTTAAATAATATGGTGGGCCGTCCGCGACTCGAACGCGGGACCAATGGATTAAAAGTCCACTGCTCTACCAACTGAGCTAACGGCCCATATTTTCGTTTAACAATTTTTACATTTAACCATCTTCAACCAGCACATTACTGCTGCTGGAGAAGGCGCGTATATTACCTTAACTACCTAATATTACAAGATAAAAATTGCTTTAATTTCAGCTTTATTTATAGACCGTTGGATCCGCCACGCCAGCAGCCTCAAAGCCTTTGCGTCTTAGCTGACAAGAATCACATTCGCCGCAAGCCCTGCCCAACTCATCTGCTGAATAACAGGAAATAGTCGTTGAGTAATCGACACCCAAATTAACGCCCGCCTGAATAATCTGCGACTTGCTCATATCAATTAATGGCGTGTGAATACGCAGGTGATGCCCTTCCACGCCCACTTTCGTTGCCAGATTGGCCATCGTTTCATAAGCCTTAATAAATTCCGGTCGGCAATCGGGATAGCCGGAATAATCCACCGCATTCACGCCAATAAAAATATCATCCGCCTGCAACACTTCAGCCCAGGCCAGTGCCATCGATAAAAATATTGTATTTCTGGCGGGCACGTAAGTAACCGGAATACCCTCGCAAGCACCCTCTTCTTGGGCTACCGGCACGTCGATGCTGTCATCGGTTAGCGCCGAGCCACCGAACTGATTTAAATCTAAATGTAAAATTTGATGCTCAACAACATTAAACGCTTGCGTTACTTTTTTTGCTGCCTGCAATTCGGTTGAGTGCTTTTGCCCATAATTAAAGCTCAGGGCATAACACGCATAATTTTCAGCACTTGCCATTGCCAATACGGTGGCGGAATCCAGCCCGCCCGACACTAACAACACGGCTCTTTTCTTTTCTTCACTCATTAAATTTACAATCTATTCTCGTTGGTATTCGCGCTCATCTGCCCGGTTCATTATTCCACAAAAATTTATGCAGCTGAAATTGAAAACGCACATTTAACCGATCTTCGATTATCCAGTCTGCCAAATCATTCGGTGCTACACCCTCATGCACCGGAGAAAATAATACCTGTGTTTTTTGCAATAATTGATATTGATTAATAATATCTTTGGACCAATCGTAATCAGCCCGATTGCACAGCACAAATTTCACTTCATCGTGCTGCGTTAAATGCGCAATATTTTCGTATTTATTTTTTGATTCTTCACCCGAGCCAGGGGTTTTAATATCCATAATTCGGCTAACGCGGGAATCCACTGCAGAAATATCAAGCGAGCCAGAAGTTTCAATCGACACACGATAGCCCGCATCGCACAACTGCGTTAACAAATCACCGCAGCTGCGTTGTGCTAATGGCTCACCACCAGTAACACAAATAGTAGATGCATTATATTGTTTAATGTTTTGCAGAATATCCGCCACCGGCATCCACTCGCCGCCGCTGAATGCATAAGCTGTATCGCAATAACCGCAGCGCAGTGGGCAACCGGTTAAGCGAATAAAAACCGTCGGCAAGCCGACAAAAGAAGACTCGCCCTGCAGCGAGTAAAATATTTCGGTAATGCGTAAACGTGATTCGGTATCTTGTGTTTTTAAAACATCAGCCGGCATAACATCTACCCTTTTAACTTAAGGCTAATGCCCTTCACGCTTCATTCTCTGCAAACGCTCTTTGGCTTTACGGCTTACCGTGGTGTTAGGAAACTGGCTGATGACCGCTTCAAGCGATGCTTTTGCCGATGCCCAATCACGCATTTCATAATAGGTGTAACCGATTTTCAACATCGCCCCTTCCACTTTACTGCTTTGCGGATATTGCTTAATCACTTTCTGAAATTCAGCCAAAGCCGTTTTGTAATCACGCGTCACCGAATAGGTTTCGCCTAACCAGTATTGCGCATTGGCACCGTAAACACTGTCGGGATAGGTTTGTTGAAACGCATTAAATGCTGAAATCGCTTGCTGATATTTGCCTTCTTTCAAGGTATTAAATGCCTGCGTGTAAGCGGCTTTGCCATTTTTATCGCCATCTGCAGCCGGTGTTGGTGATGCACTCGCCACCGATGTTGCGGCTACAGCTGCACCAGGTGGTGGCACGGGTGAGCCGCCAGAGGGTGCTGTCGATGACGTATTTTTTGATGAAGCCCCCTGCCCGCCGCCTTTAATTTCCAGATCATTTAAGCGTCGATCCATATCCTGATATAAATTACGCTGGCGCTGCTTAATCATTTGCAACTGATTTTCCTGCGATTCTACCAACTCACGCAACGCCGTTAGCTCCTGCTGAATTTGCTCCATACGTTGAGTTTGCTCAACCAGCACCTGATTTTTAAATAAATTTTCTAATCGAGATAATCGTTGCTCGTCACTCAGGTTACTCTCTGCAAACACGAGATTGCTGGAGGCCGTAAAAATGAGTAATGAAAAAAGGGAAGATTTTACAAGAAAGTTAACAGTTCTTAATGACATAATTTCGCCTGTTGGCAGGTTAAGCTGAGTTAGAATATGCAAGTATAGACCAGTGATTCGCGCTATTTACAAATTAAGGCTCGCCAAAATCTGGCAAGCCTTAATCAGACATACTCAAAATTAACGCGTATTTTAACGTGCTTCGTAAACGAGTTCTACTCTGCGATTCAAACGCCACGATTCATCGTCATGACCTAACGCCACCGGCTTTTCTTCGCCGTAGCTAATCACCGAAACCTGATCTGCATTCACCCCCTGAAACAACACCAAACGTCGCACCGATTGCGCACGACGATTCGCCAGTGCCACATTATACTCACGGCTGCCACGCTCATCTGCATGACCTTCAAGGCGCACAGTCATATCTGGATTAGAGGCTAGATACTTTCCGTGATGCGCAATCAGTTCCTGATAATCATCGCTAATTTGATCGCTGTCGAAATTAAAATAAATCACTTTTTCTGCCAACACATTATTGGCATCGTGAATCGCCGACTTTTCGTAGGAAACCGTCGCGCCATTTAATGCGGTTCCATCAGCAGAACTGCCATCATTTAAACCACCGGTTTGTGCGCCATCTGCATTTTGATTGGTATTTTGTTGATCGGCAACGTCATCGCCTTCTTTTACATTATCTGGCGAACACGCGGCTAATAAACCCGCCAACATTAATGCTGAAACTAACTTTGTAAATTTCATTACTTACCCTCGATTAAATTAAAGTGAATCTTATGTTTTTAATTAACTGTATGTGAGATCTTTGCGCGAAACTATTTTCTAAATGGCCCCCAAATCGGCTCCCGCACATCGCCCTCGGATAACACCAGTTTTTGTTTAAAACGGCCATCCGTAGAAACCGCCGCCAACACACCCTGAAATTTATCCGTCGATGCATATAAAATCATCCCGCCATTGGGCGCAAAACTGGGCGACTCATCTAATGGGCCATCGGTTAAAATCTGCATAAAACCCGATTGCATATCCATGGTGGCAATTTTAAACACATTGCCCTCGCCCTGCACAAACACTAATGTGCGCCCATCACTCGACACTTCCGGACTGGCATTATACTTACCTTCAAAGGTTAAGCGCTTGGCCGAACCGCCACGTGCAGACACGCGATAAATTTGTGGCTTGCCACTGCGACTTGAGGTAAACACAATTTCACTGCCATCGGGCGTCCAGCTTGGCTCAGTGTCGATGCCCCAGTGCTTGGTAATTTGTTGTAATTTTTTATCAGCCAGCGTTAACACATAAACATCGGGATTACCTTTTTTAGATAAGGTCAGCGCTAATTTTTTACCATTCGGCGACCACACCGGCGCACCATTAATACCGGTAAACGAAGCCACTTTTTCACGTTTTTGACTAAATAAATTTTGCACATAAATTTCAGATTTACGTTTTTCAAAACTCACGTAAGCTAACTGGCTGCCATCCGGCGACCACGAAGGCGACATAATCGGTTGCGTAGAATTTAAAACGGTTTGCGAATTAAAACCATCGATGTCTGCCACCTGTAATTTATACGCGGGTTGCGCGCCCTGCTTTCGCTGCACCGTTACATAAGCAATTTTGGTATCGAACGCACCTTTTTGGCCGGTGATTTTTTCATAAATCAAATCACTAATGTGATGACTAATGCCGCGCAAACTGTGGTTGTTTGCCGAAAATTGATAACCTAAAACCTGCACGCCTTTAAACACATCAATCAAACGAAAACTCACTTCGTATTGATTGGGTTTAATCACATTTAATTTACCAATTACCAAGTGATCAACATTAGCAATGCGCCAAAGTTTGTAATTCACCTCTTCGAGATCTTTGGGCGTGGCGATGAGTTTGCCTTTTTCAATCGGCGAAAATTTTCCGCTACGTTGCAAATCGGCGGCCACAATATCTGAAACATTGGCCGTATTTGCGGCCGAGCCAATCAGTTCAAATGGCACAACCGCAATCGGGATTGCACCATCGGCACCTTTGGTTATTTCAATTTGCAATGCCCCTTGTGAGGATTGCGCAATAAAAAATAGACTGACAAAAATAAACTTGATTAATAATTTTTTCATACATTAGGCCTGAAAATAAATTCCAGCTTCTTCTCAAATACATCATTATTCGGCGCCTCCGGCAACGGCGAAGCTTTTCTTACCGCACGTTCAACCGTGCTTTTAAACGCCTCGCTGCCGGAGCATTGTTTGGTGCGCACATTTTGTACTTCACCAAAGCGATTTTGCTCGACCATTATTTCACAAGACCAGCCCTTCGTCATGCTTGCTGGCGCATTCCAGTTAATTTCAACTTTTTTCTGAATTTGATAAATATACTGCGCCAATAATTTTTGATTCTCTGCGCTGCGTTTTACCAAGCGGCGTTCTTCTTCTAACATTTGCTGACGCATTTCCGCCTCTTGCGCTTTGCGTCTCACTTCGGCTTCGGCGGCCTGTTTTTTCTTTAATGCGGCGGCTTCTTCGGCTTTACGTTTGTTTTCGATGGCGGCTAATTTTTGTTGCTCGTCACGGCGCTTTTGCTCTAACTCTTTTTGCTGTTGTTTTAATTTTTCTTTTTCTTTTTCTAATTTAGCCAGTTCTTTGTTTTTCTTTTCGCGTTCGGCTTTTTCTTTTTTCGCCACTTGTTGTTTACGTTTTTTCTCATCGCGTTTTAACTTCACTAAACGCTGCTCTTCTTTTTTACGTTTTTCACGGGCTTTTTTCGCTTCACGATTCAACTTGTTTTTTTGTGCGACACGTTTATTTTGTTTATTTTTTTCTGCGTTAATTAATTTTTGTTTTTCTCTTTCAACAACCTTCGCATCAATTATAACCGCCTTTACCGTATCCACTTTTTTTGCCGCAGGCATTTTTGGCGCGGTGTTGTGATTCATATTAAAAATCAACACAATTACCAAAATTAAATGTAAGCCAATAGAAAAGGCAAACATTAATGGGTGAGATTTAATTTGTGACAATATGCTATTGTGCATGTTAATTTTCCG
>UOFH01000276.1_pt1 | contig 14993 bp, 10 predicted proteins | sample 1988451 | NCBI WGS metagenome assembly UOFH01 (sample SAMEA4712194, study PRJEB27164) | hydrothermal vent metagenome | biome: marine basaltic hydrothermal vent biome; feature: marine hydrothermal vent; material: mineral | place: Pacific Ocean | collected 2011-06-14/2011-07-23 | depth 1689 m | reverse complement strand
TCCCAGGCGATGACACGCCCATCGTCACTGGTTCAGCCCTAAAAGCACTAGAAGGTGACACCAGCGACATCGGCGTACCCTCAGTTATAAAACTGGTAGACGCACTGGATACATACATTCCAGAGCCTGTACGTGCCGTTGATCAGCCGTTCCTAATGCCAGTTGAAGACGTGTTCTCCATCTCAGGTCGTGGCACCGTAGTCACCGGTCGTATCGAGCGTGGCGAAGTTAACGTAGGCGAAGAAATAGAAATCGTCGGTATTCGCGAAACCCAAACCACCACTTGTACTGGTGTAGAAATGTTCCGCAAGCTACTCGACCAAGGCTTGGCAGGCGACAATGTCGGCTTGCTCCTACGCGGCACAAAACGCGAGGACGTAGAGCGCGGCCAGGTTTGTGTTAAGCCCGGCTCAGTCACGCCGCACAGCAAATTTGAATGTGAAGTGTACATATTAAGTAAAGATGAAGGCGGCCGTCACACGCCCTTCTTCAATAACTACCGCCCCCAATTTTACTTCCGTACTACGGACGTAACTGGCGCATGTGATCTACCCGAAGGCATCGAAATGGTAATGCCAGGTGATAATGTGAAAATGGACGTGACTTTAATCGCGCCCATCGCCATGGAAGAAGGTCTACGTTTCGCGATACGCGAAGGTGGCCGTACGGTTGGTGCGGGTGTTGTAAGTAAGATTTCTGATTAAATCTTGCTGAAAAAATTGGAGGCGGAGTTACCTTTTTGAGGTGCTCCGCTTTTCCATGTTTGATCCTGATTGGCAGATATGATTTGTTGTCAGGTAAATAGGCCAGTGGCTCAATTGGTAGAGCATCGGTCTCCAAAACCGAGGGTTGGGGGTTCGAGTCCCTCCTGGCCTGCCACTTTAAGGATTTGACGTTGTAGGTTTTTTCGCGGGTGCGAACAAATTTGCAGGTTCAAATTAAAACGAGTAAATAGAGTAACTCATGGTTGCAAAGACTGAAGCAGAAGAAAGCGGTAAGCTAGATAGTTTGAAGTTTTTAGTTGCGATTGCGCTAATCATTGGCGGAATTTGGCAATTTTATTACTTTGCTGAAGAGTCGCAGTTGTATCGCATATTAGGTTTGCTTGCGATTGTAGCGATTGCTGCGGGTGTTATGTACACCACGCAATTGGGTTATGGGTTGTGGATGCTTGCTCGTGATGCGCGAACTGAAGTAAGAAAAGTGATCTGGCCTTCCCGTCAGGAAACAATGCAAACCACGTTAATGGTGGTAATCATGGTTTTGTTGGTAGGGATTATGCTGTGGTTAATTGATATGGTCCTGCGTTGGGGAATATTGATGTTAACTGGTCAAGGGGGGTAGGAATGGCGTTACGTTGGTATGTAGTGCACGCTTACTCTGGGTTCGAGGCGAAAGTTAAATTGTCTTTGTTGGAGCACATCAAGTTGAATGGCATGGAGTCATTTTTTGGTGAGATTTTAATTCCAACAGAAGAAGTTGTTGAAATGCGTGACGGAAATAAGCGCAGGTCAGAGCGAAAGTTTTTCCCCGGATATGTTCTGGTGCAAATGGAAATGACGGATGAAAGTTGGCACCTTGTAAAAGATGTGCCAAAAGTCATGGGTTTCATTGGCGGTACAAAAGATAAGCCTGCTCCTATTACCGAAAAAGAAGCGCAGTCAATATTAAATAGCGTGCAAGAAGGCGCTGAGAAGCCGAAGCCTAAAGTGCTTTATGAGCCCGGTGAAGTGGTTCGTGTTACTGATGGCCCGTTCAATGACTTTAATGGTGTTGTTGAAGATGTGGACTATGATAAGAGTCGCCTTAAAGTAGCGGTGTCTATCTTTGGTCGCTCAACGCCGGTTGAATTAGATTTCGGTCAGGTTGAGAAGGGTTAGAAATTTTTTACTGCATAGAATGATCTGTGCAGAATTTGCTAAAGCAGGGGAGGTCGAAAACTAGCCAGAGAATGTATCTGGTAGTGAGTACATCGCTATTACCCGCAGGAGAAAATCATGGCAAAGAAAGTAGAAGCTTATATTAAGCTGCAAGTCCCCGCAGGTGCGGCAAATCCAAGTCCACCGGTTGGTCCAGCATTGGGTCAGCACGGTGTGAATATTATGGAATTCTGTAAGGCGTTTAATGCTAAAACAGATAGTTTTGAAAAGAACATGCCGATCCCCGTTGTTATTACTGTGTACAGTGATCGCAGCTTTACCTTTATTACTAAAACGCCTCCTGCGTCTATTTTGCTGAAAAAAGCAATGGGTCTTGCGAAAGGGAGTGGTCGTCCAAATACTGAAAAGGTTGGCACCATCACTCGCGCTCAATTAGAAGAAATTGCAAAAACCAAAGAGCCAGATTTAACGGCTGCCGATATGGACGCTGCTGTGCGCACTATCGCTGGCACGGCATATCGCATGGGTCTGGAAACTGAGGGAGTTGTATAATGACTAAGCTATCTAAGCGTGCAAAGCTAATTGCAGAAAAAGTGGATGTTGAAAAGCAATACCCAATTGAAGAAGCGCTGGGTTTAATTAAAGAGCTATCAACCGTTAAATTTAATGAATCTATTGATGTTGCGATTAACTTGGGTATTGATCCTCGTAAATCTGATCAAGTCGTTCGTGGTTCAACTACCTTGCCGCAGGGCTCAGGTAAAACGGTTCGTGTTGCTGTATTTACGCAGGGCGAAGCGGCTGAAAAAGCAAAAGAAGCCGGTGCAGATGTAGTCGGTATGGACGAGTTAGCCGCTGAAATGAAGAAGGGCGATTTAAACTACGACGTAGTTATCGCTTCTCCTGATGCGATGCGTGTTGTTGGTCAGCTAGGCCAGATTTTAGGCCCACGTGGTTTAATGCCTAATCCTAAAGTTGGAACGGTAACACCTGATGTTGCGGGCGCAGTTAAAAACGCTAAAGCCGGTCAGGTTCGTTTCCGTGCTGATAAAGCCGGTATTGTTCACGGCTCTGTTGGTACAGCGAAATTTGAAGTTGCAGCATTAAAAGAAAATATCGATGCATTACTGGAAAGCTTAAAGAAAGCCAAGCCAGTCTCTGCAAAAGGCGTGTACTTTGAGAAGATGACTTTGTCATCGACGATGGGGCCGGGCTTAAAAATCGATGCCTCTTCATTAGAAGCAATGAAGTAAAAGCCATATAGTAAAAGAAGCGATCAGATGCCGGATGCATCTGAGCAAGAATTTGACCCGCCGAGTTCGGTGACGTCAAAGACCGTGAGAGTCGGCGCATTTATGATGCGAGACTTAATGCGATTAGGATGATCAAATCTCACGCAGATGGTGAATTTAGTTTTTTAAAAATTTATTTTTTTAAATCAAATCCGCCGCAGGTGGTAGTTAATTCTGGAAACAGTATTTTCTACTTTTATACTTGGCTGGGCATAGCGTTTAAATCGCAAGATTCATTCACCGTGTTCCAACCGAAACAGGAGTAATACACGTGCCTCTTAATCTTGAAGACAAGAAAAGCATTGTTGCTGAGGTAAGTGCGATTGCCGCTGAGGCTCATTCAGTTGTTGCAGCTGAATACCATGGCCTGTCTGTAGGTGAAATGACAGAACTACGTGCAACTGCGCGTAATTCTGGCGTTTACCTGCGTGTTATAAAAAACACATTGGCTCGTCGTGCCTTTGAAGGTACTGATTTCGAATGTATGAATTCTGGTCTAGTGGGTCCACTAGTTCTAGCTTTCTCGCAGGAAGATCCCGGTTCCGCTGCGCGTCTTGTAAAAGACTTCGCCAAAGATCACGAAGCATTAGTAACTAAGATGGTTTCAATTGGCGGCGAAATGCTCGCGCCAACTGAACTTGACCGTCTGGCGAAGATGCCGACCAAAGATCAGGCTATCAGCATATTAATGTCAGTAATGATGGCGCCTACAGAAAAACTAGCACGTACTTTGAAAGAAGTGCCTGGCAAACTAGTTCGTACGATGGCTGCTGTTAAAGACGCTAAATAAGCAAACGCACTAAAACTTGTATTAATCGGCAGTTAGCGCATATATAGCGCAAGCCCTTGTTCCGATTAGCTATATGAAAAATGTCTTACCACCATTTGGTGGCCACGCATTTTTTCATTACGCTACTCGAAGCAATTGCTTACACTCTATACGCGCTAACAGCCGACCAATACAAGTTATACACTTAGTATTTACGATTTAAACGTATTTAAAATTTTTGGAGAAATACCATGGCTGTATCTAAAGAAGATATGCTAGACACAATTGCTAACATGTCAGTAATGGAAGTTGTTGACCTGATCGAAGCAATGGAAGAAAAATTCGGCGTAACAGCTGCTGCAGCTGTTGCTGCTGCACCTGCTGCTGGCGGTGACGCTGGCGGTGCTGCTGCTGAAGAAAAAGATGAGTTCGACGTAATGATGACTGGCTTTGGCGAGAACAAAGTTGCCGTTATCAAAGCCGTTCGTGCTATCACAGGTGCTGGCCTGAAAGATGCTAAAACAATGGTAGAAAGTGCCCCTGTTGCAGTGAAAGAAGCCGCATCTAAGTCAGAAGCAGAAGACGTTAAAAAGCAGCTTGAAGAAGCTGGTGCAACTGTAGAATTGAAATAATTCTATTGTTGTTCGGCAATTAACCTATTGCCCGTGTGGTAAGGCTGGTGAATTTATTCACCGGCCTTTTCCCGCTTCTATGCTTTATTAATTTTGAAGCGTATGATTGAGAAAAAAATAAGCTGTAGTTTAATAAAAGATGTTTTGGTCGATATAGAACTGGTTTGAAATTATGCGTTCCCACGCGGAACATGGGAACGAGTTCTTCCAAAGCAAGACATTTTTTATCAGCCTACAGGCTGAAACAAAAAAGACCTTTATTAAGGTCTAAGCAAGAAAGAGAGTAATCGTTTCAGATTGCCTTCAGGGGTTGTCAGTTCGAGGCGAAAAATGTGAGCATACTACTTGTATGTATCCATTTTTCAACGAAGAAATGGCGAGCCCTAGAGGTGAGCTGAAGCGGTTACGGAAAGAGATACAGCTCCTGGCATGAGCTGGTAAACATGCCATAGCACTTAACATTGCGAGGAACTTCGATGGAATATTCTTTTACCGATAAAAAACGTGTCCGTAAGGATTTCGGTAAACGCCCACCTATTCTTGATGTGCCCTTTTTATTGTCGATGCAAATCGACTCTTATCGAGGCTTTCTACAGGAAAATTTAAAAGAACAGAATCGTAAAAAGGCCGGTTTAGAAGCGGCTTTTGGTTCTGTGTTTCCGATAGTCAGTTACTCCGGCCACGTCCAGCTTGAATATGTTAAATACCGTTTAGGTACGCCTGCTTTTGACGTTAAAGAATGTCAATTACGCGGCATGACTTATGCGGCGCCTTTGCGTGTTGTGCTTCGTTTAACCATTATGGATAAAGACCTTTATCCTAAAACGAAAGTCATTAAAGAGTCAAAAGAGCAGGAAGTTTACATGGGTGAGCTTCCGCTAATGACGGATAACGGCACCTTTGTTATTAACGGCACCGAGCGTGTTATCGTCTCTCAATTACATCGTTCACCTGGTGTGTTCTTCGATCACGATAAAGGTAAAACGCACAGCTCCGGCAAACTGTTATATTCAGCACGCGTTATTCCTTACCGTGGTTCATGGTTGGATTTTGAGTTTGATCCTAAAGATTCTGTGTTCGTGCGAATTGACCGTCGTCGTAAATTACCGGCAACGATTTTACTGCGTGCACTGGGCTATCACACTGAAGAAATTCTCGATATGTTTTTCGAGAAGATTAGCTGCAAAGTGGTTAAAGATGGCATCGAAATTCCATTAGTTGCCGAACGGTTACGCGGCGAAACCACCACGTTCGATATTAAATCGGGCAGTGAAGTTGTGGTTGAAGCGGGTCGTCGCATTACCATGCGTCACATTAAAGCCTTAGAAAAAGCCAAGGTTAAAAAATTGGTTGCACCGCATGAATACATGGAAGATAAAATTCTTGCCCATGATTTAATTGATGAGAGCACCGGTGAAATTTTAGTTCCAGCCAATACCGTGATTACGGTAGAGACCATGGAAATCATCACCGAAGCCGGCTTTAAAAAGTTTGATATTTTATACACCAATGATTTAGATGCCGGTGCATATATTTCAAATACACTGGCAATCGACCCAACCGCGTCACAACTTGAAGCGCAGGTTGAAATTTATCGCATGATGCGCCCGGGTGAGCCACCCACCAAAGACGCAGCAGAGAATTTATTTAAGAATTTATTCTTTACCAGCGATCGTTATGATTTATCCGGCGTTGGCCGCATGAAATTTAACCGTCGTTTGCGTCGCGAAGAGTCTACCGGTTTAGGTGTGCTTTATGATGGTCGTTACTTCTCTGAGCGCAAAAAAGATGAAGAAGCTAAAAAACGATTTGAAGAGCTTGGCGATGCATCGGATATTTTAGATGTATTAAAACAGCTAATTATGATTCGTAACGGCAACGACATTGTTGACGATATCGATCACTTAGGTAACCGTCGTATTCGTTGTGTTGGCGAGATGGCTGAAAACGTTTTCCGCGTAGGTCTGGTTCGTGTTGAACGCGCCGTTAAAGAGCGTTTGTCAATGGCAGAATCTGAAGGCTTAATGCCGCAGGAATTAATTAATGCCAAGCCCGTTTCAGCTGCAATTAAAGAGTTCTTTGGTTCCAGTCAGTTATCGCAATTTATGGATCAAAATAATCCATTATCCGAAGTCACTCACAAGCGTCGTGTTTCAGCGTTAGGCCCCGGTGGTTTAACTCGTGAACGAGCCGGCTTTGAAGTGCGCGATGTGCATCCGACTCACTACGGTCGTGTCTGTCCAATCGAAACCCCTGAGGGCCCAAACATTGGTTTGATTAACTCTCTAGCGGTTTATGCGCGCACTAATGAATATGGTTTCCTAGAAACACCTTACCGTAAAGTTATAAAAGGTAAGGCGACGATGGAAATTGATTATCTTTCTGCAATCGAAGAAAGTAATTATGTTATCGCGCAGGCCAACGCCGATTTAGATAAAAACGGTAAGCTAATTCAAGAGCTGGTTTCTTGCAGAACCAAAAATGAATTTGCATTATCCACTCCCGATAAAGTGGAGTATATGGATGTATCGCCAAAACAGATCGTATCGGTTGCGGCATCCATTATTCCATTCTTAGAACACGATGATGCTAACCGCGCATTGATGGGATCAAACATGCAACGCCAGGCGGTGCCAACTCTACGTGCGGATAAGCCGTTAGTGGGAACCGGCATGGAGCGTTCGGTTGCGATGGATTCCGGCGCAGCGGTTAAAGCGCGTCGTGGTGGTCTAATCGATTCGGTTGATGCGGGGCGTATTGTTGTTCGTGTGAATGACGATGAAGCCGAAGCAGGTAAAACCGGTGTTGATATTTATTCGCTAACGAAATACACGCGTTCCAATCAGAACACCTGTATTAATCAGCGCCCATTAGTTATGCCTGGCGATATCATTGCGCGCGGCGATGTTTTAGCTGATGGCCCGTCTACCGATTTAGGTGAGCTGGCACTAGGGCAAAACATGCGCGTAGCATTTATGCCGTGGAATGGTTATAACTTTGAAGACTCGATTCTCATTTCAGAGCGTGTAGTTGAAGAAGATCGTTACACTACAATCCACATTGAAGAATTAACCTGTGTGGCGCGTGACACCAAGTTAGGTTCTGAAGAAATCACGGCAGATATTCCCAACGTAAGCGAAGGCCTGTTATCTAAATTAGATGAATCTGGCATTGTTTATGTTGGCGCAGAAGTGAGCGGCAACGATATTCTGGTTGGCAAAGTGACACCAAAAGGTGAAACGCAATTAACCCCAGAAGAAAAATTACTCAGAGCTATCTTCGGTGAAAAAGCGTCAGACGTTAAAGACTCATCTTTACGTGTACCTTCAAGTAAAGTCGGCACTGTAATTGGTGTGCAGGTGTTTACTCGTGACGGTGTTGAAAAAGACAAACGCGCTTTAGAAATTGAAGAAGAGCAAATTGCCGAAGCACGTAAAGACAACAATGACCAATGGCGTATTGCACAAAAAGATGTGTATGCACGTGCTGAAAAATTAATGCTAAATGCGGATGCGGCGGGTGGTCCTGCGGGGCTTAAGTCGGGCGCAAAAATTTCTCAGGATTATTTAAATGATCTGGAGAAAAGCAAATGGTTTGAAATTGGCCTGAAAGACGATGCAGCAAATGCGGCATTAGAAGCACTGGCTCTGCAATTAAAAGACACGCGCAAAGGATTGGATGAGTTCTTCGAAGAGAAGAAGGGCAAAATTGTCGCTGGCGATGATTTAGCGCCAGGCGTTTTGAAAATGGTTAAGGTTTATTTAGCCATCAAACGTCGTATGCAGCCAGGTGACAAAATGGCGGGTCGTCATGGTAACAAGGGTGTGGTCTCAATGATTGTGCCGGTTGAAGATATGCCTTATGACGAACACGGTCGCCCAGTTGATATCGTATTAAATCCATTAGGCGTTCCCTCGCGGATGAATGTGGGGCAGATTTTAGAAACCCATTTAGGGTGGGCGGCTCAAGGTTTGGGTTTAAAAATCGGCAAAATGTTGGACGACAAGTGTCAGACAACAGAAATGCGCACCTTCCTCGATCAGGTTTATAATCACAATCAGGATAAAGTCGATCTGAAAAAATTCTCAGATGACGAGCTAATGAACATGGCAGGTAATTTGCGCAAAGGCGTACCGATGGCAACGCCGGTATTCGATGGCGCAGAAGAAGAAGAAATTCACCGCATGTTAGAGCTGGCCGACTTACCCATTTCGGGTCAAACCACTTTGTGGGATGGACGTACTGGCGACGCATTTGATCGCCCAGTAACGGTGGGTGTGATGTACGTGCTGAAATTGAATCACTTGGTTGATGACAAAATGCACGCACGTTCAACCGGTCCATACAGTCTGGTTACGCAGCAGCCATTAGGTGGTAAAGCACAGTTTGGTGGTCAGCGCTTCGGAGAAATGGAAGTGTGGGCACTGGAAGCTTACGGCGCCGCTTATACCCTGCAGGAAATGTTAACGGTTAAATCCGATGACGTGGCCGGTCGTAACAAAATGTATAAAAATATTGTTGATGGCGATCACCGCATGGAAGCCGGTATGCCCGAATCATTCAATGTATTGTTGAAAGAGATTCGCGCGTTAGGTATCAACATCGAACTGGAACAGGATGAGATTAAATAACTCGATTTTCATTTAAATTTATAAAGTAAATTTATAAGTTAAATTTTTTAAGCGATTTATTTTTTCTCAAACATAAAATTTTGGAGATAAGATTTTGAAAGATCTACTCAAGTTATTAAATAATCAGGCAGCAGACGACGACTTTGATGCGATTCGAATCGGCTTAGCGTCACCTGATAAAATTATGTCCTGGTCCTACGGTGAAGTCAGAAAGCCTGAGACCATTAACTATCGTACATTCAAGCCTGAACGCGAAGGTTTATTCTGCGCCAAAATTTTTGGCCCAGTTAAAGATTACGAATGCCTTTGTGGTAAATACAAACGTCTAAAGCACCGTGGTGTAGTTTGTGAAAAATGTGGCGTTGAAGTGACCCAGTCTAAAGTGCGTCGTGATCGCATGGGGCACATCGATTTAGCCAGCCCGGTTGCGCACATTTGGTATTTAAAATCACTGCCATCGCGTATTGGTTTATTGCTGGATATGACGCTGCGTGAAATCGAACGTATTTTATACTTCGAAGCATTTGTCGTGATCGACCCGGGCATGACAACCTTAGAGCGTTGTCAGTTGTTGTCGGACGAAACTTATTTAGAAGCCATTGAAGAACACGGCGATGAGTTTGATGCGCGCATGGGTGCAGAAGCTATTTACCAAATGCTGTGCAGTTTAGACCTTGGCGAAGAAGCCAAACAAATTCGTGAAGACATGGGTAACACCGCGTCGGAAACAAAATTAAAACGCTACGGTAAACGCTTAAAACTCATTGATTCATTCGTAGAATCTGGCAACAAACCAGAGTGGATGATCATGACAGTGCTGCCGGTGCTGCCACCCGATTTACGTCCATTGGTTCCTTTAGACGGCGGTCGTTTTGCGACGTCCGATCTTAACGATTTATACCGTCGTGTTATTAACCGTAACAATCGTTTACGTCGTCTGTTAGAGCTATTTGCGCCAGACATTATTGTGCGTAACGAAAAGCGTATGCTGCAAGAATCAGTTGATGCATTATTAGATAACGGTCGTCGCGGCCGTGCCATTACCGGCACAAACAAGCGTCCACTGAAATCACTTGCCGACATGATTAAAGGTAAGCAGGGTCGTTTCCGTCAAAACTTACTCGGTAAGCGTGTTGATTATTCTGGTCGTTCAGTCATCGTGGTTGGCCCAACATTGAAATTACATCAGTGTGGTTTACCTAAGAAAATGGCACTGGAATTATTCAAGCCCTTTATCTTCAGTAAATTGCACCGTCGCGGTTTAGCCACAACCATCAAAGCCGCTAAGAAATTAGTTGAGCGTGAAGGCGCGGAAGTTTGGGATATTCTTGAAGAAGTGATTCGCGAACATCCGGTTATGCTTAACCGCGCACCGACTTTGCACAGATTAGGTATTCAGGCATTTGAGCCGGTATTAATTGAAGGTAAAGCGATACAGCTTCACCCGTTAGTTTGTACCGCATTCAACGCCGACTTCGATGGTGACCAAATGGCGGTACACGTGCCATTGTCAATTGAAGCGCAGTTAGAAACTCGCGCGATGATGATGTCGACCAATAATATCTTGTCGCCTGCATCCGGTGAGCCGATTATTGTGCCTTCACAGGATATTGTTCTAGGTCTGTACTACATGACTCGTGAAAACATAAATGGCCAAGGCGAAGGCATGGTGTTTGCCGATGTTAAAGAAGCAACCCGCGCCCATGCAAATAAAGCCGTTCACATTCAATCTAAAATTCGTGTGCGTATTAATGAGACGATGCCGGATGAAAATGGTGAAATGCAAACGGTTCGTAAGCTAGTTGAAACAACCGTGGGTCGTGCGATGTTGTCTGAATTGTTGCCAGACGGCCTGCCATTTGAATCCGTTAATAAGGATATGACGAAAAAGAATATCTCTAACCTGATTAACACCAGTTATCGATTGGCGGGTTTGAAAGAAACGGTTATTTTTGCAGATCAGTTAATGTATACCGGCTTCCGTGAGTCAACCCGTGCGGGTGCTTCTATCTGCCTTAATGACATGGTTATTCCAGCTGAAAAAGCTGACATTCTTTCTGGCGCAGAAAGCGAAGTCAAAGAGATTCAGGATCAATATGAGTCTGGTCTGGTAACTAATGGTGAGCGTTATAACAAGGTCGTTGATATCTGGTCTCATGCGAATGAGAAAGTGGCGAAAGCCATGATGGATAAAATATCAAAAACTGAAGTGAAAGATGCGCAAGGTAATATGGTGAAAACCGATTCCTTTAACAATATCTACATGATGGCTGACTCTGGTGCTCGTGGTAGTGCCGCGCAGATTCGTCAGTTGGCTGGTATGCGTGGCCTGATGGCGAAGCCAGACGGTTCAATCATCGAAACGCCGATTACAGCGAACTTCCGTGAAGGCTTGAACGTACTTCAGTACTTCATCTCGACCCACGGTGCTCGTAAAGGTTTAGCGGATACCGCTCTGAAAACAGCAAACTCGGGTTACTTAACGCGCCGTTTAGTTGACGTGTCTCAGGATAACGTTGTACTGGAAGAAGATTGTGGTACTGAAAATGGCGTAATCATGGTTCCGATCATCGAAGGTGGTGATGTTGTAGAGCCATTGCAAGAACGTGTTTTAGGGCGTGTTGTTGCGGTTGATGTGCTTAAACCTGAAACGGATGACGTCTTAATTCCTGCGGGCACATTCCTTGATGAGGAATGGGTTGAGCGCGTAGAAGATATGGGCATCGACGAAATTAAAGTTCGCTCGGCCATTACCTGTGAAGCGGTGCACGGTGTTTGTGCAAACTGTTACGGACGTGATCTGGCTCGTGGGCACAGAGTCAATATGGGTGAAGCGGTTGGTGTTATTGCGGCTCAGTCAATTGGTGAGCCGGGTACACAGCTTACCATGCGTACCTTCCACATCGGCGGTGCGGCATCTCGTTCAGCTGCTGCGAATAATATCTCAGTTAAGAATAACGGTACGATTAAGCTGCATAATATCAAGGTCGTTAAACAGGAATCTGGCAATTTGGTTGCGGTTTCGCGTTCTGGTGAAATTGGTGTTATCGATGAGTCTGGCCGTGAGAAAGAACGCTATAAAGTACCTTACGGTGCGATCATTTCAACTGCTGAAGGTGATTCGGTTGAAGGTGGTCAGATTGTTGCGACATGGGATCCATACACTCACCCAATCATTACTGAGGTTGACGGTAAAGCGCAATTTGGTGAATTTATTGAAGGTGTGAGCGTACAGAAAGAGCAGGACGAAATTACCGGTCTGTCTTCAACTGTCGTTATCGATCCTAAGCAGCGTCCGGCGGCGGGTAAAGATATGCGCCCAATGGTTAAACTGGTCGATGACAAGGGTGATGATCTGATGATCGCGGGTACCGATATTCCTGCGCAGTACTTCCTGCCAGCCGGCGCGATTGTTGGTATCGAAGATGGTGCTGAAGTTAAAGTCGGCGACGTGGTTGCACGTATTCCACAGGAATCATCGAAGACACGTGATATCACGGGTGGTTTACCACGAGTGGCGGATTTATTCGAAGCACGTATTCCGAAAGAATCTGCGATCATGGCTGAGAAATCAGGCATCATCGGCTTCGGTAAAGAAACCAAAGGTAAGCAGCGCTTAATGATTACCGGCGATGACGGTGAAGCATATGAAGAGCTAATTCCAAAGTGGCGTCACATTAACGTGTTCGAAGGTGAGCACGTTGATCAAGGTGAAATCATTGCAGATGGTGAGCCTAACCCGCATGATATTTTACGCCTGCGTGGTGTTGAGTCTCTTGCAGATTATCTGGTTAAAGAAATTCAGGATGTTTACCGCCTACAGGGTGTAAAGATCAATGACAAACACATCGAAGTTATTATTAAGCAAATGCTGCGTAAGGCTGAGGTGATTACCGGTGGTGACAGTCGTTATCACAAAGGTGAAATCATTGAACTGAGTAAGCTGATTGATGTAAATGCTGGGCTGGAAAAAGAAGGTAAAGTGCCTTGTAGTTACCAGAAAATGTTACTGGGTATTACCAAAGGTTCATTGGTTACCGAGTCATTTATTTCAGCGGCATCGTTCCAGGAAACCACACGTGTTCTTACCGAAGCATCGGTTCGCGGTAGCAGAGATGATTTGCGCGGCCTCAAAGAAAACGTAATTGTGGGTCGACTGATTCCTGCGGGAACCGGTTTGGCATTCCATCAGGAACGTCGCAGAAAACGTCTGCAAACTAAGGAAGAGTTAGCGATGGAAAGAATGGCAGAAGCGACTGCGGCGATGGAAGAGTCAGCAGAAGAATCTTCGGAAGATTCTACAGCGGGCTCATAAGTCGCTAAAAATAAGGCGTTAAGTCTTAGCTTTATAAAACCCGCTAATTTATTAGTGGGTTTTTTTATGTGTGAGTTAAAAAAGTTATATTTAATTTTTTGTGTGAACACACAAAGCCGAGTAGTGACGTGAGCTGAGACGAGGACAGTATGCTGCTCTCGTCTCGACACATGTTTAGATTTAAGCTTGTTTTAAATTTTTACAAAATCAGCTTTAAGTGCAACGCCTGCTACAAATGTGCCTGCGCCGCATTCGTATTGGGTTTCGCTGCTAATAAGATTGTTTTTGTAGTTGCTGCGAATGTTAACAACCGCATTGGCACCTAAGCTAATGGCTTTAGTGTGAAGCTGTTTGATGGCACTAAGAAAAGCCCATTGACAGGCTTCCACATCGGTTTTATTAAACGCATTGGTTTTTTTATTTGTGCTGGCTTCGCCAAAATTGGTTTTTACTTTTGGGTGTTTGGTTTTACCAAAAAAATATTTAACGCTGTCATTTATCATGTGTTCTGCACTGGCGCGTGCCAACACGTCTTTTAGTGGTAGCATAAAATGGTCATCTCTAGCGTGAGCGCTACTTGAAAAAATTAAAAGTGCAGTGATTAGGATGGCTGGTATTTTCATTTAATAAGTTCCTTTAGTTGGTTTAGATATGCGAGATCAAAAAAGGGGCTTTGGTCTCGATGAACAATTATATATTAAAAGTAAGATTTGTAGTTGCTATATAGTCGTGATTTTTTATTTCTAATGCCCTGTTCAATTAAAGTAAAGTGGAGATAGTAGCTTATTGGTTTATGCATGGAAAACTTTAGGCAAAAAGCCACATTGACTTGACATGGCGCCCTGATAAGCATAATATTCCGCTCCCGCAACAGGCGTAGCTTTTTTTGGAGCTGCCCCTGTTGTTTAGTATCTGCCTTGAAAAAACGCTGATATGGGAAAGTTTAAGTCCGACCTGGCGGTTCCAGGTAGTTGAGAGAGAATTGTTTATGCCAACAATTAATCAGTTAGTACGCAACCCGCGTAAGCGCAAAGTTGAGAAAAGCAATGTGCCTGCGTTAGAGGCTTGCCCGCAAAAGCGCGGTGTATGTACTCGTGTATATACAACTACACCTAAGAAGCCTAACTCAGCAATGCGTAAGGTAGCTCGTGTGCGTTTAACCAATGGTTACGAGGTCACAAGCTATATCGGTGGTGAAGGTCACAACTTGCAGGAACACAGTGTTGTTCTTATTCGTGGTGGTCGTGTTAAAGATTTACCGGGTGTTCGTTACCACGTTGTTCGCGGTAGCCTGGATACACAGGGTGTTGAAAATCGTAAAGCAGGTCGTTCGAAGTACGGCGTTAAGCGCCCTAAATCGTAATAACTGCTCAGCTCACTACTGGCTGACTTTATCTCTGCGTTGAAAAATGATTACTTACACATGTAAGCGCGCATTTTTCGCCTTGACCTAAAGCCAGCCAGCAGCAACCTG
>UOFH01000297.1_pt1 | contig 15000 bp, 17 predicted proteins | sample 1988451 | NCBI WGS metagenome assembly UOFH01 (sample SAMEA4712194, study PRJEB27164) | hydrothermal vent metagenome | biome: marine basaltic hydrothermal vent biome; feature: marine hydrothermal vent; material: mineral | place: Pacific Ocean | collected 2011-06-14/2011-07-23 | depth 1689 m | reverse complement strand
CCCACTCGCCAGTGGCAGCCATATTTGCGAAGATCACAAAACATTTGATGGGCTGGTTTTTCCCACTCACCGCCGCGTATTTCCACGCCTGTGGAACAACCAACCACTCAAAGCCATTAAGGTTATGGACGGTCGAATAAAAGATATTTTAATCAATTGGCATCAGGCTGAGCCGGGGTTTAAACTCATTTTTTTCTGATTCACTGTCGTTGCATTAACGATTTAATCCTTATAAAAAGCATAAAAAGACAACGCAAATGCACGCTAATAACCACTAAATACGTTTTTCAATAAAAGATTAATTCTTCTCACTGCTGTCCCGTTAACCCATAAAATAATAACTAACAAACCTTACGTATTCAGCTAGAAACATGATATTTGAATAAATGAGACATGAAAAAAGAAACCGACAAAATCGTCATCTCCGAATGCTTGTGTCGGAGATCCAGCGACATTGAGCGCTGCAGGACACTGGATTATGACCCACATCCATGTGGGTCAGGCATAGCCTGTTTAAATTCGTTCCAAACGAATTTATCCCGACCCATGAAATAAACATGGGCATTCGGGAATGACGATGTTTTTTTAGTTAACGAGACAGCAGTGAATTCTTCTGATGCAAATCTCTATATAGGGTAATTTTTTTAGCGTACTTAGCGGTTATTAGCGTGCATTTGCGTTGTCTTTTTTCTTTATATAAAAATAATGAAAATCGCATATCCCCCTCCCTTTTATTCATATCGACCAAACCACTGTGGTATGCTTTGTAAAGTATAAATAAACCCAAAAACAAAATATGAAAACGCTTTTTCTCCGCCTCAGTTTTATTTTTCTTATTCTTCAACTCGGCGCATGTTCAATGGCCGAGCTAACCGTTAAAGCATCTATGCCGATGATTACCGGCGGCATCACTGCACTTAATCGCGAAACCGATTTACAACTTGCTGAAGATTCCATGCCCGCCAACATTGAACTCATGGAAGGCATGCTTATTAACGCGCCCGACAATGAAGAATTACGCAACTACGCGGCGCAGGCTTATTATGGTTATGCCTACGGATTTATTGAAGACAACAATCCACAACGTGCAGCAAACTTTTATAAACGCGGATTAAATCACGCGCTGTATAATTTACAACAAAGTGGCATCACACAAAATATTTTATCCGGCGATTTGCAAACATTACAAACCGAACTGAATTCACTCGACGAAGATGAAATTGCCAGCCTTTTCTGGGCGGCATCCAACTGGGCAAAATGGATAGACCACAACCGAGACAAAGCCGAAGCCATTGCCGATTTGCCCAAAGCGGTTATGCTCATGCAACGCGTGCTTGAATTAGACGAAACCTTTTACATGGCCGGCGCACATCTTTTCTTTGGTGTTTATAATGGTAGCCGCTCCCCCATGCTCGGCGGCAATTACGAGCGCTCGGAAATGCACTTTGAGCGCGCGCGTAAGTTTAATAAAAAACAATTATTAATTGTTGATTTATTACAAGCTGAATATTTAGATCGACAGCAATTTAATCAACAGGCATTTCATCAACGCTTAACACAAATTATTGATGCGCCACCCACAAGCAATGTCGATATTTTATTAATTAATAATATTGCAAAACGAAAAGCCAAAATACTACTTAAAAAGGAATCGGAATGGTTTTAAAAAAAACATTCACCTTAATAAAAATAGGCTTTCTTTTTTTATTATTAAACAACACCGCTCACGCTGAAAAAACATACACCTTAAAATTTGCATCACTTATTCCCGCCGACACGGCATGGATGAACAACATACAAGACTGGGCAGATGAGTTACACACAAAAAGTAACGGCCGAATAAAAGTTAAAATTTATGCTGGTGGGGTAATGGGTGACGAACCAGATGTGTTGCGAAAAATTCGTAGCCGTCAATTACAGGGCGCTTTTTTTACAGGCTACGGCATCGGGCGAATTTACTCCCCCGCACGCGTTTTAGAAATGCCATTTCTATTTAAGAACACCGATGAATCCGATTTTGTTCGCAAACAAATTATGCCCGATATTGAAAAAGGTTTTAAAGAAAAAGGTTTTGAATTATTAGGCTGGCCCGAAGTTGGTTTTTTACATTTCTTTTCTAAATACCCCATCAACTCATTAGAGCAATTAAAAACACGTCACATCTGGCTTTGGCAAGGCGACCCCATGGGTGAAGCTTTTTCCAGCGCTGCCGGTGTTTCTCCTGTCCCCTTATCTATTATGGATGTTTACACACAACTTTCCGCCAGCCACGGCAGCATCGACACGGTTTACAATTCGCCGTTCGGCGCACTCGCCATGCAATGGCATACAAAATTAAAATACGCATCGCACATCCCCATCACCAATGGCATTGGTGGCATTGTTGTAAGCCAGCGGTTTTTTAAATCATTACCAACAGATCTACAACAGCTTTTAAAAACAACGGGCAATTTAACGGCTGAAAAAATAAATCAGGTTTCTCGACAAGACAATCAAAAAAGTATCGACCTGTTAAAACAAAGCGGCATTCAATTTATGTGGAAATGGTCCGAAGCAGAAAAGCAACAGATGATAGAAATTCGTGATCAAGCCGCTAAAACATTAGATGAGTCAGGTTACATCCCAAAACAGTATTTCACACAAGCTAAAAACATATTAGAAAATTATCGAAAAAAACATTAACTATAAAAACCAATGACCTTTCAAAAAAATATTTTTTTTAATCTAAAAGAAAAACTCATTTATATTGAAAAATTTATTGCCGCCTCAAGCCTGTTTTTTCTTTTAGCGCTTACGCTGACACAAGTGATACTACGTAATTTTTTTGAACTGGGGTTTTCAGATATAGATGTTGTCTCCCGACACCTTGTTTTATTTGTTGCCTTTATGGGCGCAGCGCTAGCATCAGAAGGCGGCCGTCATATAAAAATAGATTGTGTAAACAGCTTACTTTCACCCTCAACAAAAAATAAATTAGTTTTTCCATTGCTCTTTATTAGCGGATTAATCTGCGCTATTTTTTTCTATTATGCTTTGCAGTTTTGGTTAGATGAAAGAACCTACGCTCCCGCCAATGAGCAACTGGCATTATATCTTGCACTAATAATTCCCATTGGTTTTTTTACCTTAAGTTTACATTTTTTTTTATTGTCTTTTACAACACAAAAAAATAACACGCCCGAATGATCGTATTAATTTTAATATTACTCGCCATTGTAGGGCTGCCCCTTTTTATTGTTTTAGGCGCCGGCGGTCTTTACGCCAGCATTGCTGCCGAGCTTGACCCAGTTGTTTTAATTATTGAATTATATCGCCTAGCCAATCAACCCAATTTGATTACCATTCCTTTGTTTACTTTTGCAGGCATGGTGATGGCGGCGGGTGGCAGCCCAAAACGACTCATCAAATTATTTAACGCATTACTGGGCTGGATGCCAGGCGGACTTGCCATGGCGGCAATTGTATCCTGCTCATTTTTTACCGCGTTTACTGGCGCATCCGGCGTAACCATTATTGCCCTTGGCGGATTACTTTACCCACTGCTTATTCAGTCTAATTATCCCGAAAAATTTTCTTTAGGATTACTCACCTCTTCCGGCTCACTCGGTTTATTGTTTCCACCTAGTTTAGCCATTCTTTTATACGGTATTGTCTCGGGCACCAATATTGATGACTTATTTTTAGCTGGCATTGTTCCCGGCCTTATTTTATTGGTAATGCTTTCGCTTTATAGTTATAAATCGGCCCTCGTCTGGCACGAACCGTCGCACCCTTTTTCGTTTAAAATACTACGCGCCGCCATCAATGAAACTAAATGGGATATTTTATTACCGCTGCTAGTGATAACAGGGATATTTGGCGGCTTTGTTACCGTAACCGAAGCCGCTGCAATTACAGCTGCTTATGCTTTATTTATTGAAACCATTATTTATAAAGAAATAAAACTCAAAAATGATTTACCTAAAATACTTATCGACACTGCTGTGCTCGTCGGCAGCATTTTAATTATTTTAGGGGTTGCCATGGGTTTAACTAATTTATTAATTGACACTCAACTGCCATCAAAACTGTTTGACTTAATTGAAACGCATATCGATAGCCAGCTGCAATTTCTTTTATTATTAAACTTATTTCTTTTAGTGATTGGCGCGATGATGGATATTTTTTCCGCCATCGTTGTTGTTGTGCCATTAATTATGCCACTGGCATTACGTTATCAAATAGACCCCGTGCATTTGGGCATTCTCTTTTTGGCCAATTTGGAAATCGGTTACATGACACCGCCAGTAGGCATTAATTTATTTATTGCATCACAACGCTTTGGTAAAGATATTCTCACCCTGTTTCAATCCGCACTACCCTTTTTAGCTATCATGCTCATCTGGCTTCTTATGATATCCTACATACCTGCATTAACTTTATGGTGGAAATAACATGGGCGGAAAATTAATCGAACCCAAAGTCATAACCGATTTCAATAACAAACCCGTGGCGATGCTACCCATCGGTTTTTATTTTGATGATGATCGCTGGGATGCCATTTGGACTGAATACGATCGCAAGGGTGAATCATTAACGCTGGAAGATTTAAAAAGAATGTTCCCCAATGATGAATCTTTAACCGCAATTAGCGTCAAACGAACGGGCTCTCAGCTCGGCGAAGACTTCAAGTAAATTAAATTAAATTAAATTAAATAACAGGACAATATAATGAGTTGGTGGGGAAAAATAATTGGTGGTGGTTTTGGTTTTATGTTGGGTGGCCCACTGGGTGCGCTAATGGGCATGGCCGCAGGGCATCAATTTGATAAAGGTTTACACGCGGTTAATTTAGAGCCAGGCAATACCGAACGCGTACAACTCGCATTTTTTACTGCGGTTTTTTCGGTAATGGGTTATCTCGCAAAAGCAGATGGCACGGTTTCTCGAAGCGAAATTCAAATGGCCGAAAATATAATGGGGCAAATGAATTTAGATGCCGAGCAACGTAAAACCGCAATTGAATTATTTAATCAGGGCAAACAAAACGACTTTCCTCTAAACGATATTTTGCACCAGTTTAAAACCGAATGTCACCGTCGCACTAACTTGTTACAAATGTTTTTAGAAATATTAATTGCTACCGCGTATGCCGATAATCAACTGGATAGCGCCGAGCATGACGCACTAAAAAACATTGCCCAACAAATTGGTTTTTCTGTTGCTCAATTAGAACAACTCATCAATATGGTAGGTGCGCAACAACAATACTCTCACCAGTCCAATCAAGCCTCCTCTACCGCAAGCTTGCCACAAGCTTATTCGGTGCTGGGCGTCGATAGTGAAATTTCAGATACTGCATTGAAAAAAACCTATCGTCGTTTAATGAGCCAGCATCATCCCGATAAACTGGTTGCAAAGGGTTTACCCGAAGAAATGATTAAACTGGCCAATCAAAAAACCGCAGAAATTAAAATGGCTTATGAACAAATCAAAAATAGCCGTAAATAATAAATACCGGTTCGGTTTATTCTTGTTAAAATAGGTTTATTGGCAATGCTGCCCCGTTAACTTTTTATAGTACATTGAGATCTTTGCACGATAGAGAGCGATTTAAACATCACAAACTTTTTACCGCTAATGAACGAAAATGAGCGCAAATAAAATATTTCGACGCAGAGGCGCAAAGGCACAGAGAAAAATTAAAACAAAGAAAGTTAACGTGGTTATATAGATTAACCCGTCGCTCCTGCGAAGACAGGAATGACGAAACTTTACAGCTTAACGGCACAGCAACAATTATCGAATAATTAAACACAGGTGAATAAAGTGGAAATACAAGGCCCATTTACAATAGCAGTAAACGACAATAGTGAAACCGGCTTACGGGAATTGCACTTAGGGTTTAAACCGGCGTTTCAGCAACAAGATTTACAAAACCGCATAGCTAGCGTAAACACTTATTTAACGGATCTACAAAAAAATATCGACGCAGAAGCCGATGCAAATAACCAGCAAGGCATGATAACCATTATGCAAATTTCTCAGGAATTATTGCCCCACTTACAAAGCGATGAAATTCCGTTAGATGAAACCATTGTTATTGAAATTGGCCCAATACAAACATCACCCTTTGATGATTTATTACGCGGCGCAACGTTATCGTAAACACCACATAAAATCTAAGGCATATTATCTTCAATAAATTTTTTATAATTTTCTGCGCTAATAATTTGCGTGCCATCACAATTAAATTGCATGCGCACTAAATCCTGTACAATACAAATCGTAATATTTCGCAAATAAAAATCGGGCAAGTCGCGCATGATTTTTATTGATGACATAATAGTGTGTATTTCATCACGCGTCATCGGCTCCCAGGTTTTATGACGTTTTGTAAAAATGCTTTTCCAGTAACCGGGTACGGTTGAAAACAATTCACTGCGTTCTATCGCACCATAAATATCTCGCATTGCCTGTATTTTTTCGTCAAAACTTATTTTTGGGAAATGACGATCTAAATACGATTTATTGGCTAATTTTTCCGACGCATGAATTTCTTCGCGCAATGGATCAAAAATAGAATTGGTACGAATTTCGCCACTATTAAATCCGATAAAAATTCGATAGCAACTGCGGTTTAACATGAGCTCTTCTAAATTTTCCATGAGCGGCACAATCACTTTATCTACTGGGCTTTCATAACGCTTACGATTCAGCGATGTTTCGCGTAACGAAGGGTCACCTTTAATACCTATTTGCAAACTACCTTCATTTAAGCCAGTGGCACTCACGATGCTTTCGCGCAGCACTAATTCCTCTAACTCATTTTCTTGCGCTGTGATTTGTTCTTCTGACACCTTTTATTCCCCGGATAATTTTCAAGTAAAACACTTTATTCTGTACCACAATATAACATACCTTTGTTTACAAATTTATTAACTACTTCTGAAATTTATTTATTTTTCACTCAATAATTTAATCTGCAAAACTTTCCAACAACTTGACCCATAACACATAATCGGTCGCTGGCACATCTTCCAGTTTAATACCTGTTTGATATAAATTTGATTCATCTTTTTTATCACACCAGCAAACATGTCCGCGCAGATAAAATTTTCGATCCAGCCCTTCGAACTCCATCCATAAATCAACCACACTATTTATAGCCAATTGCATTTCAAGCTCAAGCTTCAAACCTTTTATTGATGCATCACAACTATGACAAAAAACAGTTGCATCACGAACATCATGTTTTTTGTTTGATGCTATCACTTGCACAAACAATTTATCATGGCGTGCATAACGATATTGGTCACGTCGGTTTTCATCTTTATTCATAATACTGATTTTAGAACAATATTCAGATAGTATTAGCACAAATAGATTACAGGACTTTAAAAGATGAATTTTTGCAGCCAATGTGGCAATCCCGTTGAACACAAAATCCCCCAAGGAGATAACCGGCTTCGTTATGTGTGCTCGTCCTGTGAGTTTATTCACTACCAAAATCCACGAATTATTGCCGGCTGCATTGCCGAATTTGATAATAAAATTTTACTCTGCAAGCGAGCCATTGAGCCGCGCCACGGATTGTGGACACTGCCTGCCGGTTTTATGGAAAACCAGGAAACCACATTGCAAGCCGCACAACGCGAAACCATTGAAGAAGCCAATGCCAAATTAAATAACACGCGCTTATTTTGTACCCTTAGTATTCCACATATTTCGCAGGTTTATATGATGTACCGCGGCGAGTTGGTAGATGGCTTTGCCAAACCCGGCATTGAAAGCCTAGAAACACAATTATATTCTGAAGCCGATATTCCATGGAACGAACTCGCCTTTCCAGTAATTAAAGAAAGCTTGCAACTTTATTTTGCAGATAAAAAAGCAGGCCAGTTTCGTGTTTATAATGGTGAAATGCACCGCGATGAAAACAATAATGCGACCACTGAAATTTACCCCATTTAATGTTTGCTTTATAATATTAAAAACACCCCATCACCAAAACTAATTATCAGGATTCCCAAATGAAAGAAGTTGAAGTTGCCATTATCGGCGCAGGTAGTGCCGGCCTTTATTGCATGAGTCAAGTTAAACGCTTTACTGATAATTACGTTTTAATTGACGGCGGTGAACTGGGTACAACCTGCGCCCGTGTTGGATGCATGCCATCTAAAGTTTTAATTCAGGTTGCTGAAGATTTTCATCGGCGCACTATTTTTGATCGTGAAGGCATTGAAGGCAAAGAGCATTTGAAAATAAATGACGCCGATACAATGGAACACGTGCAAGATTTACGCGACACGTTTGTCGATCAAACATTATCACATTCCATTGATTTATTACCCGAAGATAAACTCATTGAATCGAACGTACATTTTATCGATGCAAACACATTAGAAACCGAAGACGGTGAACAGATAAACGCCAAAAAAATCATTATCGCCACCGGTTCACGCCCCATCATTCCCGCCGCATGGAATACCTTCGCCGATAAAATTTTAACCAGCGATGACGTTTTTGAACTCGAATCATTACCCAAATCTATTGCTGTTATAGGCTTAGGTGTTATCGGTTTGGAAATTGGGCAAGCACTTAATCGTTTGGGCGTTAAGGTCGTCGGCATAGATCAGCAACAAATCATTAGTGGCCTCGACGATGCAGATGTTAATAAAATTGCCATCGATACCATTCAGCGCGAGTTCCCTTTATGGTTAGGTAGCGCGGCTGAAATTAATTTACTCGATAACGGCAATTTAGAAGTAAGTGCTGGCGAGAATAGAATTGAAGTGGAAAAAATATTTGCTAGCATGGGCCGGCGCGCCAATGTTGATAAACTGAATTTAGAATCAACTGGGCTAGCCTTAGCTGAAAATGGTGTACCCATCTTTAATCCACACACAATGCAATTGGGTGACAGTAATATTTTTATTGCCGGCGATTGCAATGCCGATAAACCCATTTTGCACGAAGCGGGTTTTGAAGGTCGGGTTGCGGGCTATAATATTATGCAAAAAGATGCGGTTAAATTTAAATTAAAAACACCGCTGGCAATTACGTTTTGTGAACCGAATATTGTTAGCGTTGGCACGAAATTATCTGAGCTAAATGAAAACGATATTGCCATTGGTGAAATTAAAATGGCGCCGGTGGGGCGTGCTTTAATTATGGGCAAAAATCGTGGGCTCATTCGTATTTATGCTAATAAAAAAACCGGCTTGATTTTAGGTGCATCAATGGCTTGTGTAAAGGGCGAAAACTTAGGTCATCTCTTGTGCTGGTGTATTGAAATGAAAATGACAGTGCATCAAGTTTTGCAAATGCCTTTCTATCACCCGACTATCGAAGAAGCCTTGCAGGCCGCTTTGTATAATTTAAAATCTAAACTGGATATTGATGACCCGCAATGGCCGCTTGAAATTCAGCCTTTGTAAATTCAATCATTAAGCGGCAAACGTTTGTTTAACTTTATTATATGAAAACACATCAATTAGAAAATATATTTATTGTCAATTTAGATGACTTTCAAAGCAAGGTTCTCGATGCCTCTCAGCGCAATCCGGTTTTAGTCGATTTGTGGGCTGAGTGGTGCTCGCCTTGCCGAGTGATTGCACCCATTTTAGAAAAAATCGCTGCTGAATTTAACGATTTATCTATTGCAAAAGTCGAAGTTGATGAAGATGAAAATATGAAATTAGCGGGGCGTTATCAGGTGCGCGGTTTTCCTACGCTTATTCTTTTTGTTAACGGCGAAGAAGTGGGGCGTTTCAGCGGCGCGAAACCACTGAGTTTTATTCGTGATTTTATTGAACAACACAGCGAGCTTTAATTTACGCTGCAATTGCAGATTTTTCTTTCTATACTCTAATCATATATTTATGTTACGCGGGTTGTATGCGAATAAATTCGCGCCTACAAGTTAAATAACCTGCATTCTTTTTATTTGCCTCGGCAATAACAATAAAAATTTTAAATTATGACGACAGCTCTCACTCGCCTTTTTTCCCTACTTATTATTATCAGCATTTCATCTACTTGCCTGTCCGCAAATAAAACGAAAAAACCTAAACCACCCAGCGATTACGATAAAGGCATTAGCGCCTATAAGAAAGACGACTTTGCGACGGCTTTAATGTTGTGGTTTCCACTCGCCGAAAAAGGCGATGCGGCGGCACAATATAGTATTGGCAAAATGTATCTCGATCAAAAAGGCCAACGCAAAGATCCCAGTGAAGCGGCTGAGTGGATTCTTAAAGCGGCCAAACAAAATCACATTGATGCACAAACCTTTATTGGCCAGATGTATTTAAAAGGTGTTGGGGTTAAGCGTAATTTTAAAGCCGCTGCCAAGTGGTTAGCGAAAGCGGCTCGACAAAAAGATATCGAGGCGCAATATATTCTGGCCAAGCTTTATTATTATGGCGATGGGGTTTCGCAATCTTTTGGCAAAGCGGCTTACTGGTTTAAAAAGGCCGCCAAAAAAAATCACACCGAATCACAAAACTTGCTGGCACAAATGTATTTAAGAGGGGAAGGCATAAAGAGAAAACCCAAAGAAGCCAAGAAGTGGTTTGAAAAAGCCGCCGCCGCTGGCAACGCAAATGCACAAATTAATTTAGCCAAACTCTATTTACACAGCAAAGTGGTAAAAAAAGATAAACACAAGGCGTTTAAATGGTACAAAAAAGCTGCCGAACAAAACAATGCCGAAGCACAGAATCAGGCGGGGCAAATGCTCGAGAACGCCATTGGCACAGCAAAAAATATTAAGCAGGCTGTGGTCTGGTATAAAAAATCGGCCAAACAAAATTACCCACCGGCAAATTACAATTTAGGCCGAGCCTATGTGCACGGCTATAGCGTCGCGCAAGATTTTAAAAAAGGCGTGCAACACTTTATCAAAGCCGCTGAAAAAGGCCACGGTAAAGCACAAATGGATTTGGGGGTGGCGTACTACACCGGCCGCGGTGTCGCACCAAACTCCGCCATTGCTTATGCCTGGTTTTATGTTGCTGCGGCCACCAATATAAAAGATGCGCGCAAGACAAAAAATGGACTTTATAAAAAATTAACACCCGAAGATAAAAAAGTCGCCGTGGCACTGGCGACTGAATATAAGAAAAAATATTTTGTTCGACCGAAACGTTAATTTAAAATGCTCAACTGTGTTTTACGCGTTTTGTTTATTCTCAATTAATTTTTTTTGTAATGTGGCCTTAAATCAAAAGCTTAAAATAAAACGCGAATAAACGCAATAGAATAAAACATAGCTGAAATTAAAATAAACACCCCGCGTTTTAATAAACAACTCATACTTTATAAACAAAGATTCAAGCGTTCAGCTAATAATTAATTTCGCGTTTATTTGCGTGCATTTGCGTTTTCTTTTTCTTTATTCTTTGCTTAGAAATCTTTGCGCGGAAACCTTTGCACAAAGCACTCTCATTACATTTACCCTGCAGATTAGCCATTTTTAATTTTGACCACTAACAACTGATAACCCACCTTTCGTCGGTTTGACGAGAGTTTTATGAAAATACTTATACGAGTTTTAACTAACTTAGCTAAACTATTGAAAGTTATTAATTTTATTCCCACCTAATGAAACGGATTTAATGCTAGAACAACGACGCCAGGCATCTGCTTTACTGTTCGTGATTCGCTCTAGTCTGTGGCTACCTTTGCTGGTGCTACCGGGCCTGTTTTCTACAAGCTTCGCATCGGTTAATTTCGATTTACTTAATTTAACCACCAGCCAAACCCATCAGCAACATGCCGCCTTAGCTCAGCAAAGAGAACAATTTAAACAAGCGCAAATTGCGTATAAAAAACGCCACTACAATCGGTTTAAAAAACTCTCAGCGCAGTTAGTTAATTACCCTTTGCACCCCTATCTTCAATACAAAACGCTGATGCGTAATCTCTCTGTTTTGTCTGATGAACAAATTCATCATTTTTTACAGGCCAATGATGACACGGTAATTGGTGCTCGATTTCGCAGTAAACTCATCAAGCATTCGGCGCGCACGCGCAACTGGCAACGGCTCATTGATGTTTACCGATTAGGCTACGGCACAACGGCACGCTGCGGGTATTTAAACGCATTGCTGCACACCAACCAGCAGAGCATTGCTTACCCTCAAATAGAAAATATCTGGCTTTCGCCCAACTCTTTGCCTAAAGCCTGCGATACGCTTTTTACGCAATGGCAAGCAGCCGGCTATAAAACACCCCAAATAGTCTGGCAGCGTTTTAAATTAGCCATGTCAACCAGCAATCGCCATCTGGCGCGGTATCTGGTTAAATCTATGCCCTATAAAGATGCGCTAATTGCAAAAAAATGGCTGAAGATTCACCGTAATCCGCAGCTGGTTACTGCACCTGAAATGCTTAATATACGGCATCCGGAGCGTATGGCTATTTTGCAACATGGCTTGCAGCGCCTTAGCTATAAAGATAGTACCCAAGCTATTAACGCTTATCATCAACTTAAATCGTTGCCGTTTACAGCACAGCAAAAAGCCGAAATCACCCGCCATTTTGGTTTACGTTTAGCGCGTGAGCACATGCCCGATGCGGGTATTTGGCTGGCACGTATTCCCGCTAGTCACGCGGATAAACACGTTAAAGAGTGGCGCATTCGCACCGCTATTCGCCAGGGCGACTGGAGTCATGTGCTCAGTGCCATTGGTCGACTTGAGGTCAACCAGCAGGCTCATTATCGCTGGCAATTTTGGTGGGCCTACGCGCACGAACAATTAGGCAACACACATGACGCAACGGGCATTTATCAATATTTAGCCAGCAAACGCAGTTACTACGGTTTTCTTGCGGCCGACCATTTAAAGCAAAAATATGCATTTGAAGATAAGCCCGTCGCGCCTTCGGCAGATGCCATGAACGCGGTATTTCAGCGACCCGAAGCATTGCGTGCCCGTGAGTTTTATTTTATGGGGCAAACACTTCCAGCGCGGCGTGAATGGCTCAAACTCATTGCACACATAGATAACGAGGAAAAACTCGCTGCATCAAAAATTGCGCAGGCATGGAGCTGGCACGATATTGCGATTATCACCATGGGTAAAACCCCGTATCGCGACGATATTGAATTACGTTTTCCGATGCACTTAAACAGTAAAGTATTTGGCTGGTCAAACCGGCGTAAAATAGACCCCGCGTGGACTTATGCGGTGATCCGCAGAGAAAGTGCTTTTATGCAGGATGCTCGCTCTTCCGTGGGCGCGATGGGGCTGATGCAGCTGATGCCCAATACCGCACGGCAGGTGGCTCGACAGCTTAAAATACGTTATCGAGGCCGCAACAGTTTACTTGTGAGCAATACCAACATTCGCCTCGGCACAAGCTATCTTGAGCGTATGTTAAATAAACTCAACAGCCAACAAGTGCTCGCCACAGCCGCCTACAACGCGGGTCCGCATCGGGTCGAAAAATGGTTGCCCGAATACCATAATATGGATGCGATTCGCTGGATAGAAACCATTCCCTATACTGAAACCCGTGAATATGTCAGTAATATTCTGGCTTACATGGCGATATACGAACATCGAATGAACAAACAAGTTACCCGCCTTAGCCAGCGTATGCCGCCGGTTATTGCTAAAAATCCCCCGATTGTTCCCCCTATTATTATCTCAGATTCAGATACAGCACCAGCCGAAGTCGCCCTTAAAACACTGAAAGACCCTACTTAGCACCTCAATATTTAGATAAAAAACAATAAGATACTTGCACTATCTAACAATTTAATCTAACTTATGGCTGTAGCCTAATAATATATAAGCAATAAATAAATCCAATTTGTGAAGCCATTAATAGCAACCTTAATTAGAACGCCCTTTTTATCTTAAATAACATAAAGTTACTTGCACTACCTAATAAACTAGTCTAAGTTATAGGCGTAAGTTGATTAATATAAAACCCATTTGTGATTTTTGGAGACAGATAAAATGAATAATGAAAAAACCTTAAATATCGGCGACCGCGTTCGCATTATAAGCACTGGCCAGGAAGTCACTGTAGACCAGGTAAGCGCTTATGGATTTAGTGTTATCAAATTTAATTCAGGTGGCACATACCGGTTTTTAAACAATAAACTGGAAAAGCCCGCTTCAACACATATGAGCTATAACGCTTAAATTTTATAGCATTACGGAAAGCGCTGATTAAGCCAAGGATGGTAGGCTAGGCACGGCAAAGCTGAAGAATATTTAAAGCAGGCCGCTATAAATAACAGGGGAAAACAAATCTGTTATTTTTATGCCGAATATTCCATTTATATACCAGCGCCGAATCGTCGACTCACCTCGGTTTAAACGTGCTCACAGATTGTTGCAGAGCGAACAAAGTACGAGTCGCTCGCCCAGAATTAAACGCCACCTAAAACATCACACCGAACGTCGCCAAAATAAAGATCGCCGACAGCAACAAGCTAAAATTCTTTTTGATAGACGACACAAGGGAATGCATCGCAGAAAAAATCAATTTAATCCGCAAATTTCAGCAAAATCAGTAAGCTTGAGCGATACTATAGGAAAGCACATAAACACAACTGCATAAATCAGGTTTTTAAAAGATGAATAAATCCATTTCAATTTTGATGAAAGTTATAATATTTGGTGCGCTAACGGGTGTCGGTATTCTTTATGTTATTAACCGCTCACCGGTCGAAAGCATGGGCAGTTATGAAAAACAGGAAATGGTAAAGCCCAATAAAAGTCGATCTATTATTGATAACTTTTTTTCACCTGAATCAAAATCACGGCGCAATGCCGGTGAAAATGATGACATATCGCTTATGGGATCATCAGGGCGCTACGACGAAGTGCGCATAGGGAAAGCGCACAAAGAAGAATAGCCACACAGCATGGCTAATTATTTTTATTAATTAATGCTTCAATTAATGGCGCACAGATAACATCTAATGCGTGTTGCATCTGCCCTCCCGGAATAACTAAATTACTTCGCCCAGACATAAAAGAGCCGTCTATGCGTTTT
>UOFH01000236.1_pt1 | contig 15456 bp, 15 predicted proteins | sample 1988451 | NCBI WGS metagenome assembly UOFH01 (sample SAMEA4712194, study PRJEB27164) | hydrothermal vent metagenome | biome: marine basaltic hydrothermal vent biome; feature: marine hydrothermal vent; material: mineral | place: Pacific Ocean | collected 2011-06-14/2011-07-23 | depth 1689 m | reverse complement strand
AAGTGCGAATTTATTCGCACGGGTTTACAGGCGAATAAATTCGCACCTACATTGCTTACCGGCTGGCATTGCCGTTATTTGCGATATAGATATTTGGTTAATGACGATGTTTTTATTTCAGACAGTAGCAGGTGAGGGAGGGCATCTAGTTTCTGTCGATGTTCAAAGTCACTAGATTATAAAGTGCATCCCTGCACTTTACCTTGCGGGTCATGCAGAGCATGCTTAAATTTGATCCAGTCAAATTTATCCTGCCTTCGCAGGAGTGACGAGTTTGTTTGAACCTTATTTGATAGCGTTAACGAAAAAAATAATAATGGAATGTCGCTGGTGTTCGTTAACTTGAAAAAATGTCGTCATACCTGCGAAGGCAGGTATCCAGTGTCTTTTGTCTTTGCAAAAAAACGAAAAAAATAACGGGATATTAATTAGATCATTTTTGTTGATTTACTAAATAGCAATCAATCGCTTACATCGTTCTCGTCTGTGCCAATGCTGTCAATAATAGGGCAGCCATCTTCACTGCTTCTGCAAAGATTTAATAATAATATAAATTCATTTCGCAGCGTCGATAATTCGGATAACTGTTCTTCAATCTTATTAAGTTTATCAGCCGTTAATTGTCGAACACTGGTTTTCGCATGTTGCGGATCTTCGCGCATACTCAATAAATTTTTAATCTCATCTAAACTAAAATTCATATATTGCGCGCGTTTAATAAACTTTAAATTAGAGATGTTTTTATCATTATATAAACGAATTCCGGATTTGTTTCGAGCTATGTTTTTAATTAAACCAAATTTTTCATAATAGCGTAACGTGTCAGCAGAGAGGTTTGTTAATTTCGTTACTTCGCCTATTTTGTACATTCATTTATATCCATAAAATTATAAGAAAAGGAGGCTTGTTTTTAATTCGTTTCATCTCGATTTATTTTTTCAGGCGTGCCATTAATTCGGCACGCAGTTTTTTGATGTTCGGCAAGGTTGAAAATACCAGCTCTTTATTTATTACAATAGAAGGAGCACACAAAATGCCAAGCTTTACTGCATAGTCTAGTTCTTCAACAATATTAACTTCTCTATACTGTATTTTTTCACCGCCGATTTCTTCAACGAGATCACGCAATGTTTTTTTTGCTTGTTTGCATTTCGTGCAGTAAGGCGATGAAAAAAGCTCTACTTTTATACTCATAATAAGCTACGACGTAATGTGCATTTAATTATTAAATAACTGTATGCGCATGGTTTCCGATTCGCTGGGAATAAAACGCACTTTTACCACTTGTTGACGACCCATTAATAAGGGTTTTAAAATGGTTTCTTCCTGTGACGCGGGCGCTTCAATTATTAAGCTGGCCGATGTGTTTGCCACTTTATTGCCAATGGCTTCTATCACCGTACTAAATTGATCGGTTTTAAACGCATCTATTTTCAAATCTAAAACTAACTCTTGTTTGGATTTTACGTTGTTGTCAGTTGACTGTGTGAACTTAATATTGCTAAGCGAAAAACCCGAGTCACTAAATAATTCAGTGAGTTTTTTTTCAGATACTTTTTTCTGCGAATTAAAAACCACATGCCCGCCTTTTAAATCAACATTAATTGAGTCGGCATCCACACCCGCTAACTTGCTTATGTTTTTGCCGACGCTGTAAGCGCAAAATGCGCACACCATGCCATTAACATCTGCATTGTATTTATAGGTGGTCGCCCATGCATTTAAACTGAATACAAAAAGTGAAACCGTTAAAAATAATTTTTTCATTGATTTTATTCCTGAATATAAAAAAGTTAAAAATAATAATTTGAGGTTGTTATATGTCCAAAGCCATTCGAATCGGCAGTGCTAAAAAAGCAGCAAAAAAACCGATGCTCCAAATAATAATAGAAAATATGTAAATTCGCTTATTCCATGTTTTTGCTATGGCACAAGCATGTGCCTGCTGCGGATCAGTTGGGCAACTTTGGTCGGGGCGATAAATAAACCAGGCCGAGATAGCGAGCATTAATCCCGAAAAAATAAACACCCATACTTTATGCTGACTCAAGACAATTAAAAAGGGCAGGGTCGAGGTGATTGCCGCAACGGTTGCGCCCATGCCGAGCGTGACTAAAATAATCGGCAACGCGCAACAAATTAATGTGCCACTGGTTGCAAATAAAGTAAACCAGTTAAAAGAGTGGTGGGTTATTTTTTTCACTTAACGCTCTCTTTTTTACTGCGATAAGTGAAACCGGAATCTTGAAACAATTGTTTAAGTTGTGGCTCGTTTAATTTTACATCGTAAGTTTCAACGGTGACCACGCCCTTGTCTAAATCCATATCAATAAACTTTACGCCCTGCAATTCGTTTAATTTTTTCTCGATGCCATAGGCACAATACGGGCAGGCTAAACCATCAACTCTTATTAAATACTCTGTGGTTTCGGCGTAAACATTTTGTGCAAATGAAACGCTAAAAATCGCGCCAATTAATATTGTTTTTAAAAAATTATTCATCATAATATCCTCTTGTTTTTTACAGGTGCCATTCTAAAACGACCTTAGCTCGATAATCACTTTCGGGTTGATTACCATTTAAATTACTAGCGATTGGAATTTGTATGCCGGCTTTTACTGCAAAATTTCGGTTTGTCCAAAAAATACCCGGGGCAACAAACCATTCTGAGCCGCCACTATTTAAAACATCAGCGCCATTAAATTGTGCGTTATCACCTGACTCGCCATTTAGTTCGAACAACCAAACCGTGTCGGGTTTACGATAACTGGTGCGCTTCATGCGAATGCCGCCGACTAAATCAAACAAAACTTTATCGCCGCGTTGCAAACCCGCATCATTTTTATCATTAAATCGGTAACGCAATGCTGCCCAACGATACCATGTTCGCCCTTCATAGCCGTAGGTTAAACCGACAATGCCATCGGTTGTGCCGGTGCTTACATCGCTGTCACCGGTGTCGGTTTCCAGCCTTAAGGCCAGGCTCATGGACTGCTGTACGCCAAGGCCATCTTTTCGCCAAAAACGGTATTTTGTAAACAGGGTTAAATCGTCTTGTCCGCTTGCTGATGTGTTGGCTGTTGATTGATCCACATAAGGAATCACAACGCCAGCCGACCAATCGCCAGTGAGGCCGTAAGTTAGCTCAAGAGCGACCTGAGTTTTTTCATTATCACCGGCTTTTTTGATATTCACTTCCGGCGCAATTTCAACCCCACCTTTAAATAAAACGTGGGGGCCAAGGCCAAAAACAGGGTCGTGCGCGAAAGCGGATTGGCTTAATGTGGCTCCCATTAATCCTCCCATAAAGCCCAGTATTATAGGCTTTGCCGTGTGTTTCTTAAATTGGGGCATTATATTCTGTTCCTGATTTGTCGATGATTATATTGACACCTTGGAGTTAGCTCCAAGTTCAATTTATTTCTATCTTTTTTCAATGGATGTGAGAATACACCTTGGAGTTGACTCTAGGTCAAGTCAATTATAAACTTATTTCATAAAGTCTGTACCTTTGCACAGTTCTAAAAAGACAGCCCGAAAAAGAGAAAGCCCATGCGCAAACGTTTAACCATTGGAAATTTAGCGAAAGCCGCCGATGTTAATATTGAAACCATTCGCTACTATCAACGAATTGGTTTATTAACGGAGCCGCAGAAACCGGCAGAGGGTTATCGTGTTTATCCTGAGAAAAGCATTACGCGGCTGGGCTTTATTAAACAGGCAAAAAAATTGGGATTTAATTTAAAAGAAGTTGCCGAGCTTCTGCAATTGGGTGATGGTCAATGTGGTGATGTGCGAGCACGAGCGGAGCAGAAGCGGTTGCAAATAAATAAACAAATAAAAGATCTAAAAAAATTACGCAACACATTAGATGATTTAATAGATTCGTGTAAAAAAGATGCCGACACCGCATGTTGCCCAATTGTTGAAAGTTTAATTAAAATTTAACTTGAGCCTGTACCTGATACGGAGTTTAAAATAAATTTTTAATAAATAAAACTTAATAAATAAAACAAGGTATAAAAAATGGAAAAAATATTTCAATATAAAATAGGCGGTGCGGGTTGTGGTGCCTGCATTTTAAAAATACAAAATTTAATTAAACCCATTGCAGGTGTAGAAACGGTAAAGTTCGATTTAAAAACCGACACACTAACGATAACAGGACAACATGCGCAAGAAGAGGTTGTTAAAGCAATGCAAGCCGGAAAGTTTAGTGCAGAAGCATTACCCGAAAGTGCAGCGGTCTAAATGCAGGTGCGAATTCATTCGCACGATTTACGTCAGTGAATGGCATCAATTTAATTGTTTGGTTTTGATTCATACCAGTCGGCACTACGGTTAATTACATTTACCGCCAGTAACATAACAGGCACTTCAATCAACACACCCACCACGGTTGCCAGTGCCGCACCCGATTCAAAACCAAACAAAACAATAGCGGTCGCCACAGACAGTTCAAAAAAATTACTTGCGCCAATTAATGCAGAAGGGCCAGCGATGCAATGCGGTGAACCCACTACGCGATTAAGATAATAAGCCAAAGAAGAATTAAAAAGCACCTGAATTAAAATCGGTATTGCCAATAATAAAATAACCAGAGGTTGTGCAATAATTTGTTCGCCCTGAAAACCAAAAAGTAATATTAATGTAGCGAGTAGTGAAACAAGAGAAACCGGATGCAATCGATCCAATACCCGTTGTAAGCGATGCTTTCCTGATTTTTGTTTTAATAAAATATTGCGCCAGATACTGGCAATGGCAAGCGGCACAACAATATATAAAATCACAGATAGAAATAAGGTATCCCAGGGAACAGAAATGGATGACAGACCCAGCAACAAACCCACAAGAGGCGCAAAAGCAAAAATCATAATCACATCATTTAATGCGACCTGAGTTAAAGTGAAATGCGGTTCACCTTTGGTTAGATTGCTCCACACAAAAACCATTGCTGTGCAAGGTGCGGCAGCTAAAATAATTAAACCCGCAATGTAAGAATCAATTTGCTCTGCGGGTAACCAGTCATGAAACAGGCCGCCAATAAATAACCAGGCCAACAGCGCCATCGAAAATGGTTTTACCGCCCAGTTAATAAAAAGTGTGACACCAACCCCGCGTGAATATTGACGAACATCTTTTAATGCATGTAAATCAATTTTCAAAAGCATCGGAATAATCATCAACCAAACGAGTATGGCGACAGGTAAATTTACGTGGGATATTTCTAAGGACGCAAAAAATTGAAAGGCATTATTAAAAAAATATCCCAGAGAAATTCCCACAATAATACAGATAAAAACCCACAGGCTAAGATAGCGTTCGAAAATTCCCATTTCGCTCGCAGTGGTTTTTTTTGCGCTGACTTCACATTGCAAACTCATTATATTGCACTCTCATTCGTTGTTGGTAATCGCATTGACAATAAAGCCGCGGCGATAATAAATAAACTGGAACAAATTAAGCAACCGATTAAACCATAACTTTGATACACCCAGCCAGATAATACTGTGCCAGTTAAGCGGCCGCCAGCATTTGCCATATAATAAAAACCCACATTCATCGACACATTATCTTTTTCTGACATGGCCACAATAAGATAAGAATGCACAGCCGAATTAATGGCAAAAATAAAACCAAAAATAATTAAGCCGATAATTAAAATAATTTGCGTTTGATATTCGCTGTACAAACCCAGTGCCATTGCCGCTGGAAAAAAGGCTAAAATAAATGCCCATAATTTTGCAGTGGAACCATCTGGTCCTTTGTTGTGATGACTGTGGCGAATGAGTTTGGGTGCGCTTGCCTGCACAATGCCGTAGCCAATAACCCACGCAGCCAGAAACGCGCCCACCTGCATAAAGCTCCATTCAAACACAGAATAAAGATAAACCGGCAGGGCAACAACAAACCACACATCGCGCGAACCAAACAGAAAAAAACGTGCCGCAGATAAGCTGTTAATTGCCGGTGATTTTGAAAATACCTGACTAAATTTAGATTTGTTTTTCGTTTTACCTAAACCCGCCGGTAATAAAAATATGGAGATAATTAAAACGATAAATAAACTGCCAGATAAAATAGCCAGTGCGCCCCTGAACTCAAACCACTGTAATAATAGTGCGCCGAGAAAAAAACCGAATCCTTTTAATGCATTTTTTGATCCGGTGAGAACGGCTATCCATTTAAATAATGTTGAATCATTATTTTCGTTGTTGCTTTCATTTTGGGGCAGTAATGTTTTTACGCTGGCTTTGGCCGACATTTTATTGAGATCTTTGGCAATGCCAGAGAGTGCTTGCGCAAACATAACATAAGCTACCGTTAACCAGGCTTCGGGCGCCATTAAAAGCGCCAGCGCAAATACCTGCAAACCCATGCCAATATGCATGGTTATATTTAAGCCAATACGTGAGCCTAACCAGCCGCCCACTAAATTAGTGACGATGCCAAAAAATTCGTAAAACAAAAATAACATGGCCACTTCAAAAGGGGAGTAACCAAGTAAATGAAAATATAAAATCACCAACATGCGAATGGCACCGTCGGTTACGGTGAAAGCCCAGTAACCGCCGGTCACAATTAAATAGTTGCGCAATGAAGCTGACATTTATAAATCTTTTGCGATAAACGCAGCCAGCTCCATCATGCGATTAACGTATCCCCATTCGTTATCGTACCAGGCATAAATTTTAACCTGCGTTTCATTTATAACCATAGTCGATAACGCATCAATAATAGAAGAGCGAGGGTCGTCGCGATAATCAACCGAAACTAAAGGGCGCTCTTCGTAACCTAAAATATTTTTTAATTCTTTTTCGGATGCCTGTTTAAATAAATGATTAATTTCTTGCGCGGTTGTTTTTTTATTGGCTTCAAAAACAAAATCAACCAATGATGCATTTTGTAATGGCACGCGCACGGCTAAACCATTCAGTTTGCCTTGCAGTTCAGGAAATATTTTTGTAATGGCTTTTGCTGAGCCGGTGCTAGTGGGAATTAATGATTCACCGCAAGAGCGTGCACGACGTAAATCTTTATGGCCTTTATCAATAATTGTTTGCGTGTTCGTAATGTTGTGAATGGTGGTCATGCAACCGTGTTTAATACCAATGTGTTCGTTCATCACTTTTACCACGGGTGCTAAACAATTTGTGGTGCAAGATGCCGCAGTAATTATGTGATGTTTTTTTGCATCGTATTCGTGGTGATTAATGCCGTAAACAATGTTGATTGCAGGCTCGGAAACCGGCGCAGAAACTAATACTTTTTTAACACCCTGATCAAAATAACACTGCAAACTTTCTTCGCTTTTAAATTGTCCGCTACATTCAATAACTAAATCAATTCCCATGCCAACCCAATCTATATTGGCGGGATTGCTTTCACTGGAATAACTTATTTTTTCGCCATCAATGCTTATTGCGTTTTTATCGTGAGTGTATTCGTGTTGCCAATGGCCGTGTACAGAATCAAATTCCAATAAATGCGCCATGCTTGCGCTGTCGCCAGATATTTCATTTATGTGCACAATTTCATAAGCGGGATTATTCCAGCCTGCACGAAAACCTAATCGCCCCATGCGACCAAAGCCGTTAATACCTATTTTTATGGGCATGTTTTTCTCCAGATTTTTTTTTGACTTTTAAAAATTAATTGAGACCTTTGCACGAAAACAGAGGCCTGAGTAATGTGTCTTCGCAGCTATGACGAAATAAAATTGTAAATGTATTCAGGAACAGCAAGCCAACCCGGGGCGATTATTCATTGCGTGTAACATTTTAATATCCGACACAAAAGGTTCTGTTTTGCGAATACCATCGAGCGTGGTTTGTAGAATATCTAATGACCACGCCTGCATATCTGGATTGATTCTGTAATACATCCAGGTGCCATTTCTTCGCGCAACCAATACACCGGCTTCGCGCAAATGTGCCAAATGCCGAGAAATTTTGGGTTGAGATAAATTTAATGTGTGGGTGAGTTCGCATACACACAATTCGCCCTCGGCCTGCATCAGCATTAAGCAGCGCATTCGGGTGCTGTCAGAGAGCATTTTAAAAAAAGTGTCGGTTTCATTTAACATGGGCAGAATATACGCCTAAACATATATATGTTCAAGCGTATATTATAAAATGCTTTACTCAGTACTAATGTCCGGAGTTTATAATTGCCCGATAGAACGTCAGGTGAAAGCTATTAATTTGATAAAACAGGGGGCGATTGGTGTGTTGCTTGCAACTATGGCTCGTGCATCTGCTCGCTGGTAGTGCATGCCATGGCTAACAATTGAACCATTATGGACGTATGAATAGAGTTCGTATTTATTATATAGCGGCTTGCGTTAACGATGCCGCTTTCCATTTTGGGTATTATTGTGCCGCCCAATAAAATAGGCTCTTCATGCGAAGTGCCGACAAGTGCATCTAAAAAATAAATTATAAAAATAACGCATAAAAATAAAAAACGAAAATACAATTATATAAATAGGAAGCTATTATGTCAGATCGTAACAACGATAAATCACAGCACATTGCCATTATTGGTACGGGTTCGGGCGCATTTGCCGCCGCGATAAAAGCGACAGAAAATGGTGCGAAAGTGAGCATTATTGAAGGCGCAGATGTGATTGGCGGTACCTGTGTAAATATCGGTTGCGTGCCTTCAAAAATAATGATTAGAGGTGCACATATTGCACATATGCAAAATCATCATTCATTTGCGGGTATTGAATTAAATAAAGCGAATATTAATCGTAGAGAAATGGTTGCACAACAACAAAGTTTGGTAGAAAAATTACGTCATTTAAAATACGAAAGCATTATAGAAAATAATGAAAACATAGAATTATTACGCGGTAAAGCGCATTTCAAAGATGAGAATACATTAGTTATTGTGCAAAAAAATAATCAGTCTTATGAATTAAAAGCCGATAAGTTTTTATTAGCCGTTGGCGCACGAGCAATGATCCCCGAAATAAATAGATTGTCTGACACGCCTTACTGGACATCGACAGACGCTTTAATTGCAGAAGAAATTCCCGAAAAATTAATTGTTTTGGGTGGCTCCGTCATTGCTTTAGAATTGGCTCAAGCCTTTAGTCAATTGGGTTCGAGTGTAACAATTATGGCACGCAGCACTTTGTTATCAAAAGAAGATAAAGACGTTGGCGAAAAAATTAAAAACATTTTGCAGGAAGAGGGTGTGGATGTTCAATTAAACACGGTGCCCGATAGTGTTATTCATAATGAAAATGGTTTTATAGTAACAACAGAAAAGGGTGAGTTTGTTGCTAATAAATTACTTGTTGCAACAGGCAGAAAATCAAATGCCGATACACTTAATTTAAACAACGCCGGCGTTGAAAAAAACGCAAACGGTGACATTATTATAAGCGATTATATGCAAACAACAGCTAAACATATTTATGCTGCGGGTGATTGCACATCTCAACCCCAATTTGTTTATGTTGCCGCCGCAGCAGGTACGCGTGCAGCTAGAAATATGACGGGCGAAAATGTTGCATTAGATTTATCAGTGGTTCCTGAAGTTGTTTTTACAGCGCCGCAAATTGCTACGGTGGGTTTGTCTGAAAAAGAAGCCAAAGCCGAAGGTTTAAGTGTTAATTCAAAAACATTAGATTTAGAAAATGTTCCCCGTGCCTTAGCTAATATGGACACCCGCGGATTTATAAAATTAATCGCCGAAAAAGAATCGGGGCGCATTGTGGGTTGTCAGATTGTTGCGAGTGAAGCCGGTGAAGTTATTCAAACCGCTGCGCTGGCCATTGTCAATCAAACAACCATTGAAGATTTGGCGAATCAGTTGTTTCCCTATTTAACAATGGTAGAGGGTTTGAAACTGTGTGCGCAAACCTTTAATAAAGATGTTTCGCAACTTTCGTGTTGTGCGGGTTGATTTTTAAATAGCCCTGTGTAATGTCCAGTTAAATTAATGCCGTTATCGTTTTCATTAATCATTGTTGCTGTCCCGTTAACTTAAAAAATATCATTTCTGGGTGCTTATGCGGGGTATCAATGCAGATTTATAAGTAAATGAATCGATATAACCCTCACCCTAACCCTCTCCCAGAGGGAGAGGGGATTACGACGTTTTTTATTCTCTCTCCCAGAGAGAAGGATCACGACGCTTTTTATCCCCTCTCCCTTTGGGAGAGGGCTGGGGTGAGGGCTACAACAGTTTATCGCTTCAATCGATTAATTCTCAAATATCAATACGGCGTGCCCTTTACAACCCCCTTCCTGATAAACGTGTTCGATACGACGATTTAAAGTCATTTACAAATGTGTTTAATAATTATTTTCAAGTCGTTAATAACTAAACGCCTAAAACAAACATGATATATAGACTTATTACATTATTTTAAGCTGTCTTAACGGGACAGCAGTGAAAAAATATTTAGCAAACTTTAACAAAACAAAGCCATATTTAGGCTATAACTATAGGATCAATACATATAGTCAGGCTAAACAAGAGTTGTTTCATGCGAATAAATATATTAAAGCGTGTTGCGGGTTACGAGAAATAGAATATGCATTCATTGCTAAAGCAGCAGCTCAAAGAACTTTATGGCAAATCGTATGATGTGGGATTGTTATCTGAAAATGAACAGAAACTCATTGAACTGGTTTCGTTAAGTTATAAAGAAAATGATGACGCGTTAAATATTTATGAACGCACCATAGAAGTAACCTCCAGAGATTTAAATAATAAAAATCGAGCCATAAATAAAGCCGTATCTTTGTTGTCAGAAGCGCAACGTTTGGCGAAAACCGGTAGCTGGTTGTTTGATCTTAAAAATCGCACACTGGAATGGTCGGATGAATTATATCGAATTTTTGAATTAGATAAAAAAACAGTTAAGCCATCGAAATCTCGTATTATTCCGTTGATTCATCCCGAGGATAAAACACTCGCCGATGTGAGTTTACAAAAAACGCACAAAGAAGGTTCTTTCGATGTAACCTATCGACTTAAATTTGAATCTGAACAAATAAAATATGTACACGAACACCGTGAAATTATTCTCGATAAAGAAAACAATATTGTTGCCATTCAGGGGATTATTCAAGACGTTACTGCACAAAGAGAAGCCGAAGAAAATTTACATTTATATGCCGATGTTTTTCATAGCAGTGGTGAGTCGATTTTAATTACCGATAAAGATAATAATATTATCGCCACCAATACCGCTTTCACAGAATCCACAGGTTATACGTTAGCCGACTTGCACGGCAAAAATCCAAGTGTGCTGTCCGATGAAAAAACCCCGCGCAATGTTTATGAAAATATGTGGTCGGAACTAAACGCCAAAGGTTATTGGCAGGGCGAGTTAAATGGCAGAAAGAAAAATGGTGAAGTTTATCCGAAGTGGATGTCGCTTTCCGCCAGTTATGGCGAAGCCGGTGAAGTGTTAAATTATATCGCCAGCTTTGCTGATATCTCAGAGCGAAAAGCCGATCAGGAACGCATACATTATTTAGCGCATCACGATGCATTAACCGGATTAATAAATCGTTTCAGTCTTGAAGAACGTTTGTCACAGGCCATTCATACCGCCGAGCGAAATAAAACACAATTGGCATTAATTTTTATCGACATGGATCGGTTTAAATTAATCAACGATACACTTGGGCACGCTGCCGGAGATGACTTGTTAATTGAAGTTGCCAATCGATTAAAACAAAGTGTTCGTGAAAGTGATATTGTTGCCCGAATTGGTGGCGATGAATTTGTTATTGTATTAACAGAAATAAAAGACAGTTTATCTGCCGCGCCCATTGCAAGATCTATAATCAAAAAATTGGGCGAACTTTATATTATTAATAATCAAAATGTTTTTTCCAGCCCGAGCATGGGCATTAGTCTGTTTCCCTCCGATGCTTGCGATGCGAATAGCCTGCTGAAAAATGCAGACAGTGCAATGTATCATGCAAAAGATCAGGGCAGAAATAATTATCAATTTTTTACGGAATCATTAAATACCGATGCCAATGAACGATTAAAATTGGAAAATGATTTGCGTTTCGCGATAGAAAATAATCAGTTCGTACTTTTTTATCAGCCACAAATGTGCTGTGTCGAAAAAAACTATTGTGGTGTTGAGGCATTAATTCGTTGGATGCACCCGCAACAAGGAATGATAGCACCGGATAAGTTTATTCCCATCGCGGAAGAAACGCGGCTAATCATACCATTGGGAATGTGGGTGCTCGAAGAAGCCTGTCGACAACTGAGTGAATGGAAAAAACAATATAAAAAATCCATTAAAATGGCGGTGAATATTTCTGCGCAACAATTACAGGATAGCGAACTGGTTGAAAAAATAAAATTTCTGATCGATAAGTATACGATACAAAATGGCGAGCTTGAATTGGAAATCACAGAATCTACTGCAATGAGAGACCCTGATGAAGCGATTTTGATATTACGTAAAATTCGTGATCTTGGTGTTGAACTTGCGATTGATGATTTTGGAACCGGTTACTCTTCATTAGCCTATTTAAAATTATTACCCATTAATACATTAAAACTTGATCGAACTTTTGTAAGTGATCTTGAATTTGATAATGACGATGCAGAAATTAGTGCAGCGGCACTGGCGCTGGCACATAATCTTGGGCTAAGTGTTGTTGCTGAAGGGGTAGAAACCGAAGCCCAAGAAAAATTTTTAATTGAACATAAATGCGAAACTTTGCAGGGTTTTTATTTTAGTAAACCTTTGCCTGCAAGTGAAGTGGAAAAAATAATTTTTTAACGCTGTTGTCCCGTTAAAAAATTTAAATATGGCATTACACCGCATTGTAAAAAAAACCACAAAACAATAAACGCACAGATTTTATGTGTATTATAAATTCATTATTTAATGTAGTATCCGTTTAAATAAAGTATGCGCTGTAGAAAAAAATTATTTAAGGATCTAATAATAATGAGCCAATACAAAAGACTCTGCAATACCGCACTAATTCTTCTTATACTTATAACATCAGCACAAGCTTCTGACCTCGGCACCCCAACACCGGATGGATTGGTTAAAAGTCTATATCCTGGCAAAGGTTATTCACCCTATGCGCAGCGTAATTTCCCAAGCAATGTGTATTGGGGAGAAACCCATCTGCACACCGGACTATCACTAGATGCGGGTTTGTTCGGAAATATTCTTGGTCATGAAGATGCTTACCGTTTTGCGCGTGGCGAGGAAATTACGGCATCGTCGGGCGTAAAAGCTAAATTAGGTCGACCACTGGATTGGCTAGTGATTACCGACCATTCTGACATGATGGGTATTGCAACCGATATTCAAAAAGGCGCACCGAATATTGTCGCCATCCCAAAAGGTAAAGAATGGCACGAAGGTTTTAAAAAAGGCGGCAAGGCGGCGGGTGAGGCAGCGTTTGATTTAATTACCCATTTTGCACAAATGAAACTGCCTGAAAAAATGGTAAAAGATTATTCACCCGGTTCCAAAGTTTACGACAATCTTTGGTATCACATTATCAAAACTGCAGATCGCTTTAACGACCCGGGAAAATTTACGGCGCTGATTGGTTTTGAGTGGACCTCGGTTCCGAAAGGTTTCAATATGCACCGTAACGTGATTCTGCGTGATAATGGCGATCGAGCACGGCAGGTTATCCCGCTTACCACGCAGCCACCCCTAGGCACAACTAATCCACTGGATCTTTATAAGTGGTTAGAAGACTACGAGAAAAAAACCGGCGGCAAAGCCTTTGCTATTTCACATAACGGTAACCTCTCAAACGGCTGGATGTTTCCCACTGAAATAACTTACGCTGGGGGAAAAGTGGATAAAAATTACGTAGAGCTACGCGCTAAATGGGAGCCGCTTTACGAAGTTACGCAAATAAAAGGCGACAGTGAAACTCACCCAGTGCTATCACCCAATGACGAATTTGCGGATTACGGCACCTGGGATGTGGGTAACCTTGATCTGACCCAACTCAAAAAAGATGACATGTTGCAACGTGAGTATGCACGTGAAGCCTTAAAGAACGGGCTTGAGTTAGAAAAGAAATTTGGCACCAATCCATATAAGTTTGGTTTGATCGGTGCTACGGATAGCCACACCGGATTATCCACAGCGGAAGAAGAAAACTTCTTTGGTAAATCCACCAGTGTTGAACCCTCTAAAACACGCGTATCGCATCCATTTATAAAATCAAAAATGGGTGAGATTTCAGGCGACATGTTAGTTGCCTCCGGTTATCAGGGCGTGTGGGCAAAAGAAAATACCCGCGAAGCGCTTTGGGATGCGATGGCGCGCAAAGAAACTTATGGTACGACTGGCCCGCGTATAACGGTACGATTCTTTGGTGGTTGGGATTATCATGAAAATGATCTGCGCAGCCGTACACCTGCATTTATCGGTTACGAGAAAGGCGTGCCTATGGGCAGTGATTTAAAGAGCGCCCCTAAAGGTAAAAAAGCCCCGACGTTTATGATCTTTGCGTTGCGTGATCCCGTTGGAGCCAATCTTGACCGTATCCAAATTGTTAAAGGCTGGATGGATAAAAAAGGTAAAACGCACGAAAAAGTGTATAACGTAAGTTGGTCGGGTGATCGTAAACCAAATTCGAAAGGTAAGTTGCCAGCCGTTGGAAACACCGTAGATTTAGAAGCCGCTAATTGGACTAACACCATCGGTGCATCTGAGCTATCTACCATTTGGACTGACCCGGATTTCGACAGCAAACAAAATGCTTTTTACTATGGCCGTGTTATTGAAATTCCAACCCCACGCTGGATTGTTTACGACAAGGTACGGCTCGGTGCAAAGCTGCCGAAGAATGCAAAATTAATTCATCAGGAGCGAGCTTATACTTCGCCAATTTGGTACAAGCCTAAACCTTAATTAGTGTTGCCGCGTTATGTTATAAAAAATAATTTATATACAAAACATTACATAGAGGTATAAAAATGAATTCAGTTATTGATGGTGTTGATTATGGCCCATTAGCGCAACTGCTTGGGAAGTGGGTTGGAAATAAAGGCAAAGATAATGCACCGGATGCAGATGCAAATCCAGATAAAACAGACTTTACAGATGAAATCGTTTTTACCGTTTCAGGACCTGCCGAAAATGCGGAAGAACAGGAATTAGTTTCAATTAAATATCATCACGTTGTTCGAAAACGGGACAATGGTTTAATCTTTCATGATCAAATCGGTCACTGGATTTATGAGCCTGCGACGCAAAACATAATACATTCATTAAGCATCCCGCGGGCAGTCTGTATTCTTGCTGGCGGAAAATATAAAGAAAGTAATGGCGAAAGCATTTTTAATGTTGAAGCAAAGCAGGGCAGTGAAACTTTTGGAATAATGCAATCACCTTTCATGATGGGCAAGGCAAAGACAACTGCTTTTCATATGAATTTATCGGTTAAAAATAATGAGCTGAAATATAACGAAGT
>UOFH01000008.1_pt1 | contig 15572 bp, 9 predicted proteins | sample 1988451 | NCBI WGS metagenome assembly UOFH01 (sample SAMEA4712194, study PRJEB27164) | hydrothermal vent metagenome | biome: marine basaltic hydrothermal vent biome; feature: marine hydrothermal vent; material: mineral | place: Pacific Ocean | collected 2011-06-14/2011-07-23 | depth 1689 m | reverse complement strand
TTTCAAATGCCGTTGCATAAAGCGCTTTTAAGTCATCGGGAATACGATCGATATTGGCAACCGAACCATCATAATATTTAAGATCGTTTACCATCACTTCATCCCATAAATTTAACGCTTTTAAATCGTTAACTAAATAAGAATTTAAAACCGTAAACTCACCGGACAAATTCGATTTTACATACATGTTTTGATAAGTGGGCTCGATGGATTGACTCACGCCACAAATATTTGAAATGGTAGCTGTGGGGGCAATCGCTAAACAATTGCTGTTGCGCATGCCCTGCTTTAAAACCGTTTCGCGCAAACCGTCCCAATCTAATTTTGTGCTGCTGTCGCACTGAATATAATTGCCACGCTCTTCAATCATTTTATTGCTGGAGTCGATAGGCAAAACGCCCTGACTCCACAATGACCCTTCATAGCTAGAGTATTGTCCGCGCTCTGCGGCTAAATTAGATGAGGCTTTAATCGCAAAATAACTTACCGCTTCCATTGAGGTGTCGGCAAACTCAACCGCATCTTCACCGTTGTATGCCAGCTTTAATTTATAAAGCGCATCTTGAAAACCCATAATGCCTAAACCAATTGGGCGATGGCGTAAGTTAGAATTTCTGGCTTGCGGCACCGAATAATAATTGTAATCCACCACGTTATCTAACATGCGAATAGCCGTCGTAATTGTGGCTTCCAACATCTGCATATTCAAACCGTTTTCATCAACGTGCGCGGCTAAATTAACTGAGCCTAAATTGCACACGGCAATTTCATTATCGTTGGTGTGCAGGGTAATTTCGGTGCATAAGTTTGAACTGTGAACCACGCCTTGATGTTGATTGGTGTAACGCACATTGCACGGATCTTTAAACGTAATCCACGGGTGCCCGGTTTCAAATAACATGCCGAGCATTTTGCGCCACATTTCTGCGGCGTTAACGGTTTTGAATAATTTAATATCGCCGCGTGCGGCTTTTTCTTCGTAAGCCTCATAAGCCGTTTCGAATTTTTTTCCGTATAAATCGTGCAAGTTGGGCACTTCTTCGGGAGAGAAAAGCGTCCAGTCTTTTTCTTCAACGACGCGTTTCATAAACAAATCGGGAACCCAGTTTGCGGTGTTCATATCGTGTGTGCGACGACGCTCATCGCCCGTGTTTTTTCGTAAATCTAAAAACTCTTCAATGTCGATATGCCAAGTTTCTAAATACGCACACATTGCACCTTTGCGTTTGCCTCCCTGATTTACCGCAACAGCGGTGTCATTTGCGACTTTTAAAAATGGCACAACACCCTGCGATTTTCCATTAGTGCCTTTAATGTGTGAACCTAAGCCGCGCACTCTTGACCAGTCGTTACCTAAACCACCAGCAAATTTTGATAACAGCGCATTATCTTTAAACGAGTTATAAATACCTTCTAAATCATCTGGCACGGTGGTTAAATAACACGATGATAATTGTGGGCGCAGGGTTGCCGAATTAAATAAAGTTGGCGTTGAACTCATAAAATTAAATGACGATAATAATTTATAAAATTCAATGGTGCGCGCTTCGCGATCAATTTCATTGGTTGCCAAGCCCATTGCCACACGCATATAAAATGCCTGTGGTAATTCCATGCGCGTATCGCCGTCGTGAATAAAGTAACGATCGTAAAGTGTTTGCAATCCTAAATATAAAAATTGTTGATCGCGCTCGGGCATTAATGCAGAAGCCAACGCATCTAAATCGTAACGTAATAATTCGCTGTCTAATAATTCCAGCTCGACGGCTTTTTTAATATAGTTTTTAAAATAATCGGCGTACTGATTTGTCATTTCAGATTGCGTTGCTTCCTGCTCGTAGCCGTAAATATAAGTGAGCGCTTCGCGGCGCATATTATCTAAAAGCAAACGCGCGGACACCTGTGAGTAATTCGGTTCGCTATCAATTAAACTGCGCGCACTCATCACTAATGTGGTGTATAAATCCTCTTCGCTCATGCCATCGTAAATAGAATCTAAGCTTGATTTTAATAATAAATCAGCATCGACACTGTCTAAATTTGCAACGGCTTCGTGAATTATTTTTTGTAGTCGGCTCTGATTAACGGGTTTTTTACTGCCATCTTTGTAACTAATATTGATTGCACTTTGTGTTTGCTGCGGCTCTATTTCAGTGGCGCGTTTTTGTGCGTGTTGTTCACGATATAAAACATAAGCACGTGCCACTTTTTGCTCGCCGTTACGCATCAGCGCCAGCTCAACCTGATCTTGAATATTTTCGATATGCACCGTGCCGTCTTCGGGCAAATGGCGGAACAGTGCATCCATTACCTGCGTGCTTAACATCTCCACCGTTTCTCGAACTCGGCTAGATGCCGCCGCTGTTCCACCCTCAACCGCTAAAAAAGCCTTGGTTAAAGCAACCATAATTTTGGTGCGATCAAACGCGGTTTGTTTTCCATTACGACGAATCACTCGGCCAAATGATTGGTTTGACGTTGATAACGAAGAAGACTCGGCGATATCGTGTGAATGGGGGGTGGCACTGCTGGGTGCATTGGCGATAGTGTCGGTTTGCATTTTTATCCTCTGACTTTTGACATCCTGTTTTACAGGTTTATTTTTTTAGGTCAGAGGGAAAAACCACAAACTGAAGGTGTGGAATTCCACCCTGAGCCTAAACGCGAGACTCGGGTGTTTTTGCTAAAAAGCATCACAGGTAGTTGGACTTAGAAGGAGACTCCCCCATTACCATTGCGCGACAGTTGCGGATTTTCACCGCATTCCCCTGTGGTTAATTTTTGCTCAAAACAACTATATGTTGTGTTTTAATAAAACTTAAACACAAGATAATGTAATTTATTTTGAATAGCAAGTGCTATTTTTTAGCCGCAAAAGAGCCGCCGCCAGATGGCGATATGGGATTATTCAAAATGATTAACGGTGATTTTTAATGCGCATAATCACGCCGCTGGACGCGGTTTATCGTGTGCGGGTAGGTGCGAATAAATTCGCACCTACATCGCTGGCATACGCATTCGGGAATGACAATGTTTTTTAATTATTCAGATAAAGCTTTCTTTAAATGAAACTCAAACTAATTTTCTGTATTCGAAAAATACGCTTTTGTACCGCGCATTTTTATCACCGATTCTATTTTCTTTAACGCTTGCGCATAAGCCGCCGAACGTAAGCTGGTGTTTTCGCGCTGATGCTGGTATTGCCACATTTCATCAAAACTGGCTTTTAATTTTTCTGCCAACTTCACTTGCACGTCATCTAACGACCAAGGGTAGCCTGCTTTATTTTGTACCCACTCGAAATAACTAACAATTACACCACCAGAATTTGCCAGCACATCGGGGATAATCACCGTGCCCTTATTAAATAAAATTTCATCTGCGGCGGCGGAAATTGGACCATTGGCAACTTCGGTTATCCACTTCGCTTTTATGTCATTTACATTTTTCATAGTGATGGCATTTTCTAATGCAGCGGGCACCAATAAATCAACCTCCAGTGCAAGCAATTCTTCGTGGGTGATTAATTTATGTTTATCCGATTCACAAACAGAGCCTTCACAATAATCCGATTCTAATTTTCTATTTCTATCTTTCGAGACTTTAAGCTTATCAACATCCAGCCCAGCCTCATCGTAAACACCGCCTTTCGAATCACTAATAGCAATTATTTTATAACCTGCATCAAATAATAATTTTGCAAAGTTATAACCCGCATTACCAAAGCCCTGAATGGCAACGCAAATATCCTGAGGCGCCTTACCTTCTTTGCTGCGCAAAAATTCCGTCACTAAAAATGCACCGCGCCCAGTTGCTTCTTCGCGCCCTAAACTGCCACCCATAATAACTGGCTTACCGGTAATCACCGCCGCCTGTTTTTTGCCTTTTATCACTTCGTATTCATCGCGCATCCAACCCATTATGCGTGCATTAGTGTAAACATCCGGTGCGGGAATATCTTTTTCGGGGCCAATAAAATCGGCCATTGCACGCATGTATGCGCGGGATAATTTTTCTAATTCCATGCGCGATAAATTTTTAGGATTCACACTCACCCCACCTTTGCCACCGCCATAAGGCAGGCCGACAACCGCACATTTTATTGTCATCCACAAACCCAACGCCTGTACTTCATCCTGAGACACATGCGGATGAAAACGAATGCCGCCTTTGCAGGGGCCAAGATGCGAACTGTATTGACAACGATAGGCATCAAAATATTGCGTTGAGCCATCGTCCATTAAAACCGACAGCGACACACACAAAGTGGCTTTGGGGCGAGATAAGCTGTTTATAACCGAGGAAGAAATACCAGACAGTTCGCCTAAATGTTGTAAACGTTTTTGCGCATCAGAAAAGACAGAGGTCATGTTATTACCTGCGAGTATTTGGGTTTATTACTGAGACAGAAATTTAAGTATACCTTATTGTTTGTAAACAAGAAAAAGACAGCGAAAAAAGAGCACGCTAAAGTCAAAAACGTAAAGGTTTAAAAGAAAACGCCAATGAACGCGAATGGGCGCAATAGAATAAAACATGACTGAAGGTAAAATAAACACCCAAGCTTTTAAATAGATATTTAGGCGTTCAGCTAATAATTAATTTAGCGTCTTTTGCGTTCATTCGCGTTCATTCGCGTTTTCTTTTTCTTTACTTAAAATCTTTACACGGGACTTTTCAACTATTCACGCTTCGTGCAAAGATCTCTATTAATCTATTTACGCCGCTTCATTACCTTTATTTAAATGACTTTTTTTCGCGCCGTAACTTCTGCCACTTTTTTTATAACGCACATTCGGATTGCGGCGTTTATTGTTTGGTCTGCTTGAATTAAATTTTGGTTTTGCCTGCTGCGGTTCCAGCCCTGGTATTTCAGTTAACTCGTATCGCGTATCAACTAACTTTTGAATGCGATAAAATAACGGCCAATCTTGCGGGCCAATTAATGAATAGGCATTGCCGGTTAAACCGCCTCGGCCGGTGCGACCAATTCGGTGAACGTAATCTTCTGCCTGCATGGGCATGTCAAAATTAATCACGTGTGATAGTGTTTTAATATCTAAACCGCGTGCGGCAACATCGGTTGCCACCAACACTTTTAAACGTCTGCGTTGCATTTGTTCGATAACGCGGCGACGCATATTTTGTCGCATGTCGCCGTGCAATGCTGCACAGGCATAACCGTTGTCTTTTAAATTTTCCGCGAGCTTGTCTGCACCTTTTTTGGTTGCGGTAAAAACAATGGCTTGCTCAAGCGAATCATCGGCTAACACGTGCGCTAATAATTTATGTTTATGTTTAAAATCATCTGCCTGCAACATGTGTTGAGTGATGGAATCGTGTTTGACTTTTACCCCAGCAATTTGAATTTTTTCTGGATCATTTAATAATGCACTCGCAACTTTTTTAACCTGCCCTTCTAGCGTTGCAGAAAACAATAATGTTTGTCGCGTTGGCGGTGTTTGTTTTGCAATGCGCGTGACTTCATCAATAAAACCCATGTCTAACATTCTGTCGGCTTCATCTAAAATCAATATTTGAACGCGCGAGAAATCTATGCGCCCCGAGTTCATGTGATCGATTAAGCGCCCTGGCGTTGCCACTAAAAAATCTAACGGCTGACGCAGCATTTTAATTTGCGGGGGGTACGGCATTCCGCCAACAATCGTGGTGGAACGCATGCGCATATATTTTGTGAAATTATAAATATTATCGGCAACTTGTTTGGCTAATTCACGAGTGGGCGTGAGCACTAATACGCGCGGGCCTTTGCCTTCGGGGGCGGGTGTTTGCGATAAATTATGCAGCGCGGGCAAAACGAATGCGGCGGTTTTACCGGTGCCTGTGGGGGCAGATGCCATCACATCTTTGCCGGCCAAAATGGGGGGAATGGCCTGTGTCTGGATATCGGATGGCTCAGTGAAACCAAGCTCAGTTACGGATTTTAATATATTTGAATGAAGCGCCAATTGATCAAACGACACGCTAATAACCCCTATAAATAATAATTTGGTAGATTCACGCTACCATCCTGATTGCGGGTTGGAGGCGCTGCATAGTCGATTACAGCGGGGTAATCGAGGGGGAGACTATATAGGAAATTGCTCAAAAAAGATACAATATATTATAATATATTTATATAGCTTATTAGTGAATTAACCCCTGCCTCGGCCAATCGCAGATGACAGGCTCACGGTGTTGGCAGTGAAATGCGCTCCATTAAATAGCACAAACAATCCTGGCGAATCACCTGCGTATTCATTGTTAGCATCGCTGGCATAACTGATTTTTTTAAACGAATTTGCTCATCTGCATATTCAAAAAAATCACGCCCCACTTCTCTGTCATCGTCATCGAAGGCTTGCAAAAAAGCGCTGCTTTGTGGTTCGACATTCGCCATTACGGTGCCCGCGGCTAATTCACAAAAATTATATTTTTCGATTTCGGGCAATAAGTTTATGGTCGCGTCATCTTCAAATCCAAACGAATAACCTTCGGGAATGTTTACCCGCGCAACGGTGTGATATAAATTAACCGGGTGTTCAGGCGCATCGTTTATTTCATTTAATTTAAGCGTGCGTTGCAGATAATTTAAAACATGATTGATGCCGGCTTTTTCGCCCGACAATCCGCACTCCAATGTGACCGCTGGGCAAAGCTCGGCAAATGCGGAAGATTGCACACCCTTTGGCGTAGAAAAATAAACCAGCGTTTCACTAAACATGCCTGCGAATGCAATAAAGTTTTTTTGTAATTTATTAATGCAGGCATAGTGCGGATTTTTTCCTGTATTGTTGTGAATATCAATGCTTGCCCACACCTGTTTTTTTTGCATAATGTCGGTGACTTGTTGCATCATGTGCGCTTCGGCTAAATAAGGCTGGTGAGTGCCAGGCCAAATTCGATTGTAATCAACTTGCTGGTCTAATCTGCGCACACCCGCTTGCGCGGCTTTTACATTGCCGATAAAAATTGAAATAGATCGCGGCAAACGTTTGTTTTGGTAATCACTTAATAATTTTTGTATCGCATAAAAACCAGTTATTTCATTGCCGTGCAATAAAGTAGAAATAAATAACGGCTGGGGATTTTCTCCCTGCAAATGAATCAGCGATGGTCTTGCTAAAATGCCATGTAAGTCTTCGGCTTTTACCGTCAAAAACTCAGCGGGCAATTCATAAAGTTGTTGCAGCATTTGCGTCATTGTATTACCTGTAGGTTGCAAAATCCCAACAATGCACTGGCTCGCCTGTTTGTTGGTTGTGATAATAGGTTTCTAACAAGCGCTGCATTGCATTATTTTTTTTGTCGTGATGTCGCGCAACAAATTCACGTTGCCAATGACTTCCGGTTTGTTTTTGCTCGGCGCGTGATTGAATAATCGTTAAATAATATTCAATATCTTTTGCATCTAATTGCAAGCTTTTTAAACCGCTTTCTGCGTGATCCATTAATTTATGCAAAATTAAATGGCGCATATCGCAACGCTCACAATCCGGCCAGTTTATTTTATTTTCTAAACCGTGTTGTGCAGCGGTGTAAAAATTATCACGAGCCTGTGCAAAACTTAAACGTTCACTCGGGGGTGTGCTGTGCGTTGCATAGTATTGCACTAATCCAAAATAAAAAGCCATGTTTGCAATGTTATCGACCACACTGGGGCCGCTGGGAATCACCCGATGTTCAATGCGCAAATGCGCCGTGCCATCTTTATCGAAACCCACTAACGGCCGGTTCCAACGCCAGATGGTGCCGTTGTGCAAACTTAAATGCTGCATTTTTTTAACATCGTCGGTGTAGTGCATGGGCAACAACACGGGAAAATGTTCGAGGTTTTCGGTGAAGCATTCCATTAAAGAGTGTCGCGCATAATCGGTTCCAAAACTCACCCGATGAATCGGCCCTTGTGCTGCGCCATTATATCCACCCACATCTACTGCTTGCTCAAAAACCGGAATGCGTGTTTCCGCCCACAAATCTTTGCCAAACAGATACGGCGAGTTTGCGCTAATCGCAATCATCGGTGCAGAGATTAAAATTGACGCATTATAATAATGATGCGCCAACGGTTGCGGCGCTTGTAAATGCACTTGCAGTGACGTTGCCGCGGCTTCCAACATCACATCTTGATGCGTGCTTTTTAGCGATTGATGACCATTAATATTAAGCTGCAAGGCACGACCTTCACGCTGCGTTAATACCTGATCATTTAATGCGGTGTAGCGAATTAAATTTGATACATTGGATAAATTTAAATGTTGCTGCTGCAGTGTTTGTAAAATGCCCGTGCTTAAAATTCGGCAACCAATACTTTCTGCAATGCTTTTACAATACAGCCAATGTTGCTGAAAATCTTTTTCAAACTGGCTTAAAAAATCGGTTTGGATATTTAGCGGATGGGCATTTAACTCGATATTAAATTGCGCTAACTCGGGGGTATAAAGTGGATTGCTCGCGGCGTTTAAAAATGCTTCATTGCGGGGGGCAGGGTTGGCGTTTTCATCAATCAGCCAGGCCTCCATTTCATAACCGGCAACGGGCGTGTGATGTGAAAATGCCTTATTTTGAAACCATTCATTCAGCACTTTGGTTTCGCGTCGCAAGTGCTGGTAGAAAGTTTGAAAATCAGTTTCATTAAAATGGCGTGTGGTTATTTCCTGTCCCATTTTCAGATCATCACCGTAGTTTTGATATTGATACTATAATTGTAGCTGAGCCGAGTAGAAATCCAAAATTAAGATAAGCCTTTGAAATAAAAGAATTTATCACCCGACATTATGAGCTTGCACGTGTATCCTTGCGTAAAGGTTCACAAAGTTTTTGTATATAGTTGATTTTCTTGGGGTAATGTTTTTAAAACATGCTATTATCTGTGATTATATAAAATTGATAACGTAATAATATCCAACGCACAAAACGATTTTTTCGAGGAAGTAACGGATGAAATTAAAACAAAACTTATTATTAATCATCACGACCTTTTTACTATTTATGTCGGCAAGTAGCCAGGCTGCTCGACAGGGCGTGAGTTTTTATTACGGTTTAGGCCAAACTACAGGTCTTGCCGATAACACTGATTTCGACCTATCCATTATGGGCGACATTATGTTTGGCGTCGAAGAAGATGGCTGGGCACTTGAAGCCACTGCATTTGGCGGCCTTGACGCTACCAGTGGCGACGGCGTACAAGACTACTCTACAAGCGGCACCAACTTTTCTTTTATTTACCGCACAGCCGGCAGCAGCAACTGGTTTAAATATAAAATCAGCATAACTGAAATGGATTTTAAATACACAACATCACCCACCAACAAAACAGACGGTTTAACTTATACTATAGGCTGGGGGTTTCGTGCATCAAGAGATTCACGCATAGAAATAGATTATAATTTTTACAGCATTGGCAATCAGGATAATCAGCCTGTTAATTTAGAAATAGATGCCATGCACATGATACGCTTTAGTTATTTCTGGGGCGGACCAGAATATAAGGGTAGAAATTTTTAAACAAAAAAAGAAACCGCAAATATCCATTTAAAAGTATGAATGGTTTTTAAAATATGGCTGTTTATTTTAACCCTACCCCTCTCCCAGTGGGAGAAAGGATCACGACGATTTTTACCCCCTCTCCCAAAGGGAGAGGCGGTCACAACGATTTTACCCCCTCTCCCTCTGGGAGAGGGCTGGGGTGAGGGTTACAACAGTTTATCGCTTCAATCGATTAATTCAAATATCAATACGCCGTGCCCTTTACAGACTCCTTCCTGATAAACATGTTCGAGGCGACGATTTAAAATTATTTACAAATGTTTCGAATAATTATTTTCATGTCGTTAACAACTAAATGCTTAAAACAAACATGATGTATAGACTTATAGAGACCTTTGCATTCGTGCAAAGGTCTCTATTTTAAACTTCCTTAACGGGACAGCCGTTATTCTATTGCGTCTATTCGCGTTCATTTGCGGAAAAAAACTTCTGGTGTTTGAATCGTTTTCTTTCATGCAAAGACCTTTTTATTTCACTAACTGAATTAAATCCTTCAGCCTTTGTTGCGTTCCAATATCCATCCACTTGCCATTAAACAACTCCCCACTGATTTTATTTTCAGATATGTATTTTCTTATCATGGGGGCTAACGGGAATTTTTCAGGCACATTATTTTTATTGGTTATAAAAAAATCTGCCGAATAAACACCAATACCGCTAAAGGTAAATTTTTCAGTTTCACTCTCAACTAACCGATTATTTTTAATCGCAAAATCACCCTGTGGATTATGTACGGGATTATTAATTAAAACCAGATGCGCTTTATCTTTTAATGAAAAATTATATAACTTTTCAAATGGGTAATCGGTCCACACATCGCCATTAATCACTAAAAACGGATTATCGCCCAAAAGTGGTAAGGCATTATAAATTCCACCTCCGGTTTCTAACGCGCGATCCCCTTCGTTTGAATAGCTTATATTTAAATTATATTTTTCACCATCACCAATCACATCTATTATTTGCTTCCCCAGCCACGCAACATTTATCACCACATCGTTAAACCCGGCAGCGGCCAAATTAAATAAATGATATTCGATTAAACGTTTACTGCCTGCCATTAATAACGGCTTCGGCGTGTTGTCTGTTAATGGCCGCATGCGCTCGCCTCTGCCCGCAGCTAAAATCATGGCTTTCATTTAATGTGTTCCAGCGTTTTTTTATCGGCCTGTATTTTTAATGTTGATAATAGCTCTGCGAATTCACTTAGCTCAGCGTAGCGCTGACAAACATCAATCACATAAGCTAAGGTGCGTGGAATGTCGTTTAAATAAGCGGGTTTTGCGTCGCGATGATTTAAACGCGCAAAAATACCGATGGCTTTTAAATGCCGTTGCATGCCCATAAAATCAAATGATTTTATAAATAACGCTTTGTCCGTTTTTATATTGGATTTTTCTAAAAACAAATCAATCCACTGCAATTGTTTTTTTCTTGGCCAAGCGATATAACAGTCTTTAATCAACGAAACCAAATCATAAGTTACCGGCCCGTTTACCGCATCCTGAAAATCAATGACGCCCGGGTTGTTTTTTTCTGTCACCATTAAATTACGAGAATGATAATCACGATGCACAAATACAACGGGTTGTTGACGTGCAGACTTTTCTAATAGATTTAATGTATCGGCTATGATTTTATTTTGTGTTACATCTAATGCTGTATTGAGATGTTTAATTAAATACCAATCTTTAAATAAACCCATTTCTGTTTGTAAAAGCGTTTTATCATACGCCGGCAATTCAGCCTGAATGCGTTGCATTTTACTCAGCGAATCAATTGCATCTGCATATAAAGCATCGGCACTCTGCGTATTTAACTGGTCTAAATAAGCGGTTGAGCCTAAATCGCTTAACTGCATAAAACCCTGCTGTTGATTAAATTGATAAATATGCGGCGACTGCACACCCGCGCCTTCAATTAATTTGGCGACATAAACAAAAGACTCGCAATCTTCTTTCTCTGGAGGGGCATCCATTATTATCCAGCTTTTACCTTCCGCTGTTATTCTGAAATAACGACGAAAACTCGCATCGGCCGAAGCTACTTCAATTTTATAATTTTGTAATTTTAATGCTGATGATATCCAGCTTTTAATGTTTTCTAATCGGCTGTCAATTTTAGATGTGCTGTACATATTTATGTTATGGCCTTATGACATTTAACTTTATTCTAACAACGGGTTCCGTCTTATTATGGCATAAGCACAGAGTTCATAATAAAAATATTTCATGGCTTTGCGCTGCCAGACTTTATCCAGCTATTTGTTATATCTCTGCTATTATTGTGATAACTATAATATTTAACCTATGAAACATGCATAAACGCTCATTAAAGCAGCTCACCTTTCGTTATGTCTTAGTCATGTTGAGCCTAATTATTTCTTTTTCTCTGATATCTTTTATTAGCATAAAGAAGCTACTCGACGAAAACCAACAACAAAAACAACTCGAAAGCCTGAAAATTAAAGCATACAACATTAGCGTACGCTTAAATTTTTATCGTGAAATAATGAAGGGGTTATCTCAAGAAGAAAAAACGAAAGAGATTATTGTGTTCGGCACTAATAACGAAGCTCAATTATGGGCAAAAAACATTCAACCATTAATCCCTGACAGCATTAGTGTTGCGCTTTTTAATGAAGATGGCATTATACTTGGCCGAAAAGAAGATTTTCGTGTAGGCGAGCTGTGCTATGCTGATTTACATAATTTTCTTGTTGGGATAAATTTTAAAAAACCCGCCATTCACCGCAACGTACCCGCCTACGCACACTTTGATTTATTATATAATGTGATATCTGAGGGCGACATAGTTGGCGTTTTATTCGCAAGCATTAAGCTATCTGTTTTGCAAAATTTGCTAAATGAATTAACTGAAAAAAACCAACACCTCAAACTTATTTCTGGCGACGAAGAGTTGATTGTTGACGCCAATTATCACATAAACAAAAAAACAACTAATCGAAAAAAATATCACATATATAAAATACCTATTGCCAATTCTGACTGGTATCTTGAAGCTCATGTTGAAAAACCCGAATTAACCAGCGTATTGATTTTTATCACTTTAATTAATACGCTTTTATTTGTGTTACTAAGCATTATACTTTACATTTTTTCGAATCGACTTATATCAACTTTTTCATCAGACTTTAGCACCATTAATGAAATGTTAACCGATTTAAAAAACCACAAAATGAACACCGATAGTATTCACTCAAAATTAAATGAAACTGAAAACATCATTAACGACATAAAAGAAATTGCCGAAGATATTTCTGAAGCACAGGAACAGCTGGTTACATTTAGTCAGTGCGATGATCTTACGGGTCTGTTAAATCGACGCGGCTTTTATAATGAAGCGATGCGCGGCATTGATCTGGCTAACCGTGATATTGAATCAACTTTAGTCTTACTCGATCTGGATTACTTCAAACAAATCAACGATAACCTTGGCCATAAAGCCGGTGATGAAATGCTAGAAATACTCGCCGCCTGTATTAAGTCATCGTCAAGAACGGTTGATATTGCAGGCCGACTGGGCGGCGATGAGTTTTCTGTTGTGTTAGTGAAATGCAATATTGAAAACGCTTTTCTCTGGTATGAAAAACTTTCAACTGAATTTACCAAACAACAAAATAAATTTGATTTTTCTGACAATACAAAGCCGTGTAGTTTGAGCGCAGGCTGCACAAAAATTAAAAAAGACGATGCCGATATTTCGTTTGCTATTTCACGCGCAGACGATGCATTGTACGCGGCAAAAGCGGCAGGCCGTGCCAACATAAAAGGTAGTTTATCCGATTAAATAATTACGCCAGCATATCTTTTAACGCCGCCAAATGACTACGCCCGCGCTCTTTTGCCTGCACTTCATCAACTTTACGACCACCGCCTTCCCATTCGATTTCGTCTTCGGGCAACTCGCTTAAAAAACGACTTGGCTCGCATTCAATATCTTCGCCGTAACGTCTGCGATGTTTGGCATAAGTGATGGTTAATTCTTTTTGTGCGCGGGTAATGCCCACATAAGCCAGCCGTCTTTCTTCGTCTAAATTTTCTTCCATAATACTACTGCGATGCGGCAAAGTTTCTTCTTCTACACCCACCATAAAAACATAGGGAAACTCCAAGCCTTTTGCTGCATGTAGCGTCATTAAACTCACCATGTCTTCTTTGGCTTCTTCTTTATTGCGCTCTAAAATATCCATTAAACTCATGTGCGCAACTAACTCGCCTAAGGTTTTGCCTTTTTCATCTTTGTATAAACGCGCTAACCAGTCGGTTAATTCATAAACATTTTGCATGCGTTTTTCAGCCATTTTTAAATCGCTACTTTGTTCTTCTAGCCAGCTTAAATAATCGATATCTTTCAGTAAATCTTTTACCACTTCAATAGGGTTGCCACGCTCTGCATTGTCGCTTAATAAATTAATCCAGTTAGTAAAGTTTTGTAATTTATTGACTGCGCGTTCATTTAATATTGTCGATAAACCCATTTCAAAACACGCTTCAAATAAACTCACATCGCGCGCATTTGCGTACTCACCTAATTTTTCTAATGTGCTGCCACCAATTTCTCTACGCGGTGTATTTACAATGCGTAAAAATGCCGTGTCATCATCTGAGTTTGCAAGCAACCGCAAGTAACCCATAATATCTTTTATTTCGGCACGTTCAAAAAAAGACGTGCCGCCGCTCACCACATAAGGAATTTGCATTTCGCGTAAATATTTTTCAAAAATTCTTGATTGATGATTGCCACGATATAAAATTGCATAGTCGCCAAACTTTGTGCGTTTTTGAAATTTATGTGTATTGAGTTCAACCGTTACGCGCTCGGCTTCACCATCGGCACCGGGGCATTCAATAATGCGAATATTTTTTCCCAAGCCTAAATCAGACCACAATTGTTTTTCAAAGGTATGCGGATTATTTTGAATTAAATGATTTGCACATTTTAAAATGCGCGACGTGGAACGATAATTTTGCTCTAATTTTATTAATTTTAATTTCGGATAATCTTCATTTAATAAAGCTAAATTTTCAGGCCGTGCACCGCGCCACGAATAAACCGATTGATCGTCATCGCCCACTGCGGTTAAACGCCCGTGATTACTCAATAACATTTTAACTAATTGATACTGGCTGGCATTGGTATCCTGATATTCATCCACCAATAAATAATGAATTCGGTTTTGCCATTTTTCTAACACATCGGGATTTTTTTCAAACAGCACCACCGGCTGCAAAATTAAATCGTCAAAATCAAATGCGTTGTAGGCTTTTAGTTGACGTTGATAACGCGCGTACAACATGGCATGTTTTATTTCGATATCATTTTCGGCATTGGCGATGGCTTGTTTGGGCGACACAAAATCATTTTTCCAACGCGAGATGGCCCAGCGCGCATCTTCCGCGTCATCGACATTGCTGAGTGATTCGCTGGCATACAAGCCTTTAATTAGCACCAGTGTGTCGGTGGAATCTAAAACACTGAAACCCGATTTATAACCGAGGTGTTTATATTCGATGCCCAGAATGCGCAGCCCCAAATTATGAAAAGTCGAGACAATCAGCCCCCGCGTTTCGCCACTGCCCAGCAAGCTTTTTACCCGCGCTTTCATTTCTCTGGCGGCTTTATTGGTGAAGGTGACCGCCGCAATGTGAATGGGTTTAATGCCACAGTCGCGAATTAAATAGGCAATTTTTTGGGTGATTACCCGCGTTTTACCACTGCCCGCCCCCGCCAACACCAGCATCGGGCCAGAGATATATTCTACGGCGGAGCGCTGCTCGGTATTCAAACCCGCGAGGGGATGGCTGTCTGTATTAAAATCTGAATTCACGTAATTTGACTGTCACTAAAATAAGGAAAAAGGCGTTCGCTGGATAGTTTATAGACTCCACCGCAAAGAGATATAGCCCATCTGAAATATTTTCTTTTATAGAGACCTTTGCACGATAGAGGCAGGAAACGCAGTTAATATCCAGATATTGACCAGTTTTCTAACGAAAAGC